>OBAR01002197.1_pt1 | contig 14183 bp, 10 predicted proteins | sample 1517911 | NCBI WGS metagenome assembly OBAR01 (sample SAMN04571709, study PRJEB22368) | human gut metagenome | biome: human gut; material: stool | host: Homo sapiens | place: Luxembourg | collected 2012-10-26
AGGAAGCCCATTGGCTTAAGACAATGGGTAGTTCACAAGCTCTATGAGCGCACCTCGGCCGTGCCCGCGCAGGTCAGGAAATTACGGCTGCCAGACCAGCTTGTCTATCGGAAATGTTATTGCAGCGATTCCATTGCGGAGAAGACGGTGCTGCTGCGTAACACAGCGTTGGAGGCTATGCGTGCCTACGGGACGGACACCACGCGACGGATGTATTTTATCGAGTATCCCATCAGCACCCCGTTGGAGGCAGCCTTCTGCGTAGCTGTTCCGCCCGGAAGCGAGGGAGAGCTTGTGACGCTCCTGCCGCCAACGGATGCCCTGAGCATCTATCATCATGGCGCTTACGAGGATCTGCCCGCCGTGGGGCGGCGGCTGTTAGAATATGCTGCGGAGCATCAATTTTCTCCACGCGGTACTCTGCGTCACATTTATCTGGAGGGTCCGCCCCAGCATAAGGATCCCTCCAAATTCATTACGCAGGTTGTTCTGCCGATAAAATCCCCATTTTAATTATCAGAAGGAGACAGCAGCTATGCAGCAGGAATTTATTACAGTAACCTTTAATCGTACTAAAATAGCCATACGGCATGCAGATATTCTCTATGCGGTCATGTCGGATGATCATTGTACGATTCATATGCTTGATGGAGGTGCTTACCGTTGCCGAATGACATTGAAGGAATTAAAGAAGCAGCTGGATGAAGGGTTCATGGAGGTAAAACGTGGCTGTATGATCGCAGTGTCTGCAATCAGTGACATTGGGGACAAAATTTTGCTGTGTAATGGTGAAGAAATCGGCTATACGAAGCGGAAGAAAAAGCTGCTCAAAGAAGAATTACAGAAAAAACAGGAGCTTATGATTGCAAAGCTCAGTAGAAAAAAGCGGCCGCTGATGGAAGAAGAATATTGTCAGTATTATAAAATATGCGATGCGCTCCCTTTTGCATTTACGGATATAGAGATGGTATTTAATGAAGAAAAAAAGGCAGTGGACTGGATCTTTCGATATGGAAATGAAGCATTGGCTGTTCTGGAAAATTTACCGTTGAACAAGATGATCGGAAGGTCCTTTTCCAGTCTTTTTTCGAATATGGATGCAAAATGGCTTCGTGGCTATGAACGTGCAACCCTGTATGGTGAAACGTTGGAAATCGTGGATTATAGTCCGGAGATTGGTAAGAATCTGAAAATTATATGTTTTCCAACATTTCCGGGACATTGCGGCTGCATTTTGTTTGATACGGACAAACTGAGATATATAAGAGAAGGAAATCAGCCGGCAAAATCGGTTGTGGTTTTCATGAAAACGAATTCCACGGAATAAAAATGTCGTTTTACCGACGTTTGAGACGATTTACCGCAATGAAAACGTCGTTTCACAATAGTTTGCTTGTTCCCTTAATATATACATGGTATATTTCTATTAGTTGTAATTCCTGCGATTAATTGAAATTTACGGCAGGGAATCGTTACAAAAATTGGTGCAAAAAGGAGAACTATATCATGAAAAGGAAAAAGACAGTGGCTTTGATCGCCGCTGCATTGACATTTACCATGACTGCCTGTGGCAGCTCGACTGCAATTACCGAATCGGCATCAACAGAGGAAAGCACACCGTCTGCAGCTGCCGAATCAGTATTAGAAGAGGAAAGCACACCGTCTGCAATTACCGAATCCGCATTAACAGCGGAAAGCAAGCCGGCTACACAGTATACGATCGATGCAAATCAGGAGGTTTATGCATTACTGGATTTCGAAGATACTGCGGAATTTGAGAATGCGACCAAAGGTCTGATTGCATCCCCGGATACGCTGGATATTTATGATGAGAACGGGAAGCTTGTATGGAGTCAGACGGCATATGGCTTTCTGGATCAGGATGCTCCGGATACAGCCAATCCGAGCCTTTGGAGAAATACACAGCTGAATCATATTTATGGTCTTTTTGAAGTGACTGACGGAATTTATCAGGTGCGTGGCTATGACATGTCAAATGTTACGTTCATAAAAGGTGATACAGGATGGATTGTAATAGATCCATTGATGAGTGTCGAGTGTGCGGCAGCGGCTTTTTCACTGGTGGAAGAGAATCTTGGTACTTTCCCTGTAAAGGCAGTGATTTACAGCCATTCCCATGTTGATCACTTTGGTGGAGTCAAGGGGATTATTTCGGAAGAAGACGTACAATCCGGTGATGTGCAGGTAATTGCGCCGGAGGGCTTTGAGAAGTATGCTGTCAGCGAGAATATTTATGCAGGTACCGGTATGGGGCGAAGAGCAAGTTATCAGTATGGAACATTGCTCGAGGCCGGTGAAACAGGATCTCTTGCCATAGGTATTGGTATGGGGCAGTCCAGGGGCAGCGCAAGCTATATTTCTCCTACACTTGAAATTACACAGACTGGTGAAAAGCATACCATTGATGGAGTGGAAATGGAATTCCAGCTTACCCCGGGTACCGAAGCACCGGCAGAGATGAATTTCTGGATTGAATCAAAAAATGCTCTGTGGATGGCTGAAAATTGTACGGGAACACTCCACAACCTGTATACACTTCGTGGAGCCCAGGTGCGTGACGGAAACGCATGGGCAGAGTACATTATGGAATCGCTGGCTCTTTATGGTGATCAGGCAGAGGTGGTATTCCAGTCCCATAACTGGCCGCATTGGGGAAAAGATACGATTCAGGAATATATGACCAATACTGCGGCTGTATATAAGTTCATTAATGACCAGACATTGCTTTATATTAATGAAGGTTATACGGAAACAGAGATTGCCAATATGCTCCGGCTTCCCAAGGAGCTGGAGAAAGTCTGGTATACCCGTCAATATTACGGTACCGTTTCCCATAATTCAAAGGCAGTATATGAGAAATACATGGGCTGGTATGACGGTAATCCTATCCATCTTGCTGAACTTACACCGTCGGATTATGCGCAAAAGCTGGTAGAATATTTCGGTGATACAGATGTTGTTCTTGAAAAAGCAAAAGAAGATTTTGCCAGGGGAGAATATCAGTGGGTTGCCCAGATTACCAATACACTGGTTTATGCTGATCCGGAAAATACGGATGCACGTTATCTGTGTGCAGATGCCTTAGAGCAATTGGGATATCAGGCAGAATCCGGTCCATGGCGCAGTGCTTATCTTTGTGCTGCACAGGAGCTGCGAAATGGTACAAATACTGATGATGCAACACGAGGCAAGGGTAGCGGTGATGTTGTTTCACATATGACACCTGATATGCTTCTGGATTATCTGGGAATTCTTGTAGATACAACGAAGGTTTCTGATCTGAGTTTTACAGCAAATCTGATATTACCGGAAGGAAATTATGTACTCCGCGTCAAGAATGGCGTACTACTTTATCAGAAGGATATACAGGACGCAGATGCAGATGTGACATGGACTACCAAACGTGCAGGACTTCTGTCTATTGTTCAGAAAAATGCAGAGAACGTTGCTGCTTTGATTGAGCAGGAGGGGGATGAGACCTGCCTGACACGATTGATGGATGCCGTTACGGTTACCGCAGAGTATAAATATTTTAATATTATTGAGCCATAAGCTTTTTATGTTGGAAACCGGATATGTCTGCATCAGCAGGCATGTTCGTTCCGGCTGTGTTTAAGGGATTGGGAATAGATAAAATAACAGGAATATGGAGGATATAGAAACATGGTAGTGATAAACTCGCTGCCATGTTTTTGTTTTGCCATGCATATGAGAAAAAGATCCGGTGTACCAGGCTGGAAGCGCAGGTAGAGGTTAGTGCGAACCAGTCCGGAACACTTAACGAGAGCAAGCCAAAGGAGCAGCACGAGTTTAGTGGGAGGGACAAGCAGAGAACACTTATAACAAATATAGCTATTCTGCACAAACTATGGTATACTTATGGACAAGGAATATGAAAAATTACACAACAGACTTATAACAGTTTTGTAATAGCGTTTATCAGGAGGGTAATTATGGAGCAGAGACTGGAACCATTGTTTACCCCGTGGAAGATTGGCAATTGCGAGATTAAGAACCGTATTGTGCTGACTTCTATGGGCGGAACGAACCTATTAGGCTGGATGGAAGTGAACCACTTTGACAAGGATGGAGCGAGGTTCATCATGGAAGTGGCGAAGAACAATTGTGGACTGGTGCTTCCGGGCTGCCAGCCGGTATACAATCCCATGTATGGGAAGTGGCTTTATAAGAATGAAAAGATGTATCAGGATCTGGCAAAGTGGATGCCGGAATTTCACAAGACCGGTGCGAAGCTTTTCGTGCAGCTGACGGCAGGGTTTGGACGATCCTTTACGATCAGCAGCATGATGGAAACGTTGTATACGAATAAGGCACTTCGTGTTCTGGCTAAGCCTGTTATGGATCTTGATAAGATTACGGCAGCACCGAGTCCGTCACCGAACCGCTGGTCCGATAAGGTACCGTCAAGAGAGATGACCGTGGAAGAAATCGAGGAGTTTATCACGGCGTTTGGCAAGACCGCGAAGCTTTTAAAGGATGCGGGAGTGGATGGCGTAGAAATCCATGCAGTACATGAGGGCTATCTGCTCGATCAGTTTACGTTAAAATATGTGAATAAGCGTACCGATGAATACGGTGGATCCTTTGAGAACCGCTACCGGTTTGCTGTGGAAATTGTGAAAGAAATCAAGAGGGTCTGTGGAAAAGACTTTCCGGTATCGTTACGGTACAGTGTGGAATCGAAGACCAAGGGCTTCCGAGAGGGAGCATTGCCGGGTGAAGAGTATGTGGAAGCCGGACGTGATATGGCAGAGTCGGAGAAGGCGGTTAAATATCTGCAGGATGCCGGATATGACATGCTCAACTGCGACAATGGAACCTACGATGCCTGGTATTGGGCACATCCCCCGATTTATATGCCGGAAAACTGTAACCTTGAGGATGTGGAGCATATCCGTAAGTTCGTGGATATTCCGGTGGTGTGTGCAGGACGTATGGATCCCCGTGTGGCAGCAGATGCGATCCGGGATGGCAGGCTTGACGGTGCCGGGTTTGCCCGTCAGTTCCTGGCAGACCAGGAATGGGTAACGAAGCTGATGAATGGACAGGAGGACAATATCCGTCCCTGTATTCTCTGCCATAACGGATGCTTTAACATGTGTCATTACAAGGGTGTTCCCAACGATCAGGCACTTTCGGATTCCCTGCACCTTGCAAGATGTGCGGTGAATGCGGAAACGATGCAGTGGGAGAAGCATAAGCTTGTAAAGACCGCAAGTCCGAAGAAGGTACATATTATTGGCGGCGGTATCGGCGGTATGGAAGCAGCCAGAGTGTTAAAGCTGCGCGGTCATGAACCGGTAATCCATGAGAAGAAGGGGGAGCTTGGAGGAACCTTTATCGCAGCAAGTGCGGAAAGCTATAAGGGTAAATTACGTGACCTCCTGACCTGGTACAAAAAGCAGATGAAGGATCTGGATATCGAGATTCATTTTAATGAAGAGATCAGGAGCCTTGAGCCGTTTGCCGGAAGTCCGGTGATCGTTGCAACCGGTTCGGTTGCGCGTGTCCTTAAGAAGGTTCCGGGACATGAGAAGATGGTGGAAGCCTGTGAGTTTCTGACCGGAACACCGGTGGGTGAAAAGGTAGCCGTTGTCGGCGGTGGACTTACCGGATGTGAAATTGCATATGAACTGGCTTTACAGGGCAAAAAGCCGGTGATCGTGGAAATGAAGGATGACCTGATTGCGCAGACCGGTGTGTGTCTGGCGAACAGCTCCTATTTAAGAGAATGGTTTGCATGGCAGAAGGTGCCGGTTTATCTTGAAACCACCTTACAGTCTGTAGAAGATGGCAGGATCATCTGTAAGGATAAGGAAGGCAGAGAGATCACCATTCCGTGTGACAGCGTGATCAGTTCTGCCGGTTATCTTCCCAATCCGCTTGCCGAAGAGAGCCGGAATGTACATCTGGTCGGTGACTGTAAGCAGGTCGGTAATTTAAGAAGTGTCGTATGGCGGGCCTATGAAGTAGCCATGAAGATTTAAGGAGTGAGGTGATCATTTTGAATTTAACGAAAGAACAACAGGAAATTCTAGATGGAAAGCAGGGAGACATCCTTGCCAGAATTATGAAGACGCTGGTGAGGTACGGGGAATTGTTCGGAGCAGATTCCATGGTACCGGTAACGAGTCAGTATAACCACCTGGTAACCTCGTTTGGATTAAAGGCACTGGCCCCGGTTTATGAACTGATGGACCGCCTGATTGAATCCGGGAATGTATCGAAGCAGAAGTTTTCGGCAGATCCAAGACCGCTTGATCCCAATGTGCCGAGTTCCTTTTTACAGAATATTGTGTTTAAAAATTTCATGTATTCCAAGCAGGAGGATTATGAGAAGCAGCTTACCAGACTAGGAATCATGGAAAAGGATGCATATACCTGCACCTGCTATATGAAGGAGGTGGGAAATACACCGGCGATGGGCGAGGTGCTGTCCTGGTCGGAATCTTCGGCAGTGGTATATGCCAATTCCGTACTGGGGGCAAGATGTAACCGTAACTCCGGAATTATTGATCTGATGGGTTCGGTTGCGGGCTTTGTGCCGAACTTCGGACTTCTTACCGATGAAGGAAGAAAAGCGACCTGGATTGTCAGGATCGAAACGACGAAAAAGCCGGAGGCACAGCTTCTCGGCTCTGCAATCGGAATGAAGGTTATGGCGGAGGTTCCTTATATCATAGGACTGGATCAGTGGCTTCCGGGAGGGCTGGATGAGGATGCCAAAACCTATCTGAAGGACTTTGGTGCAGCGACTGCTTCTAACGGAGCCGTAGGACTTTATCATGTGGAGAATATCACACCTGAGGCGGTTCAGTATGGTAAGGATCTGATTACAGAGAATGCGAAGGTTTATGTTGTGGATGATGCGGAGCTTGACCGGGTATACCGCAGTTACCCGGTTATCTGGAAAAAGAAGGATGCGGCTCCGAAGCTCTGCTTTATGGGATGTCCGCATATGAGTCTGAACCAGCTGATTGACTGGACAAAGAAGATCGAAGAAAGCCTTAAGAAATACGGAAAGACAAGGGTCTGCATTCCGACCGTATTTACGGCAGCTCCGGCGGTGCTTAAGAAGTTTGAAGAAACCCCTTATGCAGCGACGTTGAAGCAGGCGGGAGTTATTACTTCCTATATTTGTCCGCTGATGTATATGAATAATCCACTCAGTGAAAAGATGCCGGTCATTACTTCCAGCAACAAGCTTAGAACCTACACCAGTGCGAGATATTATACCGATGCGGAAATTCTGGAGCAGATCACAAAAGGAGGAACGGCCCGATGAAAGAATTTAAAGGAAGAGTTGTAGCGAACGGAACGACAACAGCAAAGGCACTCGTATCCCACGGAGGCTTAAATACGCTGGCATCTTTCCAGAAGGCATTGCAGTTCGGGGACAAGAAGGCAACCTGTGGAGATCAGAACAATCCGGATCTTTATGGAAAGCAGATGGCAGGCAAGGCCTTGTGTCTGCCGACAACCATCGGATCAACGACGGGAGGACTGGTTCTTTACTGTGCATGCTCCATGAACCGTCAGCCTGCATGTATGCTGTTTTCAGAGCCGATTGACTCACTGGCAGGAGCCGGAGCCATTCTGGCGGATGTGTGGCTTGACAATGTCAGCATGCCGGTTGTAGACAGCCTTGGCGAAGAGTTCCTTTCCTATGTAAAGGATGACATGACCATTACCGTGAAGGACGATGGCGTTGTGGTCGTAGAGTAAAACACATCAGACAGAGGAGAATAAACAGTAAATAACAGAAAATGAATATTCCGGATATTTATTAAAGCAATAGCTATTCATAAAACAGGAAAAGAGGCGGGGTTATGAAATCGATTAAGACAAAAATTATTGTAAGTATTATTGCATGTACCTTACTTTCAGTCATTCCGATTGGATTTATGAGTCTTCGGAATGTGTATCAGACATCAAATCAGGGGGCTGAACAGGAGCTGGCATTGAAGTGCCGGAACGAGCAGGAACAGATTAATGCACAGATTTCGAAAATCGAACAGTCCGTAGATACCTTAAGCAGTATTGCAATGAATAAGCTTGATTTTTCGAAGTTTAAGAGCAGTGCAGTCTATGTGAAGCAGTATACGGATTCCATTATGAGTGATGTTGTGAAGTTTGGAGAGCACACCGATGGTGCTATCTGCGTTTATGTGCGGTACAATCCTGATTTTACGGAACCGACTTCCGGTATTTTCCTTACCAGAAACAGCACGGACGAGGAATTCACCAGTTCTGTACCAACGGACTTTACCATGTATGACAAAACGGATGTGGAGCATGTCGGCTGGTATTATGTTCCTGTAGAGAACGGTGCACCGTTGTGGATGGATCCTTATCTCAACGGTAATGTGAATGTTTATATGATTTCTTATGTTGTTCCGCTGTATGTTGACGGGGAATCCGTTGGTATTATCGGAATGGATATTGATTTTTCACAGATTACGGGAATGGTTGAAAAAACAAAGGCATTTTCTACTGGATATTCCTTCCTTTATAAGCCGGATGGCTCCATTATGTACCATCCCGAGATGGAAAACGGCGCGGATCTTGAGCAGCTTGGGATGACGGCAGATGAAAAGGCACGGATGTGTGATGCAGCAAATGAGGGACAGGTAGAGGGCTTTAGCAGTAACGGAACAAAGACCAGTGCGGTATTCTATACGCTGGATAATGGAATGATGGTAGCTCTGTCTGCCCCGGACAGTGAGATTACCTCAGATGCTGTAAGCCTGTCGGCCATGATGATCGGCACCTGTGTGGTATGTCTGCTTATCTGTATCGTACTTGCGGTTATTTTAAGCAGGAGTATTGCTGCTCCGATTACCGGCATCACGAAGGTCATCCGTCAGACAGCGGATCTTGATTTCCAGAAAACAAAATCAGGGGAATCCCTGGTAAAGCGTAAGGATGAAACCGGTGTGATGGCGGGAGCTGTCAGTGATATGAGAAAGGTATTCCGTGAACTGATCGGAGACATTACAGCTGCGGAGACAACCATTCTGACTGGTATGGATAAGCTGGATTCCATCATGCACGCAAACAGTGAAATGGCAGAGGATAATTCCGCAACCACGCAGGAAATGGCAGCCGGCATGCAGGAGACAACAGCAAGTGCATCCATGATTAACGGTAACATTGATGGTATTAAGCAAAATACGGAAGATATAAAGAAGCTTTCAAAGGAAGGACAGGAGACCTCAGTACAGGTGAAGGGCAGAGCTGACCAGCTCCAGAGCACAACCATTTCTTCAAGCAATAAGGCACTGGCAATTTTCGAGGAGATGAAGATAAAAACCAAGGAAGCCATTGAGAAGTCCAAGGCGGTTGACCAGATTAACAATCTGACCGAAAACATCAAACAGATTTCGTCCCAGACCAATCTCCTTGCCTTGAATGCCAATATTGAGGCAGCACGTGCCGGTGAAGCGGGAAAAGGCTTTGCCGTTGTGGCAACAGAGATTGGAAATCTGTCAAATCAGACCTATGCAACGGTGGATGGCATTACGGAAATGGTTACAGAGGTTAACAGTGCCGTTAACAGTATGACCGACTGTATGACGACGATTATGGATTTCCTGGAGAATACGGTAGTGCTTGATTATAATTCCTTCAGGGAGATCGGTAAGGAATATCAGGCGGATGCCAATACCTTTGCGGATGCAATGGGAAGAGTTTACAGTGAGATTACAAAGCTGGATGAGCAGATCAGTGATATTGCAGAGAATGTGACCAATGTCAGTGAAACGATCAGCCAGTCCGCACAGGGTGTCAGCCAGATCGCGGAGAAATCCTCCGATGCTGCTGCAAAGACCACAGAGGGCTATGAGCTGCTTCGTGAAAGCCGTGACAGCATTGTAAAATTAGGAACCATCATTGAACGGTTCCGGTTATAGAAGGTCTGCATAAGGACTGGAAAAGGAGTGGATGAAGAATGGCACATTTAACTATTGATTTTTTCTCAAACTGTCTGCGCAGGACGGTGCAGTTTCAGATGATTATTCCGGGAGATTTCTGCAATACCTGGCAGATTGAGCAGAAGCGTAAAGGGAAACGGATGAAGACCCTTTTTCTTCTGCATGGATATACCGGTGCTGCAGAGAACTGGGTGCCGGATAATTTAAGTACACTTTACAATTTCGCAATCGTGATGCCGAGCGGAGAAAACGGCTTCTGGGTAGATGGTCCGGCTACCGGACATCAGTATGGAGCCTTTATCGGAGAGGAACTGCCGGATTACATCCGTAAGACCTTTGGTCTTGCCATGAATCCGGAAGAGACTTATATCATGGGGCTTTCCATGGGCGGCTTCGGGGCGCTGCATACGGCATTACAGTATCCGGAGACCTTCGGAAAGGTGGCTGCGCTTTCTTCGGCACTCATTATCCATGAGATTGCCCATATGCAGCCGGGAGGATCAAACGAGGTCGCCAATTATGAGTACTATCACGGCTGCTTCGGAGATCTGGACCGGATTGAGATCAGCCGCTATAATCCGGAGGTGCTGGTAGAAGAGATTCTGAATGAACAGCGGAAGATGCCGGATATTTATATGGCGTGTGGAACCGAGGACTTCCTGCTTGAAAAGAACCGTGAGTTTCACAGATTTCTCGATAAGTATGAGGTGTCGCATTGTTATATGGAGTCCAAGGGAGAGCACAATAGGGAGTTTTGGACCGAATATGCAAGGATCTTCATCCCAAAGATGTTTGAGGAGTAGGAGGAAAGATGATGTCATTGTGGATTCCAGATATGTTTTGGAGGATTTTATGAATAAGCTTCAGCTTATGTATGCGTGATACGGGTAAGTGCTGTTTATAAAGAAAGTCAGAAAACGAGAGTGTGAAAAAGGCATAATCGTTTTCTGGCTTTTGTTTTATATATGGAATAGTTACGAAGATTTGCATTTACTGTCATGCGGTGGTGGTACATATATTAAAAACTAAGTGTACAAAAATAGAAGGTTGACAACTGTCTACCTATATGCTATTTTATGGGTATACAGATGTCTACCTATAAAATGGAAGGTAAGGATTTCGTACCTTCACAGTTACAATCACAGAATGGCTCAGAGAGGAAGAGGAATAATGATTAAAATATCCGATGCAGAATGGAAAATTATGAATGTGCTGTGGGAAGAACAACCAAAGACTATGATGCAGATTACGAAAGAGTTGCAGGAAGAAACGGGCTGGACCAAGCATACGGTTATGACGTACCTGAAAAGAATGGAGAGCAAGAAAATCATTCATTATGTGGAGGGAGAAAAGGCAAAATTATATTATTCCGACATGGACCGGAAAGAAGCGGTGATTCAGGAAGAGCAGAATTTCTTAAACCGGGTATTCAAGGGCAACCGGGGACTGATGATGACAACCATGTTAGAGCAGGAGAAACTTACGGATGAGGACATTGATGAACTGATCCGTATATTGGAAAAACGCAAGGGGGAATAACATTGGAAATTGTAAAATGGGGAATTGTAGTGATGGGAATTCTGCTTCTTCGAAAGGCTGCATGGGGACGCATCAGCAGAAGAATGCAGTATGGAATATGGATTGTGACAGTACTGTTGTTCATGGTTCAGCCATTTATCCCGGTGCAAAGCAGTTTTAGTATTGAGAATCTGTTTTCGGAAAGCATAATATTCCGGGAGCAGAACGGAACGAGTATGAACACGGGCATTACTGGCATTGCACCGATCAAGGCAGATTCGGAAGAACAGGACACCGCTCTTATGGGACAAGACAGGGAAGAAATGCAGGTGCCATTGCAGGGGGAACGTACGGAAACAGATACTATTATGCAATCAACAGCCCCTTTTCTGTATCAATGGATTCATACTTATGGAAGTGCCATCCGCTGGGGTGCATCACTGCTGCTGGGATTGGGAATGCTTTTGTCCAATCTGCGGTTTTACAGATATTGCCGGAGAGAACGAACCTTTTATAAAAGAGATCCGCATACCGGTCTGCAAATATATGTGCTAAAGGAGCTGCCTTCGCCGTTTCTGGCTGGAAACCGGATTTATGTAGATGCCAGGATGGTTCAGGATGAAAAGAAGCTTTCCTATATGATTCTGCATGAATATTGTCATTACCGGAATGGAGATCTGCTATGGGTGTTGTTGAGAAATCTTTGTCTGGTGTTGTATTTTTATAATCCATTTGTATGGGTTGCGGTCAGATACATGAAGCAGGATTGTGAGCTTGCCTGTGATGAAGCAGTACTGCAAATGCTGCAGGAGGAGGCACAGCGTAAGGAGTATGGCTATACGCTGCTTGCGTTGGCGGGAAGACAAAATCACAAGGCAGTGGACCTTACCATTACCACGTCTATGAGTGGCGGCGCAAAGCGGCTGAAGGAAAGAATTGGAATGATTTCCAGACAGAAAAAGATCAGTGGAATGGTGTCAGTATTGGTTCTACTCATTTTGTTCTGTCTGGCCGGATGTACGTTTACGGACAGAAAAACAGTATCTCAGAATGTTTCGGAAATAAAAAGCGTTCCGGATGACCGGCAGGGCGATAGCATGAATGAGGTGATACCGGGAGTTCAAAACTCAGAGGAGGAAAACCGGGAAAAAGAGGATGAGAAGCAGAAGGTGCAGAATAAAGATGGCAGCGATCAGGTGGATTCTACATATAATGTGGTGAAATGGGCAGATGGATATTTTTATTTCCCGGACGCAGAAGGATTGAAGCGAGTTTCGGAAGAGACTGCCGAGGTAGAGAAACTGGCAGAAGGAAATGTGAAGCTTGGAAATTTTGATGGAGACTTCCTGTATTATATCCGATATCCGGTGGAAAAGGAGAGTCTTACAGGATTGATACGGATGTCGATTAAAAACCGGCAGGAAGAACAGCTTGCAGCATGGTCCGAAGAATTGTGGACATGTCGTAATATTTATGCCTGCGAAGAGGAAATTTATATCGAACTTGCAGATTCCTGTGAAGAATATATGCAAAAGGGAGATCATGTTGAAAAAGTACCGGAAGATCAGCAGACGGTATATCAGATATTAGAAAGGTGCGGTTATTCGAAAGAGGATGCCGCAATGCTTCCTGCAGGGTATACCAATGCAATATTCCAATATCATAAGCTGGTATGCCGGGAGCCTGCACAGAACCGGATTTTTGTATACGATACGGATACGGGAAACCGGGTTAAAGAAATTACAGATGCACAAAGTGATGTGCTGTTAAGTAACCGTGGAGTGGTATATAAGGATCTGGCAGAAAATATTTATTTGCAGAGCTGGAACGGAGAGACTGCAGAATTACTTTATGAAGCCGGAGCACATGATCAGGAAAGTGTAAATTATGGAACCTATGATGAGGAATTTCTTTATGGTTTTGTGGAAGAGGAAACGCAGTGTACGTTAATTAAACTTTCATGGGAAGGAGGATATGAGAGAAGTAAGACTTTTACCGGCGTGGAAAAGGCAGTGCAGTTGGGATTCAGTGTGAATCATGGAGTTGCAGGCTATTGGCAAAACGGACAGATTATTTTTGAAAAGGTGTGAAGGAAGGAGATCAGCGTATGAAAAAACATTTTAAATTTTTTGTATTACATTATTAGTAATTGTGGCCAGTTCTATGACATGTTTTGCAGCAGAAAAGCAGGAGAAAGACAGAAGCATTCCAGAACTGATTCAGGTAGATGGAGGAATGCTTCAACTGGTTGATTCGTCAGAAAATGGATCAGCAAGAAGAGTGGCACGGTATCAATATCATGTTATTACAGATGGTAGTAATCTTAATGTTAGAAGTGGACCTGGAACTAATTACTCTATTATTGGAAAGTTTAAGAATGGACAGGTTATTGATGTATCCTTCATGCAAGATGCAGGCATTGGATCTTGGGTATATGCAGGGGGTGTTGATGCCATAACAGGAAAATATATAAATGGATATATACATGAAGATTACTATGGATAAATAGAGAGATAATGTTTGTTTTGCCATACAGATATATAAAAGTTCACCGTCCTTTAGGATTAGAAGCTAAGGAACGGTGACTTTTTCATTTATTTATTGTATAATGTGCCTCAGAGAAAAAGGGACAATCGAAAGGGAGGTAGTTATGGTCACACGGACTTCAAAGATTTTAATGGTAATTGCAAC
>OBAR01002204.1_pt1 | contig 14151 bp, 9 predicted proteins | sample 1517911 | NCBI WGS metagenome assembly OBAR01 (sample SAMN04571709, study PRJEB22368) | human gut metagenome | biome: human gut; material: stool | host: Homo sapiens | place: Luxembourg | collected 2012-10-26
CCCCGGGAATCCACGACGGGAAAACGCCCTCCACGATCGGGAAAAACAGCATATCCACGACTTTGCCGTGCAGAAATCCGGCATAACCGCCGCCTTCGGGCAGGAAAGTGGCGACGCTCGTAAAGGTCGATTCGGAAAACAACAGCCCGTAAAACGCGCTGTCGAGCACGTTGCCGAGCGCTCCGGCAAAGATTAGCGAGAAACCCGCCAGAACGCCGGCCGGCGCCTTTTTCCGGTATAAATAAAAAATATAATACCCCAAAGCACCGATCGCCAGCAGACGGAAAACACTGAGTATCAACTTCCCGTAATTACCCCCCAACTCGAATCCGAACGCGGCTCCCGGATTTTCGATAAACCGGATGAAAAACCAATTCGGAAAAACCGTCACACTCTGATCCAACATGAAATGCGTCTTGATCCAAATCTTAACGATCTGGTCGAATACCAGCAAAGCGACGATCAACAGGATAATCTTCTTTTTACTCATCGTGAAGGGGCTCATTTAAGATCTGCAAAGATTGTCTATTTTTTTGGAAAAGACAAACCCGCAAACAAAAAGCAGACAGCCCGTTTCCGCAAACCGCCCGCTTTCGTTCCGACCTCCCCGTTATTTCAGCATATCGCTCAATTCTGCACCGGCTCTGAATTTGACCACATTCCGCGGGGCGATCCGGATAGCCGCCCCCGTTCGGGGATTGCGTCCCGTACGTTCCGGCTTTTTAGCCACCGAGAACGATCCGAAACCGACCAGTGCGATCTTGTCGCCCGACCGCAACGTTTCGCCAGTCACTTCAATGAACGCGTCGAGCGCCTTTTTGGCATCGACTTTCGTAATTTTTGCATTTCGCGCAATGGCGTCAACGAGTTGAGATTTATTCATGACTCTTAAGTTTAGGTAAACGTACTGAAATTCAGCATATTTACAAATATAGTCATTTATCTCGTAAAAACGAAAAACTTAAAATGGAAAATTCGCCAGCCGTCCGAAACGCAAAACAAACGTCCCGCCGCCGGAAAACGAACGGGAGAAAGCGCACTACAAGTTGGAAAAGTAAAATTTCCGTTATATTTTTGTCCCCGGAGAGATGGCAGAGTGGTCGATCGCGGCGGTCTTGAAAACCGTTGAGCTGCGAGGCTCCGGGGGTTCGAATCCCTCTCTCTCCGCCAAGTTGGGAGCCGCAAGGCGACGACAATTTGTCAAATCCCGCAAGTTCAAGCACTTGCGGGATTTTCTTTTTCCCAAGCATTGGCTTCTTTCGATGGAAAACGGCATGGAAACAAGGAGTTCAGTCTCTAAATCGTTACCTGTTTTTTGAAAAATGCTTTCAGGTAACTATTTTGTCCGTATATGTCTTATTTACTGCCAAATATGGCGACAAAAACCTGTCGATATTTACCATATTGATAGTAATTTTGCATTAAAATAAGACGCTATGAGAAGTACATTCAAAATTTTATTTTACCTAAAAAAAACGGCTCCACGAAGTAATGGTTCTATGCCGATCATGGGGCGTCTAACTATTGACGGCAAGTTCGTTCAGTTTTCGACCAAGCTGTACATTACGCCCACGCAGTGGAACCAGATGGCCCAGCGAGCTAACGTTGGGAGGAATTATGCCTCTGAAGCCACTGAGATTAATAATCGACTCTCGTACATTACTTCCCGTTTGCAAGAAATTTACCGGGAACTCGGCAAGCATGATCTATACGTTTCAGCCGAGAAGGTGAGGAACTATTTCTTGGGGCATACGATCGGAGATCACACCTTACTCGGGCTGTTCAAAAAACACCTAGAGGACATGTCTCAGTCCGTCGGTATCACGGTAAGTCCGGCCACATACAATAAGTGCGACCGTACCTATCGCCATCTGCGGGACTTTCTGGAGTCCGAGCGACACTTATCAGATATTGCTCTGGTGGAGATCAACCATATGTTTATTAAGGACTGGGAGCGATATCTGCGCACGGTTAAAGGGTGCGCGGCAAACACCACGGCCAAATTCATGCAGGGTTTCCGAACGATCATCATCATGGCCCGTAATAATGGATGGATCGTAGCCGATCCTTTCGCTAATTATAAAATTCGATTTGAGCGAGTGGACCGTGGATTCCTAACCAAGACGGAGCTGCAGGCTGTCATGCAAAAAAAGTTTTCGTGCGATCGCTTAACGCATGTACGGGATATTTTCATCTTTTCGTGTTTCACGGGCCTGGCTTACATCGATGTCAAAAGTCTGAAGGAGGATGATATCCAGACGGGATTCGACGGTCGACTTTGGATTGTCCATAAACGGATCAAAACCAATGTCGAGGAGAATGTTCCTCTGCTGGGAATTCCGCAGGCTATCCTCTTAAAATACAAGGGGAAGCAACCTTTAGGCTTTGCCCTTCCCGTGTTGAGCAACCAGAAGATGAATGCTTACCTGAAGGAAATCGGTGATTTGTGCGGAATTAAAAAGGAGATGACTTTCCACACAAGCCGCCATACATTCGCTACTAATGCATTGTCGCATGGAATGCCCGTGGAAAGTCTAGCAAAAATGCTGGGACATTCGAATATTAAAACGACGCAAATATATGCGAAAATTACAGATCATAAATTGAATCAGGATATGGAAAACCTTGAGAAAGTAATATTATAAAATGTAGATTTTATTTAATAATAACCGTTTCGTTAGGTTGTGGAGAATAACTTCCACAACCTTTTCTTTGATAGCACACTAAATTATCCTATTCGCGTTTTCTAAATTTTTATCTTTTGATTCGCTTCACTCGCTCTAATTAGCAAATATTCCATAGAACTTGCTGTCGCCATTTGTTTCGTATAATTCATTTTCGCGAGAACAACCTGATCATCAATCTTATTGTCTCCTTTTACTTCGATTATAACGTAAGAGCCATCTTTCTTTTTAACGAGGAAATCCGGGTAATAAGATCGTACACCACCGGAAACGGGATCGATATAATTAATGATAAATTCAGTTTGCCCATGTGTAAGCATTCCTGTGAACCATACCTTTTCAAGACGCTTGTCATCACAAAGTAGATTCCAAAACATATCGTACTCTGGTTTAGAATCAAAGCAATAATGATCCAGATTAAATGACCGATCCCTGTATTTATGATACTTTTCATCTGTCATCGAAGCGAGTAACCCGTCTTTGTATTTGATTGAATAAAATCCATCTTTGGGCTCTTTGACCAGTTGAAGCTCCACCTCTTCAGCATGTTCATACTCCTGAATATCGTAAAGTTCGTGAAAAAGCTTTGGGATAACAATATCATATAATAACTCATTATATTGATTGATGCACTCACATATTTTTTCACAACCTTCCACTGAGGAGGAGAGAATATCCCGGATTGTAATTGGAGAATAGTTGATATAGCGAGCTATTTCACCCACTAGCGTAAATGGGGTGAAAATTCTTCTTTCTTTTGCGCTACTGCAATCCTCACCCACACCAATTTTTTCTGACGTGTTAAATAACTCGCGTTTGGTTTCTATGATTTTGTATTTCTCAATATCTGCAGTCTTAAGTTCGAAATCTATTCCTTCGGATATGACTTTTTCTTTTAGTTTGAATAACTTTTTTACTCGCTTGATTTTTACAGATACAGGAGGAGGAACAATGCGAATTTCCACTCGATTATCTTTTTCGCCAGCCCCCTTCATATCGCTGAGAGTAATGTTGAAATTATTTTTCAACTCGTCGTCCAATATTTTTGTATTTTCATCTGAAAGAAAAACCAATGCCGTGTGTTGGTAATCACCGATCTGTCTCAGACAGCGCATAGTTGCCTGAAGGACAAACACCTTAGACTTAGGTTCCCGGTGCAGGGCGACACTGAATAAAGACCGACAATTCCAGCCTTCTTTTCCTTTGTTTACAAGCAGAATAAATTGTTTGTTCGATGAAGGGGTATCTAAGTTCTTGAATTCCCGGAGGTCATCATTGGATGTAATTTTATCATCGCCAACGTTTACCAATATTTTGGATGTTGGAATATTCAGTTCTCCGAGCACCTGTTCTATCGCCGGAAGCAAGTCCGATTGTAGTTCATCAATGGTAGATGCAAAGAATGCCATCTTTGGCAGCATTCCCTCGACACGAGTTTGCCCCATCTTTTCCCAGAAAGTTCGAACCGTAATTCTGCAAAATGCCAGCGTCTGATCTTTTATATTTTGATAACCTTTAATATCCGCTTTCTTTAGATAACCATTGTCAATAGCGTCTTTCAAGCCGTAGGAGTATACTACTTCCGGCAAAAGCCGATTGCTAACATAAGGTGTCCCGGTATAATTATAACATGCGACAACACGGGACCCCGCTTGAGCCAGATTAGCAGCCAATTCGTTAATAGTAACACGCAGACTTGTTGCCTTTTTGCTTGTCGTCAGATCTTCTGACAGCTTTGTGCCGAAAACGTGGTGAGCCTCATCGACATAGATGCCAAGTTGTTTTAATCGAAGCAGCTTTGAGAACCGCTGATTGGTCATAAGCTCCAACTCGCTGCCAATGTCTTCAATCCCTGCTTCTTCGGCTAATTTCGCCCAAGCTTTGTTAATCGAGAGCGCTTTATACTTACCTGATTCTGCTCCAAATAACGTTTGTGTAGCAGTTTTGGTTTTGTGTTCCCGTTTCAGAATAATTTTCTGTGTGTTGGAGATAATGATATTATAGTTCGAATTTTCTATTGCGTTCAGTGCATCTCCACTTTCATCCAGGAAGTGAAATTTCAGATTGGTCTCCAGCCATCCGAGGTATTCGGCCGGTATAACTTTTGACTTGTCGAAAGTCTGTATCTCCTTTAGCGATTGCAAAACCGTTTTATCGGGTGCAAAAACCAATGCATTGTGACAATAAAGGGGATTGCGTGGATACTTATTCGCCAATAAGAACTCGTAAAATATCGAGGTAGCCATCAGGACAGTCTTCCCCAAGCCCATCGTAAGGGCAAAGATGTAGTTCGGGTAGTCTTGCCCCATTGATTTGATCAGTGCGAATACGCTTGCAAAAGTTTCTTTAGTTGTTTCATATCCATCCTCTGCAACACCGAAAAGTGTCAGACCGCCATGAATATCCCGTCCTGCAAATCGCCGGCCTTCGAATATTCCATCGCGATTATACCATTCTTCAAATACCTCCCACAACTTTTTATTCTCGCAAAATTCTTTTAAGAATACATACATCTCCAAAGCCTCAAATTGCGGTTTCCGCAAATAGGCAGAGCTGTTTTCTTTTGAGTTATTGAAACTGAGAAACTTTTTAGTCAGAGGCTTAAAGGCAGAATACACCCGTTTACGCTCCTGCTCAATAAAATTTTGCAGATAACTGTAAAATGGGAAATCTATCGTGCGGCTTTGTAATCGTTTGGCCATAATATTTTATTCAACGGTTACTTCTATCGACTCGCTTAGCAGGTCGGTTATCTTTACCCGTATTGTCGCTGCATCGGCAGGAATGGGATAGGACCCTTTCACCAATTCGTTCTTGGCTGGAATATCGACCATGGTCGGAGTGAAGACCGCACCATCGTAGTTGAAGTCAATTTTAATCGAGTCCGTTAGCTCTCGCCAGTCACCTACACTCTCTTTTTGGAGCGACAGTTTTTGCAGTAGATTCATCGGGTAGAAATCACGAACAACCAGCTTGCCACCTTCGATAATCACGTCGGCTTCCGAATCTCGTTTGAATTCCAAATCGGATTTGTCGCGCATGATATCAAGAACTTCTACGTCTATTGAATAGCCCGATTTTCGCATCTCCAATTCGAGAGCCGCTCCCAAGTCCGGTTCGTGTCCCATACATACGAGCGTTATCAGCTCGACGGGTTTGCCCGGAGCTTCATTATTGCGCTTATCGAATATAGCATACGGGAAATTTGTGATCAACTCATTCAAATCGGCCCGTGTGGCAATACGGTTTACAGGCATAATCTTAACCATACGACCATCCTTCTCACCGTCGTACAGATCATTGCCCGGCAGGGGTTGCAGTTCGAGAGCTTTAATCAGCAGGTCTTTAGCTTCTATCGGATTGCGGAACACGTCATAATTATTTACATTGTAAACCTCGAAGCCGGTATAGAGTTGCGTATTGTCTTCAGTTAAATCGAGTTCTTTATCTTTTTCCGCAAGCTCTTTTTGGATCTTTAACAGCCGCTTTACCGTGGTATCCACTGCGCCGAGGTTGATGTCCGCGCCAATAAAACGGCGGCCCAGTTTCATTGCTACGGCTTGCGTCGTTCCACTGCCCATAAAGCAGTCAAAAACTAAATCACCTGGATTTGTTGACGCAGATATTAGTTTGTAAAGTAATTCTTCTGGTTTTTGAGTCGGATAATTTGTCCTAACTGACGAGGATTGGTTCTCAATGTCAATGAAAAAATAATCATTAGCACTTTTACCATTCCTTAAATAATCTCGAACAACCCACTCAGGATGTGTTTGTTCGTAAATTGGGTCTACATCTTTAGCACTTTTGATAGGGCTTCCTTTAATATTACGCCCATTCAGTCGATATCGTCCATTTTCATCTTGGAATTTATATTTTTTTATAGTTGTTTCAGATAGAGGCTCCATTACCATTTCATCATCCCAGTTATAAGTGGGATTTGCGTTTTTTTTGTAAAACAAAATATCATCATGAGTTCTTTTCCACGAACTTTTAATTGCACTTCGAGTTTGATACGCCCATACAAGACTGTTTAGGTGATTTGAAGGACCGAATACCTCGTCCATCATGCACCGAAGTAGATGTACCTTATGCCAGTCACAATGAAGATATATCGACCCTGTATCCGACAATAATTCCCGGAGCAAAATAAGCCGTTCGTACATAAACTGCAGATACTCGTCATTACTCCAGATATCCGTGTATTGCTTTTCCTCGAAAACAGTACTGTCATTCTCGACTTTTTTACCGCGAAGCTCGATCGTCTTTTTATAATCTGCCTCTGAATCAAAAGGAGGGTCGATATAGATCAGATCGACTTGTCCACGATAATACTTCAACAGATGACTCATCACCTGCAGGTTGTCACCCCAGAAAATTTTATTAAACCATCCGTCGGTATCCTCTCCAAATGTTTCTTTCAATTGCGCCGGATAGAATTGTGTCGCTTCAAATGGTCGTTTGCCTCTCCAATGCAACATCGGATGTCCTTTTATTGGCTCAAACTTAAAATCCTCTACCGAATCAATCTTTTGCTCTGCCTTTATGTTGAGTTCGTTCATAGCTTATGGTGTAGATTAACAATATTTATTATTACAATAAAACCGCATATCGCACTCCTTACATTGATTTTCGGTGCGGCGTATCCCCTCCATTGAGAAGTCGCGCCTCTCAATTTTCCGGACGACTTGTTCAAACGAATCTATAGTATCCTCGATGTTATGCGCCCGATAAGGGAATGTGATTCGCGGGTTGCTGTCATCCTCTTTGGGATAATAGAGATGCATTTTACTGACCTTCGCGCCAGTACGCTGTTCGATCAGATGTGCATAGACTTCCAACTGCCTTCGGTATTGATTAAGCTGTTGTCGCTTTTTTTCATCCCGCGTATTGACATCGGGCTTATCTCCGGATTTGAAGTCTACGAGTTCAACGGTATCATCCTCTCCTTTGACCAAGTCAATGGTACCTTTCAAAATATAATCATCCTTAACGAGCGAAACATCAACCTCGGCTTCTTGGATCAGATGCCACTTGTCTGCATTATTATCTCTATAACGAAGGATCTGTTTCAGAATGGCTTGCTGTTGCTCTTCGCGTAAGAAAGAACGCATTTGCTTGACTAATAGCTGATAGTTCAGATTGAACCATTCTGTAATATTCTCGTCCGTCAACCTATTGACCTCGTTGCGTAGTACTGCACGGTGGATATCTTCTATCGTTTGATGCAACAGACTACCGCCAAGAGGACCTCCGGTTCGCACTTCGGCAAACTCTAACTCTTTGTAGAACTTATATTGCAGAGGGCAGCTTTCATAGAACAGAATATGTGATGTGAATGAATATTCATGTTTGATATTCACAGGCTTTACATCTGCCAGCGTCAATCGATTCAAATCGAATTTACTTGTGTCTTTCCAAGACGGAGTCTGATCCCAGATTGTCCGGAAGGGCTTTGAAGGCAGGCTCCCGGCTCCAGTATGTTCGCGTCCCGTCAGAACCAATAGATTCTGGGCCCGTGAGAAGGCCGTGTAATACAGTCGTGCAAAGTCATAATACTTTGTTTGCTCAATGGGCTCATACATAGGCTTCTGGAAATACTCTCTCTGCAAAATCTCACCCAGCTCACTATAATTCTTCCTCGGCACACCGTTCATACTCCCCACAATAGTGATTGGAAATTCCAATCCTTTGGATTGATGGATCGTCATAAATGACACACATCCCGACGGTACGGTCTCATCGAAATCCTCAAATTCTCCAAGTCCCCCGTCGATAACAAACCGCAGATAATCATTGAAAAGTCGATACAAGATCTTATCAATATTTTTTGCCGATAGAACCGTGATATTATACAGATATTCAAACTTACTCAATAGAGTTGTGAGAATACCGATATTATAGGCCGGACGCAAATCGTTTTTATTTGCAGACAGCTCGATGTCAATATACCGGGCAAATAGCGGGAACTGCAACATCTGGTATACAAGTGCGGTGAATGCATAATTGGTATTATGCGCAAGAGATATGTGTACCTTCTGACATGCAATTACCCAGCGGATTAGCCGCTCATTCCTTTGGGGATCTTTCTCAACGGTGGTGCGGAAAAACTCCTGCCAAGATTCATACCGATCTCTCATGGAATTGGTCTCTGAGATTAAGTCTAAAACCGTAGGGAATATAGAGACCAGACATCCCATAATAAGCTTGATCTCCTCGCGTGCAAAGAATAGTTCAGAACGGGGTGAGAAAACACGCACCCCATGCATTTCGAGATAGTCGGCTAATTCGATAACCTTACTGCCTTTGACCGAGCGGAATAAAAATGTGATTTGATTATGATTGGTTACGATTCCTTGGGCTGTCAAAGTATTAATAAAATCGAGTACTTCTGCAAAATAGTCCTCTTCAATGCTGCTGTCCGAAGATAATTTCACAACCGCTGCCGTGTCAGGAAAGGGACGTTCACAAGCTACAATAGTTTTATGGAAACGGAATTCTTTCCCGGCATATGACCAGTCCTGAGATCGCATCCATTTATTACAGAAATCTATGATCTGAGGATGTGATCGGTAATTTGTTTGCAAATAGAACGTTTTACACTCTCCCTTGGGGAAGTTATTTGCAAACTCCAAAATGTTACGAATTGTGGCACCTCGAAACCGATATAAGCCTTGGTCGTCATCTCCCACAACGCAAATGTTGTTATGCTTTGACGCCAAGCATAATAGAATCTTTTCTTGGGCGGTATTAGTATCCTGATACTCGTCTATCATAAAGTATCTGATTTTCTCTTGAATACTATCGAGTACCTGTGAATGTTTTTCTAATAATCGTAGTGTCTCACTCTGAATCGTCGAGAAATCAAGTGCATTCTCCTCGCTCAGAATATCCTGATAAAGCAAATAGCAGTCTGCTAAGGCTCTGACAGAAAGGCATTGTGAATCTTTAAGTCTTTGGACGTCCAGCATCTCTTCACTTACGACATTGAGTAAGTTGATTATTGCTTCAGCTTTACGCCAGCGACTGATATTCTTGTCTCCGATTAATTCCGATATACCATCGACATTAAGAAAATCATTGAGATGCCGATAGACGAAAAACGCCTGTTCAAATTGATCGAACAATCTGTAGTTCCGTTTAAGTCGGGTATATTCTTTATGTTCTTCGAGAATACGCAAAAAAATAGAATGCAGGGTCCCTATATACATTTCGCTCAAATTGGCTTTTATATCCAACTCTAACAATCTGTTTGAAATGCGCGTAATAAGTTCCTTGGCCGCTTTGTCTGTAAATGTAGCAACCATAATATTCTCGGGAGATATCCCTTTATTTACGAGCGACACAACTCGCTCGACTAACGTCTTGGTTTTTCCTGAACCCGGACCCGCAATTACCAGTACGGGCCCTTCTGTTTGTTGAAGTACCTTTACTTGATCGGAATTTAATGCAGGTCTAATATTCATGGCCTTATTAATCTATTTGTTAGATTAATAATATCTAATTTTAAAACAATTCTTTGGGATTTATCTTCAAAAATTCATCGTAAGGAATTCCTCCTGTTCCAACAAGTAATACTTTGTCCGGTTGGAATTTCTCTGCAAATACACTCATCCCCTCATTGTCTGCATGAGCTCCGCTTTTCACCTCCAAACCGATAGCTTTACCGCCTTTTTCAAGAACAAAATCTACTTCGAAATTACCTTCACGCCAGTAATACAGATTATATCTGTCAGATATGGAGTGATTCATTAAATGTGCTCCCACAGAAGACTCCACCAGTCGTCCCCATAATTTCGGATTGACTATTGTGTCTTCAAAAGTTTCATTGCTTTGTGAAGTCAGCAGTGCATTATTGTAGACCTGAAACTTAGGACTCGATGATCGCTGTCGGATCACATTTCCTGCATATTTCTCCAAACCACCCAAGAGGCCGCAATCAGACAACAGTTTAAGATAATTTGCCAATGTTGTCGTGTTACCGGCATCTTGTAGCTGGCCAATAACTTTAGTGAAAGAGAGAATCTGACCAGAAAATAAACAACCGAGTTCAAACAATCTCTTTAACAATGCCGGTTTATCCACGCGAGTCAACATCAGAATATCTTTTGAAATGCTTGTTTCGATCAAAGCATCCTTTATATAGTTTTTCCAACGTTCTTCGTCATTAATAAGCGAGGCAGAACCCGGATATCCCCCGAAATAAACATATTGCTCAATCGACCACTGGAACGCGGCCTGCATCTCAGCAAAAGACCAATGACCGAGATAAAACGTTTCGAAACGTCCTGCCAATGACTCTGTGAGTCCTTTCTGAATCAATAATCGGGAAGATCCCAGTAAAATTACTTTGATATTGATATTTTCTCGCGTATCCTTATCCCATTGCAGCTTGACGACCTCACTCCAATTTTCAATCTTCTGAATCTCATCGACCACGAGCAGATATTCCGACACATTTGCTGCCTTCATTCTAAGCCTAGCTGTCTCCCAAACCTGAGTCAACCATGCCGAGTTAGTCGCCGACACGGCATCCGCAGATTCATACACATAAGGTAACGAAAGTTTCTGCAGCAATTGATTTACCATTGTGGTTTTACCCACCTGACGAGGCCCAAGGATTACCTGTATGAACTTTCGTGGTTCTTCAATCCTTGTTTGAATCTCCTTTATATAAGGACGTTCGTACATAACAAATAAATTACTCAATAGCTTGTGTAAATTTACTCAGTATTTTTGTAATTACAAAAACAACAGGTCAATTCCTCTCCTCTAGCCACAAGGTTTCCATAATTTCTAACAGGTTGTCGTATTCCCCATTGGAATTCATGTCCGTTACTTGGACACAGACCTAAACCAAGCAACCTTGTTCTTTTCCATCAGAACAAAGTCACATCTTTTTTGATGTTATCAAAACATAAAAGTTAAAAGTTGGAAAATGAATTTTTATACCGAATCCTTTCAGTCATTCTCTTTTATCGCTAAATAAAAAGTTTCTACTAGCCAAATACAACCAATTACAAGACAAGGAAACATAACCCTCGAGAAGAAAATTTATGAAAAGCACATTCAAAGTTTATTTTTACCTGAAGAAAGGCGATCTTCTTACAGGGGGCTATGCTCCTATTATGGGACGCATTACGATCGACGGTGTTTCCAAGCAGTTCGCCACTCAATTGAAGATTATTCTTACGCTGACCTTCGGATTGGGACTGACGGTTTTTCCGTTCTTCGGCCAGCGCGTCTTTCTGCTGCTGCGACAATTTGGTACTGCGTTCGAAAAGATATTCCGCCCCCTCGTTTGAGCGCACTCATCTGGATACTTGTTGTTACGGCCTCCCCATTGGAGGAAGTAAACGTGATCGGCCCGACTTCCTTGCCCGCCTCATAATCCGCGAACTCGCTTTGCGTAAGCCGGTAATCTCTCACTTGATGGATTAAATTGGCATATTCTTTTGTCAGGTGGAATATTTCATGGGTAACCGAGTATTTGGAGATATAGCAGGATTCGGTCTCCCCGGTGGAATAATCGACTGTCAGATTCGGTATGTGCCCGAGGTTCCCGGTCGTATTCAGATTGTGAATATCTTCGGCTGTCAATTTATAACCTCGGTATTCTTCCCCTTCCTTTTTTATGGCCCGGCGAATGAAATGGAGATCGAATTTGACGCTTCCGTCTTCCTTTCGAAACAGCGACAATTTTGCATCGCCCCTGTCGCGGCCCAGCTCCGACTCTTTGGAGATACGGAACGTTGTTGCCGATTGCTCTCCCTTTAATAGTGTTTCCAAAGCGTTATTGAACTTCAACCCTTCTTTGGTAATACCGAAACGTTCGGCCTGCTCCCAATCGATCTCGCACTCATTGAACCGATGGTCGTTTGTACATCCTGTTTTGACCGAGATTTTTGCGAACTGTTTCGTTCTGTGACTCCCGCCGGTTTCAATCTGTTCAGCGGCCGTTTCAGACTTCGTCTCTTTGAAGACTTTATAAAAATCGAACCTCAGCGGATTTTTGAATCCATGCATAAAATTTTTGCTGAAGTTGCTTACGATGTTACCACGCATGTCGATTTTTATAAATTTTCCGAGGTTCTGGCTTTGGGCTTCCTCCGTTGTCAGATTGCCCCCGGCATCGATGCCGGTAACCCCTCTTGCCTTTTTATCCTTCTTGTCATAGGCCATCAGATACCCTGCGTTTTCCTGCGGAACCTGATTCTGCAATGCTTCATTCGTGTCGCTCATAATCGTAAAATTTTAAAGGTTATATCGGACTTTCCGGGGATAAAAATAGAGGAAGACTTATACCTTTGTACTAAAATTCATTGATTATTAGATCGTTGCCATTAATAATCCTGTATAGTCTGGAATTGTCCGGTCTGCTGTGAGCCCAGCATGGGGATTTTTATACCCGCAACCAGGTTATCGATTCCTTGATGAAGGAAGTTGAATCCCCGCAGCAGATGCAAGTGGTAATCGATTTTCTGCATGCGGAACCCGGGGAATTGAAAGCGTATCCGCTGTTGTTTCCGATCGACGGACGTACCTGTTCGTATCGAATCAGCTCCGGATTTGGGACACGATGGCATCCGATATACGGAGGTACACGGCTGCACACAGGGGTGGATATCGCCGTCGCATTGGCGACGCCCGTTTATGCCGCAGGCGATGGGACGGTTATCCGGGCGGGATATAACAGCGGTTACGGTTGCATCGTAAAGATTCGGCACAAAGGCGGGTTTGTTACCCGGTATGCCCATTTGGATAAATTATGGTTATCCGCAGGCGACGACGTCAGCATAGGAGAACATCTGGGCAATGTCGGACGCAGTGGATCGGCGACAGGGTATCATCTGCATTTCGAGGTCAGAAAGAATGGCCGGCCATGCCCCCCTGATACTATTCCCTATTTGAATTCTATTATAACACAAAGGATTAAAGGAATTATATCGCTCTGTTTCACAACTCAATTATAGCACTTTCGGACTTTATAATATGCTAAAAAGACTAAATAATTGTTTCTTATATAATTATTATCTAATTTAGTTAAACTTAAATATAAGAATATTTAGAACCGTTTTATAAATTTTTTATTTTAGTATATTTAATTACATTTCAATGGATACGGGGTATTCTATATCGCTTGTTTCTTGTCGCATTGCGTCTCATGCGTATATTGGAAATCCGCGTTGCACTTTTTGTATTATTTTGGAAAGATCGGGCAACGGCATTCCATTGAAATTTTCTTTTATACATGTAAAGAAAGACTGTTTATTCACGGCCTTATAAATTATTTTATGCGGTCGAGGGAACAGTATATAATTAATAGAAAGAAGGGTAATTCAGCTTATGTAAAAGTTATTCGATAGCAGAGGAGGCATTATTCTGCACGGACGGTTTTCAAATCATCCGCGCGAACGTGAAAAGTATCTTAATAGCTTGGATCATAAGATCTGAGAGAGGAGGAATTCTA
>OBAR01002205.1_pt1 | contig 14142 bp, 9 predicted proteins | sample 1517911 | NCBI WGS metagenome assembly OBAR01 (sample SAMN04571709, study PRJEB22368) | human gut metagenome | biome: human gut; material: stool | host: Homo sapiens | place: Luxembourg | collected 2012-10-26
CCCGGGATAAACAGCTTATAGAGCCCGCCGGGCCCCAGCTTTGTCATAGGATGAGCTGTTTCGTCCCAGCCGTTAAAGCTTCCGATCACATGCACACTTTCTGCATTGGGCGCCCACACACCGAAGAACATGCCTTTTTTTCCATCTTCCACAGAAGGGTGCGCTCCTAACTTTTTGTAAATATCATAATGTGTTCCCTGGGCAAACAGATACTGATCCGCCTCAGAAATAAAAACTTCACCATCCATACCTTAAACCCCCGGTTTCTATTTTTTAGTAATGCATAAAATCCTTCTCACGAAGAACGATCATATCTTCCTCGTCATACCGCTTTCCAAATAAAACATCAAAGAAATGCTTCGGCGTCTTGCGGTCGGCATAATAAATCGCCTCATCCACAAGCTCTTCTATTTCCCCAAGCGTTACCTCATGGTCGCTGGTCTGCATATCCGCAATTCTTGTATGCAGCGCAAGAATTCCAAGCTCGTCAATGGAATATTCCTGTTCAACCGCATATTTCTGAGCATATTTTACCAGCGTCTGATCATCCAGCGCTTCCACATCCACCCGCAGGTTAAACACCTCTGAAAGGGCAGGATATTTTTCCAGGTAGGATGCGATATTTGCCTTTGTATCCTCTAAAAGAACGATCAGTCCCTTTCCTTCCTGATTAAGCTGCTTTAAAAGACTTTCCGTTGCAGCCTTTTTCATGGAGGCGGCTTCTTCAATGATCAGCGCTCCGCCGGACAGCTTTGCCAGGGTTGCTCCTACGTCCTTTTTATTCATGGTAGCGCCGGAAATCTTTGCAACCTTTCCTGAAAAATTGCTGTCAGATAACTGTACTTCCTTTACAAGAACCTTGGCAAGGGCGGTTGCCTCCGCACTTTCTTCTCCTGTAACAATCACATTTCCCGTGTAGGAAGCCATGCTGATATTATCAAGCGTTGTAACGATCTGTCTTCTGGTACGTTTGTGATGGATAAAGGGGGCAAACTGCTCTCTTTCGCTGTCTGTCATCTCCCTTACAGCTCCGGGCTTCTTCTGTTCGGAAGCTTCCTCCTGTGACTCTGCCTCTTCTTCCTTTTCCGAAGCATCCGGTTCCTCTATAGCCTCGTCGGCTTCCTCAGAAACTTCATCCGAAGTCTCATCCGAAATCTCATCCGAAGTCTCCTCTGCAGCTTCCGGCTGTTCCTCTTCTAACGCCTCTTCCTGCGTATCTTCTTCCGGTACAGGCTCTGCAGAAACCTCCTCTTCCTCTAAAGCAGGGATTTCTTCAATTTCTTCAATCTCTTCAATTTCTTCGGTTTCTTCTAAGACTTCCTTCTCTGCTGCTTCTGCCGGTTTTGTTTCCTCTTTGGCCGCAGCAGGCTCCTGCTTCTCTATATCTGCAACTTTTACCACCTTGGGACGTTCACTGGCTGCCTTTGCCTTTTCTTCCTTCATGGCTGCAGTGACCATGGCCTTTTCCAGTTCTTCCAAAAGTCCTGATTTGGTGGATTCGTCAAAGTCCTCAAACAAGGCGTCTGTCTGCTGATGAACGCGTCTGCGTATTTCTTCCATCCTCTTGCGTTCATTTTCCTGCTTGATCCGCTCCCACTCAGCCATTACATCTTCTATGCTGAGCTGTCCTGTGATCTGCTTTTCAACCTGCTCCTTTTCAGGAACTACCAATGAGATCTGTCCATCGTACTCCTGGGAAAGCATATTATCAAAGCCTGAAGGCTTATGAAACGTCCTGATCACGCCTGTGTCGCTGAGCGGGCTCTTGGAAATTTGAGGAGCAGCCGGTACTTCCTCCTGCTTTATGGGCATCTCCTTCTGATTAATGGGGGTAAAGGGTGACTTGTCCTCGTTCTGCTTGGCAAGCTTGGAAACCACATCCTCAATATTGACTTCTTCCGTATTGCCAAAAAAGACCTCTTCTGAATTATTCTTTCCACCCAGATCCTCTTCTGTGATCAGCTGCATCTCGTCAGTGTCCTGTCTGAGGGTGGCTGTCTTTTCTTCAGCTTCCGGCTCTTCCTCTGCTGTCTCCTCCTGGGCGTCTGTTTCCTCCTGGGTTTCCCCGATCAGATTTTCAGAGGTAACAGGCTCATAGATCTGGGTTTTTTGCGCTTCCTCTGCGATTTCATCTACAGGAAGGTTCTGGGTTTTATTGTTCTCCAGAAATTCCTTCATGCTTTCTGCCAGTTCCTTTTGCAGGTTCAGGGTATTATACTGGCTTACGTCCACCGTCTTGACCTGGATCTCATCCTCTTCCTTAGGGGGCATTTCCTGTGTATCGCTGGCAAGAAGGTTTTCCTGGATGCCGAATTCGTTATCCTCTTCCTCTTCTGTTTCTTTGTTTGCCTCCTGCTTGATGGCCTCCTGGTCAGCAGCATAATCGGAACTGACAAACCCGCCGTTCCCCTTCATCTGCTCATACTTTGCCTGCTGCTCCTCACTTAAAGGCTCATGAAGCATTTTCAGTTCCAAGGCCTTTAACACATATCTTCCTTCCCCAAACCAGAGGAACATTTCATTACATTCTTCAACGCATTTGGATTCAAGGCCAACCCTGTGATAAAGGTAAGCAAGCTCATATGCCCACTTTTCACGGTAGTCTCTCTTTTTGAGCTCTTCCAAAACCTCGATCCGCTCCTCTAAGCTGACCTCCTGCGCTTCATAGAGCTTGTACTGCAGAATATACCTGCCGCTGTCTTTGGGTGCAAGCTGCACAAATTCCTTATAATATTCCAGCGCCTGTACGAATTCTCCCAGCTTAATGGAAAGCTCACACAAGGAATACACGATCAGACGGCCGCCTGCATGCCTGTCATAGGCTAGCAGCAGAATATCACGGCTGTCTTCATATCTTCTGTTAATTTTGTATAGATCACTGATGGTGCACAGCATCATAACGCTTTTTACTCTGCGCCAGTCAATGGTATCTGCGATTTTAACGGCTTCCCCGTATTCTCCTTCTGAGATCAGGGATTTTATTTCATCTGCACGGACTTTATATTCATACTTATCCAAGGTAGTCACCTCATACGTTAACGATTTATCTTAGGGCATAATATTCCTATTTTCATCTTTTAAGTTTACCATAGGAAACCCTCAAAGTAAATCAGATAATTCTGCAAACTGCTCAAGAGTAAGCGCTTCTCCCCTGATGGTCTGGCTAAGCTTCATCTGCTCTAAGGCGTCATAAACCTGCTGCCTCGTAACCCTTTGTGTCTTTCCGCTCCCAGCTTCATAACAAAAACCGTTTGTAAGTGCATTTGCAAGCGTTTTTCTTCTCTGTCCAAAGGCCGCCCGGATCACGGCAAACAGTTTCTTTTCATCCTTTGCCTGCACCGGCGGCTGTTCGTGCTTTGTAAGCCGGATCACAGCGCTTCCTACTCCCGGCCTTGGCATGAAACAGGCAGGGGGAACCTGCAAAACGATCTCCGGTCTGGCATAATACTGTACTGCTAGGCTGAGCGCACCATAATCCTTGGTGCCCGGGCCAACCTGCATCCTGTCCGCCACTTCCTTCTGAACCATAATGGTAATGCTGGAAAGGGGCACCTGATTTTCAAACAGGCCCATAATAATAGGCGTTGTGATATAATAGGGAAGATTTGCCACGATCTTAACGGGTCTGCCATTATTTTTTTCCTCTGCAAGCTTCCTCAGATCTACCTTCAAAATATCCTCATTGATCACCGTCACATTATCATATTCACTTAAGGTATCCTCCAGGATAGGGATCAGATTTTTGTCGATCTCCACTGCAACGACCTCTCTGGCGCTTTCCGCCAGATACTGGGTCATGGTTCCGATTCCCGGCCCGATTTCCACCACACAATCCTCTTTCGTTACTCCCGCTTCTTCTATGATCTTTTTTAAAATATTGGTATCGATCAGAAAATTCTGTCCGTATCTTTTTTGAAAATTAAACTGATATTTTTCGATCACAGCAGCCGTTGCCGAGGGGGTTCCCAAATATGCCATATTCTATGCCTCTTCCTTTTCACCTATTCCATAAAATTCCATTGCGTTCCGGGCAGTCGCTTCTATCGCCTGCTCCTTGGAAATTCCTTTCAGCTCCGCAAGCTTTTGCGCCACATGATCTATATACGCCGACTGATTTCTCTTTCCCCGAAAGGGCTCCGGCGCCAGATACGGGCAGTCTGTTTCCAGCAGGATCCTGTCAAGGGGAATGATTTTTACAGCCTCCACCAGTTTTTTGGCATTTTTAAAGGTTAAGACGCCGCCAATCCCAAAGCAGTATCCCATAGAGCAGTATTCCTCTGCCTGCTCCCTGGCATAGGAATAGCAGTGGATCACCCCTCTGGTTTTTCCATATTTTTTCAGAATTTCCATGGTATCTGCCGCCGCTTCCCTGGAATGGATGATCACCGGCATGCTCATCTCCTGCGCGATCTGAAGCTGTCTGATAAACCACTTTTTCTGCACTTCGCGGTTCGGTTCCTCATAATGATAATCCAGACCGATCTCTCCGATGGCCACGATCTTTTTTCCGGCTGCTTTTTTCTTCAGCCAGTCCATATCCTTTTCTGTTAGATGCTCCGTATCCGAAGGGTGCACTCCAAGCGCCCCGTACAGGAATGGATAGCTCTCTGCCAGCTTAAGCGTTTTCTGGCAGGATGAAAGGCTGGCTCCCACATTTACAATAAGCCCTACATTCTGCTCCTTCATTCCCAGAAGAAGCTCATTCCTGTCCTGATCAAAGGCAGGATCGTCATAATGGGCGTGAGTGTCAAATATCATATATATTCCTCTTTTTTCTCGTTTATTTCAAAAAATCAAAATTTTTTTAAAAAAATGCTTGCAAACCAAAACACATTATACTATAATAACACTTGCGTTGCAAATGATGCAGCAAACAAAATTTGCAAATGCGCGATTAGCTCAGTTGGTAGAGCACCTGACTCTTAATCAGGGTGTCCAGGGTTCGAGCCCCTGATCGCGCACTGTAAGTACCATTTTTGAGGACCTGTGAGCCTTGGGGATGGTGCTTTTTTCATGCTCTATTTTATCTTTGAATATAAAAATTCCCGGCCTCCTTTCGGAAACCGGGAACACTTCTTTATTTTAGCAGCAGATCTCTACTTTTTCTCTGTCAATAACTTTTCAAATTCATCCGCCGGCATCGGCTTATAATAGTAATAACCCTGTACCAGACGTCCTCCCTGGCCCCTTATGAAATCTACCTGTTCCTTTTTCTCCACTCCTTCAGCGATCACTTCAAAGCCGAGATTTTCTGCCAGATGGAGCATGGCGGCGATAACCGCCTTATTCTTGTCATCCAGCTCGCTCTTTAAGAAAAAGCCTCCGTCTAACTTAATCACATCTACCGGCAGGGATTTCATCAGGCTTAAGGTGGAAAATCCTGCCCCGAAATCATCCATTGAGATCACAAAGCCCAGATCTCTCATCTGCTTAATGATCGCTACCAGACGTTCCGTATCCTGGAAGAAAACGCTCTCCGTGATCTCAAGCTCGATCTGACCGGGCTTTAATCCATACTCATCGCTCAGGCTCTTTATGTACTGAGGCAGCTCATCCTGCAGAAGATGAAGTCTTGATACATTCACAGAGATCAGGGGAACCTGCTTTCCCTCCTGCTGCCATTTCTGCATTAACCGGAAGGTTTCTTTATAAACAAAATTGTCAATTTCAAGGATCTGTCCGTTTTCCTCCGCAAGGGGTACAAATCTTCCGGGAGAGATCAGCTTTCCCTCTTTATCCACCAGGCGGACTAAGGCTTCCGCTCCCCGGATCTTTCCGGTCACAATATCCACCTTGGGCTGGAAATATACCCGGAACATGCCCTTTTCGAGGGAATCCTTGATTGTGCGGCTCATGTTGCTCCGCTCTTTATCCTCCAGTTCTACTTCCTTTGAATACATATATGCGCCGCCCTCATAAATTTTGTTAAGGGCAAGCTTTCTTGCCTTCATGGCCTTATCCAGACACTTGCTGATATATTCCTCTTCATCCGGCACATTATAAACGCCGCAGAAGCAGTTAATGGAAATTCCCGGAAATCTTTCCCGGAACCGTTTCGTCAGAAGATCGGAAAATAACTGCATGTTCTTCCGCATCTGTTCTATCGATCTTCTCTTTATTAAGACCGCAAAGTCATCTCCCTTGATACGGCATACAAGCTCATCATCCGCCCTTCTTGCCGACATTTCCGCTGCAAATGTCCTAAGTACCTGATCTCCTACCTCATAACCGTATTCATCATTGATCCTGGAAAAATCCTGGATCCCAAGAAATGCCAGCCCATACTCCGCATGGTTTCTTCGCAGCATTCTGGTTGCTTCCAGCTTGAACTTCTCATAGGACATAACGCCGGTAAGCTGATCCTCTCCCTTTACCCTTTCCAGGAAAGCGGTAATGTTGGATCTGCAGATAATAACCTCATGTTTTTTCACCTTGGTCTCATTCATATGCGACGCATTCAAGGTGTACCAGTTATCTTCTTCCTCGTCATAATACTCTACCGTGTTCTGTCCGGCTCCCTCTTTCAGTCCCTGGATCGGGCAGACAGGGCAGGGAGTCTCCCTGTTCATAAACGCTTTGTAGCAAAGCTGTCCGCTCCTTGCCATGGGATAGCATTCTCTGGCATAATGGCTCAAAAACTTGATCTGGTGGTCTTCCTCTCCCACAACGTAATAGATCAGCTTCTGCACATCCATTGCCTTCTTGCCTACAATATATTCCATTTCCAGCTCTGCCTTGGTCTGCTTCTGCAGCAGATAGCTGGTGATCATCTTGGTAATACTGGACAGGGTTGCGATCTCCGCAACTCCCCACTTTCTCTTGGTCCAGCTTTCAAAGGTAAGGACGCCTGCCATCTTGGAGCCATCCATAATGGGGAACTGTATGGCAGAAATAGGAACTCTTTTCATCTGTGTAATATCTTTTTCATAATCCTCATGTCTGTCCCTGCCATCCTGAAGGATATTATATTCCACATGGCGGTAATACTGCTCCATCACATACCAGTTTACCTTGCTGGTCTGTTCCATCATCGCCCTGTCATTGCCATCGTCTTCCCTGGACCATCCTGCCGTTACGAAAATATCGTCGCTTCCTTTATCTCTTTCCAGGAGGATGCTCCGATCCATGCCAAAGTACAGACATACCTCTTCAAAGATCTTTTCAATGGCGTGATAAAAATTTTCTTCCGTATTAATGCACTTAAAGGCAAAATCAAACAGATCCTTGTTGATATTCAGGTAATCCTGCCCTGCCAGAGCCTGATCCTTTTTCTTATGCGCCAGCTTCCTGCCTGTCTCCCCCAGAAAGGTGTTATAATCCTCTTCCCGGTCAAAGAAACAGTATTTGCTCTTTCCCTCCTTTTTGGCCCTGTAAAGCGCAAGATCTGCGCTGTGATACAGCTTCTCATAGCTTCCGCCGTCTTCCGGGCTGACCGCAACGCCTATGCTGATGCTGCAACGGTTCCCTTCCCTCTCTTCCGCAAATCTGGAAAGCCGGATCATCAGTTTATTTAAAAGTTTCTCAATGTCCTTTCTGTTGCAGATCCCGGAAGCATAAACAAGAAACTCGTCCCCGTCTATTCGACCCACAATATCCTTTGCCTTAAAGCTGGTATAAACAATATTAGCAGCCATCTCCAGCACAGAATCCCCAAACACCTTGCCGTAGGCTGCATTTTGTTCTGCAAAATCATCCAGATCCATAAGAAACAAAGCTCCTGCTTCTTTTGCAGGATCCTGAAGCTTTTTCTCTATCATCTTCCTGGCAACATCATAGTTATATAAACCGGTAAGCATGTCCCGGGTCACCTCACGCTCCAGGCGTTTGTTATCCCTCTTTTCACCGGTTACATCCAGAACCTTGCCGATCACCTTGACAGGAACACCCTTTTCATCACAAATGGTATTTCCTTCCTGGCGGATCCATCCAAATCTTCCGTTATCACGGAGAATTCTCATTTCATACATGATATGAGGATCCCCCCGATCCATACTGTCACAATAGGCTTCAAAGACCTGCTCGTCCTCAGGATGGATCAAATTCCATTCTTTCATCTGCTCGCGGTAATTTTCCACAACCAGGTTCGTGTCTTTCCATTTGCCTTCCAGCTTACTGCTCTGGGTAAGGCGCTTTGCCTTAATGTCATACTCCCATAAGCCGCTGTCCTCGCCTTCTAACGCCCACTGCTGCTTCTGACGTTCATTCTTCAGTTGGCGTTCCAGCTCGGCAATCCTTTGTTCCAGCTGTTTCCTGTCCTCTATCTCCATTGCTTTCCCTCACATCGATCTTATACAATTCAAAATTGTACTAAAATAGATACACAATCAATATAACATATTCTGCTTTATAAGAGCAATAGGTATTATATCTCCATATGCTGCTTCTTAAACTGCTTGGGTGTTACCCCCTTCCATTTCCGGAAAATCTTGATCAGATGGCTGCTGTCGGAAAAACCCGTTTCCTGGCTGATATAGCTTAAATCAAAGTCTGTAAAGAGCAGAAGATCCGCTGCCTTGCTGACCCGGATAAATTCAATATATTCCTTACAGGAGCGGCCGTAATACTGCTTAAAATTCTTGGCAAAATAGGAATAGCTCATATTACACATCTCCGCCAGATCCTCCACCCTTATGGCTTCCCCTACATGAGAATCAATATAAGAGGTGATGGCATGGATGGAATTCGTTTCTCTTGCATGGGCTGCTGCTGCATCCGTATTAAATCCGGCGTGCCTCCACAGTCTTATGATCTGCACCAGAAGATAGCAGATCTTATTATGGATCACAATATCGTAGCCATAATCCTGCTGCTCAAGCTCTTTACAGCACTCCTCAAAAATATCGGAAACTACCAGACCCTCCAGCTGGCTTTCCTTAAAAAAGATGCTGGCTTTGGAGCTCTTGCTTGCACTATCCAGAATGACGCGGAGCTTGGGCGCATAGCTGTTTTCCGTATACAGCCTGTTCACGTCAAACTTCAACACATCATATTTCAGCGGAACATTCGTAGCGGTATAAATAGCATGTACGGTCTCCGGATGGAACAGGATCAGGTCTCCCTCCTGGGCCACATAGCTTTGCCCGTCACACTCTACCAGAGCCGTCCCCTCGAGCATATAAAGGATCTCCATAAAATAATGCCAGTGAGGCCTGATGGGGAAGGGCATAGTCGACGTATCATACCGAAAAGCTTCATATGGGAAATTAAGAGTATCACAATATTCAAACAAATACTGCATGGCTGTCTCCTGAATAGATTTTTACAATTTTTATATGGCTACATTATAGCGGAATTTTTTTCCCGGTGCTACAATTTTTATAACATTCAACAAGTATTGAAAGGACGTAGCCATGCAATTCTTAAAAGGGATCACTTTTGCCCCATTTTGTCCAAAAGGGAGTTTTCTTACAAAAGAAGCCTTTGAGAGCTTTGATCATCTTGCAGAAGGAACCGGTGCAAATTTTATCACCCTGGTGCCCAACGCACTTCAGGAAACCCCTCAGTCAGAGGAGATCGATTTTACCTCTGATGCAACCATTTCTGATGAAGAACTGATCAGCATGATCGACTATATTCATAAGAAGGGGCTGCTTGTTGCATTGAAGCCCACCGTCAACTGTAAGAATGGTACCTGGCGTGCACACATTAATTTTTTTGATAAGGATGTGCCATGCGAGCCTAAGTGGGGGAACTGGTTCCGATCTTATACGGAATTTCAGCTTCACTTTGCCAAGCTTGCAAAGGAAACCGGCTGTGAAATGTTTATCGCCGGCTGTGAAATGGTTCAGACCGACCGCAGAAGCGAGGAATGGCGTAACCTGATCGCCCAGATCCGCACTGTTTATGACGGTCCTGTCACCTATAACGCAGACAAATACCAGGAAGACAATGTTACCTGGTGGGATTGTGTCGATTATATCTGTTCAAGCGGTTACTACCCCACTGATGACTGGGACAGGCAGCTCGACCGTATTGAAGCCGTTGTAGAAAAGTTTAAAAAGCCCTTCTTTTTCGCAGAATGCGGCTGCATGTCCACACACGGCGCAGGAAAGGTTCCCAATGACTGGACCGTCCGCGGCGAAATTGACCTGCAGGAGCAGGCAGACTGGTATCAGACCATGTTTGAAGCCTGCAGGAAACGTTCCTTTGTACAGGGCTTCTGTCTTTGGGACTGGGCATGGAAGCAATATCCCCTCTGTAAGGCGGATGCGAATTGGGGATATGATATTTACGGCAAGCCGGCCCAACAGATCGTTAAAAAATATTACGACATGTTTTAATGTCAGTGGGATAACATGATGATTGAAAAATTTACGCAGCCGGAAGAAATCGATCTGGACGAATCGGAAAAGGCGCTTCTTGAGACCTTTAACCGGAATGAAGGCAACAGCCTGAAAATCCTTCTCGGGATCTACAAGGGACATTATGTGAAGCTGTTTTTCTCCATTTTGTTTTTTGCCATAAAGCATTCCCCGGTGTGGATCCTTCCGATCATTACCTCCAACATTATCAACCTTGCAACCCAAAGGCCGGATAATGCAGGCATTAAAATACTGATAAATGTTCTGATCATGTCCTTTTTCGTGGTTCAGAATATTTTTTCCAATTATATCCATACCTGGCTTTATGCCAAAACAGTCAGAAGTGTGGAGCGGGGACTTAGAAGCTCTCTGGTGCGCAAGCTCCAGCAGCTTTCCATTTCCTATCACAATGAAATGCAGTCCGGACGCCTTCAGTCCAAGATCATGCGTGATGTAGAGCAGATTGAAACGCTCTCCTCCCAGATCTTTATCACGGTGTTAAGCATTCTTTTAAACGTTATGGTGGCCTTTGGCATTGTCATCTTTAAAAGCATGACTGTTTTCCTTTTCTTTCTTGCCACCATACCGGTTGCCGTGTTCTTAATGGTTACCTTCCGGGGAAAGATCAAAAAGTACAATTCCGATTTCCGCCGGGAAATGGAGGAAACCTCCGTTAAGGTTATGGAAATGGTGGAGCTGATCCCTGTCACCAGGGCGCATGCCCTGGAAAAACAGGAAACCATGAAAATGGACCGCCAGCTTGGACATGTGGCAGAAAAAGGCTTAAAGCTTGATATGATCCAGACCTACTTTTCCTCTATCAGCTGGGTGGCATTCCAGCTGTTTCAGGTAATCTGCCTTGGCTTTACCGGTTACCTTGCATCTCAGGGAAAGATTTCCGTGGGAGAGGTTGTGATGTACCAGACCTATTTTTCTTCCATTGTAGGCCAGGTATCCAATGTCATCACCCTGCTGCCCATCATCTCAAAGGGGTTGGAATCCGTGAATTCTATCGGGGACATTCTGCTCTGCCATGATGTGGAGGATACCAGGAACAAGAAGAAGGTAAAGAAAATAAATGGCGATATTACCTTTCGCCATGTAGCTTTTCAATATCCTGATGCGGATGCCCCGGTGCTCCAGGATCTGAATTTTCATATTGAACCGGGTGAAACCATTGCCTTTGTAGGAAGCTCCGGTGCAGGCAAAACAACCATTTTAAATATGGTGATCGGCTTTTTGAAGGCCACAGGCGGACAGGTACTGATCGATGGACAGGATATCACTTCCCTGAACCTGCAAAGCTACCGCAGCCATATTGCAGTTGTACCCCAGCAGTCCATTTTATTTTCCGGTACGATCCGGGAAAATATTACCTACGGCATGAACCATATTTCCAAGGAACGGCTGATGGAAGTGATCAAGGCTGCTAATCTGGATGAGCTGATCGCTTCTCTGCCGGACGGACTGGACACCAGGATCACAGAACACGGAAGCAACTTATCCGGCGGACAGCGCCAACGGATCTCTATTGCCCGCGCATTCATCAGGGATCCCAGCATTTTGATCCTGGATGAGGCAACCTCCGCTCTGGATACCATTTCCGAGCGTAAGATCCAGGATGCTATCCATAATCTGGTGCAAAACCGTACCACCTTAATTGTTGCTCACAGACTATCCACCATAAGGGACGCTCACAGGATTGCCGTTGTGGGCCACGGAGGGCTGGAAGAATTCGGTACCTACGAAGAGCTTATGGCTCTGAAAGGAGAGTTTTATAATATGCAGAGCCTGCAAAGCCTTCAGAGTTAATTACCGCCATTTCCCTATTTTATTATATATCCCCCTTAAAAAGGCTGCCGGTTTTTTCTATCCCGACAGCCTTTTACCCTGTACCGATCTTAAAAAGCAATTCCCAGCATTTCTGTGATGATGCCAACCGCCACTCCGATCACATATAGGAGAATTGTGATCCTGATGTTTTCCTTTAAATTATCGTTCACTCTATAGAGCACCAAAAGTCCAACTCCCTGCCCGGCCAGCAGTCCGCCGATCATAGCGCCTGCTCCCAGCACTCCCTCCAAATAGAGCTGTGTCAGCACCACAGAGGAAGCACAGTTCGGAATCAGTCCTACCAGCCCCGCAAGCACAGGCCCTAAAATCGGTTTGGTGGAAATGAAAGAAGCAAGCTGCTGCTGTCCCACGGCTCCGATCAGAAGATTTAAGATCAGGGAAATGATCAGTATAAATCCAAATACCTGAAGCGTATGGCTGACAGCAGGCTGCAGGATCTTTCCTTCCCCGCAATGGCAATGCTGATGCTCACACAAATGGTCTATGCGAAGCTCTTCCGGTTCCCTTTTCCTGGTTCTGCGGATCGCAAAGTCGATCACCAGACCCGCAGCAATTCCCACAAGCGCCTTAAAAGCAAGAATTCTGAACATCGTTGCAAAAGCAACCTTTTCAGATATAAAAATAGGAAGCATCTCATCCGAGGTGGACAGAAACACCGAAAACAACGTTCCCAGCGTAATGATCCTTCCCGCATAAAGATTAGACGCCGCCGCTGAAAAGCCGCACTGAGGCACCACTCCCAGAATGCCGCCGATCACCGGCCCGAAATTTCCGGACCTTTGCATGATCTGCTGCGCCCGTCCTCCTGCTTTATGCTCAATATATTCCATCACCAGATAGGTGAGAAACAGAAAGGGTAAGAGCTTAACCCCATCTACTAATGTATCTATCACTGCATCGATCAACATGACTGCACCAAGTTCCTTTCCACATAGGTTCCAAAAAGCTTATCCCTTAGTATACCCGTTATCATCGTCTGTGGCAAGGATGATTTTGCGCCATGCTTCTGCAGGATTTTTGCACTGCACGGCTTTTATGCTTCAGAACGCAGATAGTTTTTCTACCGTAATGCCTTTATACCCGCTTAAGCCCAGATAACCATAAAACTGTTCCTCATCATTTAGCAGCGCGTCATAGTCTGCTTCCGGCGAAAAGGTGATCTGATACTTTTCTCCCTTATATTCAAAAGAAATGACCGTAGTCACATCCCTTCTCTCCGCCATCTTCTGTATGATATAATCGGAAATGGCTGTGTTTGTCTTTGCGTCATAGGTCACCAGTCCATTTTCCGCCGCATCTTTAATGAAACCATACAGATCCTTTACATAAGCCACTGCGCCGGGAATAGGCATCTTCTGCTCTGTCCTTCCGCAGGAGCTGCAGCGATAGCATTCTTCTCCATCCTCTCCTACGCTGGGTTCCTTGGTGGTCACCCACTCCATGTTGCAGAGGTGCACCTCCTCCGGTGCTTCCGCTATTTCCGGCTGATCTGCTGCAATCGGCTGAGCTTCCACTTCTTTGGGTGGCGTACTTTCTGGTTTCTTCTCTTCGGTCTGGGGAATATATGGTTCTCCTTTTAATGTCAAAGAATTGGTCAAATATGTGGCAAACGGATTAACGCATTTCCACTTTGCACCCGTTCCGACAATTTCACCATTTCCATTTTTATAGCTTGTCTGTATGGTATGTCTCTCTGTCCTCTTTATTTTTATTTTTATCGATAGACTATCATTATTACCATCATAAAACGTTAAAGAACTCTCTTCGAATCTATCATCTGCAATTATCACATCTCCACTTTTCAATTCATGCCCCTTCAAATCATCAAACTTAAGAAAATATTCGTCCGCTCTCGCTTCAATCCCATTTCCAAACAGGATCGTAATTGTCATCACAAGTGTTAATAAAATAGTAATTGTTCTTTTCCCTGTATTTTTCATCCCTTATCTCCTTTTACACTCTTTTACTCTTCCCTTTTTGTTAAATC
>OBAR01002217.1_pt1 | contig 14039 bp, 8 predicted proteins | sample 1517911 | NCBI WGS metagenome assembly OBAR01 (sample SAMN04571709, study PRJEB22368) | human gut metagenome | biome: human gut; material: stool | host: Homo sapiens | place: Luxembourg | collected 2012-10-26
GTTATGGGGCGAAATCGGCACCCCCCATTTGCGGTACATCGTGTAGGCATCCGACTGGTTCCTCACCTCGTCGGCCACATCCACCGGCTTGCCCGACCCCCATACCAGTTCGCCGATGCCATGTGCATAGAAACTCAGATGCCGCTGCGCGGTGATGCGCGGATCCTTCTGGCGTAGCGATCCCGCGGCCGCATTGCGTGGATTGGCGAACGGTGGTCTGCCCGCATCTTCGTTCGCCTCGTTGAGCTTGTGAAAATCATCCCACCGCATGAACACCTCGCCGCGAATCTCCACCATATCGGGAATATCGCCCTCCGGGCCATCCAGATTGGTGGGGATGGAGTGTATCGTGCGCACATTCATCGTGATGTCTTCGCCAGTGACCCCATCACCACGGGTGAGTCCCTGCGTCAGAACTCCGTTGCGGTAGATGAGATTCAGAGCCAGACCGTCTATCTTCACCTCGCAGGTCATGGGCAACAGCTTGTCTTCCGGCCATTCGAGGTCCTTGCGCACGCCATCGTACCAGGCACGCAGTTCCTCGAAGGAGAACACATCATCGAGGCTCATCATCTGGGAGGGGTGCCGCACCGCCGTGAAGTCGTTCGAGAATGTGCCACCTACCCGATGGGTCGGTGACTGAGGCGTGTCAAGCTGGGGGAACTCCGACTCCAGTCGTTTGAGGCAATTCATGCGCGCATCGTACGCTGCATCGGAGGAAAGCGGGGCGTCCTTGACGTAATAGGCCACCTGATCGCCCTCCACCCAAGCACTCAGACGTGACCACAGCCGCACCGCCTGCTCTACATTGAGCTTCGACACGTCGAGATCATCAAGTTCCATCGCATCACTGTCGATGTCACGCAATGAGTCAATCCACGGATCCGAACCAATCGGATACCTGTCGAGCTGCTCGTCTGCAATCAATGCATCTTCCATAACCGGATTCCTCCAAATCCTACCCAATCCGAAACGCCACGGTCTTGGCCCATTGGTCAATCCTACGCATCTACGCACCAGAGAGGGTGCCGGACGCGCCGTATACCATCGTCCTACGCATTCAGCGAGCGCAGGAACTGCATGCCTCCCGGGCCCAGATTACCTCCCTGCAGCGCATACCAGCTCACGTTGAGTGCCTGTGCCACGGGGAAGATCTTCTCGTTGGTGGCGGTGAAGGCAGCGTCGCGAATAATCTGCGCGCATTCCACCTGCGGCCACACCGGCACGTCATGTCGCATCAGGACTCCGACGGCCTGGGCACCGGTCTGTGCGATCTGTTCGCCCTGTGCCATGGCGAGGTTGCGGAATCGTTCGAGCCTGGCACGTTGCGCGGGTGCGAGGTTCTGGGTGAGCGACGTGGCGAGGTTGTCGGCCGCCACTGCGACGGCGGTGTCGCCTTTCATCCAGCTGGCGCAGACGTAGTAGTAGTATGCGTTGGCGGCATCCACCGGGTCGCAGGCTACGCGCAGCGCGTTCAGTGCGGCTGCTCGCACCGAGTTCCAATCCTCAGAGACGCATAGTCGTATGGCCTGTTGGATGTGTACGCCAGCGGTGGCGGGCGCGTATCTCACCAAGGTATTGAGGTGGGCCATCGCCTCCTCGCCCCTGTCATAGCGGAACAGTACTTCGCCCATGTCGAGATGAGCTTGGAACAGCGCATCGGGCACGAGGGCGATGCGCTCGTCCGGCATGGCGAACAGCCGGTTGTACACCACCCGGTCGGTGTAGGAGGTGAAGTAGCGCGGCACCACGCCGTCCGATTCGAACATCTCGTCGAGTTCGCCGATCACGCGTTCCATGTTCGCGATTGCCCCCTCCTCATCACCGGAGAACACCATCTCCTGTGATTTACGGCGTGCGTCGGCGAGTGCTCTCTCCACGGTGCTGGTGATCTGCGGTATGGGGGTGCCGTCGATGATTGCGGTGGTGATCTCGGTGGCGTGGTTGCGCAGTTCGGGATCTGCGCACTGCTCGATCAGGCCCATTGCATAGGTGGCCTTCCGGTCGGCACGTAGGCCGTCGTTCTTCGCAGTGTCCGCAATGAGTTCGAGGGTGCCCCGGAACATTTCCTCTCGCGAGATCGACAGGTCGCGTACATTGTGTGCGCCCAGTGATCGCGCCACTGTTGCATCGAGAGGCCTGTCGCGTCGTTCCGGAATCGTGTAGGCCGCGTCGCCGGTGAAGCGTGTGTCGTCCATGCTGAAGCCTGGTTCGACCGGTCGGAATCCTTCGGTGCCATCGTAATCGTATTGCGCGCCGAACGCGTCGTATACGGCGAACGGGTCGGCACAGCTGTTGGCGTGCATGTAGTCGATGAATTCATCACGCGTGAATGTGACGGTGAGCAGGTGTTTTATGGAGGGGTTGCTGTTGCGCAATCGGTCGAATTCCTCATCCACGTTCAGGATGGATTGCACCGTGTCGTCCTCCGATTCGGCATGATGCGTCGTCGTATCATCGGACGACGTGGATTCGTCGTGCTCGAGCAGGTCGCGCAATTCGCGGTCGAAGTCGGCATCGGTCTGCATGGCCTGCGTCTGAACCCCATCATGCTCATCGTCGCCGACTCCCGAGGTTTCTTCCGAGCCGGAGAACAGGGCGCTGCCGCGTTCGCCGAATCTTCCCTGGCCGGCGTGCGTGGTGAAATCCTCAAGATTCGTCAGATCGGAGATTTGCGTCATCGCGCTGTCCATGAGCGTCTTGATGGCATTGTCGCGTTCGTAGACGGCCTCCTCCAGCCCGAGGGAATCCATGCGCAACGAGACGCGTCTGATCTGCTCGCTGGCACCGAATGCGAGGGAGGCGAAGATGAGCCCGATCTGCAGATTGTATTCCGCGCTGATCCGTGAACGCTCGGCCTCATCGAGTTCGGCCATGGCGCCGGATCGCATGTTGATGAGCTCGTCGGGCATGAGCGTGCGGCTTGCCGAGGTGAAGGCGAATGCCACCTCACCTTGTTGCAGGTTCGAACGGAAATCCGTGTCGAATCTGAAAGGAAGCCATAGGGCGTTGACTGCATTTGCAAGGGCGTGCCGGTATATCCATTCGCTGCCGACGAGATGCCGTACATCAACGCCAACGCCGGCCTGTGAGGCGTCGAGCGACGCGGACAGCGACATGCCCCTGCCGAAATGCAGGTAATCGTCTACACGGAAACATTCGGGGTCGTCGAGAATATGCACAGGATGGGTCGGCGGCAGGGCGGACAGCGACGGGTTGCGCAACAGACGACGGTCGATGCGGGCGACCTGCTTGAACGTCACGGTATCTTCGATCGGCTGTTCGCTGTGGGCGGCATTGTAATCGAGCCACTTGTCGATCAGCAGGAACCGGTTGACCGCCCCCTCGAGCTTGAGGCTGGTAAGCATCGCATCATATGGCATGCGCTTCTCCCATACGAGGAAACGCGCATGGGAGACGGGCGATTCAATCATATACAGCGGTTCACTGCCATGGTCTGCCTCCAATTCGGACAGGTCACCCATGACACCTATGCGTCTCATCGTGTCGGCGAAGTACTCCTCGAGACCGCTCACCCGCATGCGGTGCGCACGTGCCGTGTCCGTCTGTGACACGCTGGTGCGAATGGCTGCGAGCGGTGAGAATCGACGGAAATTCGAAATGATGTTGCCGGCCCCATACCCCTGCAGGCCGCCATTGACCGACACTGCAAGGTAGAGATGGAAGAAGCACACGGCCATGAGATCGCGGTATTCGAGATCCGTGCGAAGGCGCGCAGGCAATTCGGCACGGGCGTTTTCGATCGTATACCGATTCGCCGATTTGAGGAAGCGAGCGAGCCAGACCATGCGTCCGTTGCCATCACGCCCCCTGATATCGCCGACAAGTGCCCGTGCGGATCCTTCCACGGTGGCGATGTGTGCCGGTTTCGTCCCGCCGAAGCGGGAATCGTCATCGGTCGTGAGTGAATCGGTGACGTCAAGCTCTAAATCCGGTTCGCGTGCATCGAGGTTCGCATACAGGTCGCCGGTCATATACACGGCGCCGGTGTCATCGGCCATCGCCAGCGTGCAGAAACGGTCATGCGAGGTGAAATAGCCGAGGGCGAATCTGCGCAGGCCGGGCATCTGCACCCAACCGACACGCTCGAATGGCAGTCCCGTTCCAGCCACCGAGAACGACCGGCGGCGCATCAACGGATTAAGCACGATCGTCTCCGCTGACGGCATCTTGACGCCAAGTAGCGGATTCGTCGGAGTCGGCGTGAACATGTTGTGCGTGGGCAATGCGCCGGCGAACATGCTCTGCGCCGTCGACTCCACCTGACGCGCATATCTGGCCGCATTGACACCCAGGTTCCTCAGCCACCGCGCCGGCTTGCGTGGCTGTGGGTCGGAAGTGTTTGAATTCGTGCCTGTCATGTGTTCCAATCTACACGTCAAGGCGCAATATGTCTGCCGATTACCCGCACAAGGTCACGGCAGTTACTCGCATGCCGTTAGAATGACGCATGTGAACACACCTGCACGCCGGACCCATCCGTTCATCGCCGCGCTCGTCGCCGCAACCGTCATTGTGCTCGTGGAATGCCTCGTATTCAATTTCGCATGCCTGCGCTCACGCTCCGCGAGGCCTGCAGACGCCTCACAATCGTTGATCGAACAGGGGTCGAACAGCGCCGCCGACCCTCAGGTGACACTCGGCCCGGGTCTCGCAATCCATGGCGATGGCCTGCTGCAGGTCACCGACGCAACCAAGGCATATATTGATGCGCCTACGAATGGCTCATCACCCTACGCGCAGGTGCTCATGACCTCGCTGAATGACATTGCCCTCGCCAGAACGACCATGACCCAAGTCCAACGTGACGAGCTCTACCGCGAGCTTGTGCATGTGCGGCTTGACGGAGGCCGCATGCAGACCGTTGCCGTCGATGCCCCTCGCTCCACCTACCTGCCCTACCAGGATTCCGAAACCCGGCATGCGCAGTCTAATGGTGACCACACGGTGCGCCTGTGGATTGAGGAGGCAACCGATTCCCTCATACCGATTGTGGGGCTTGACGCCAACGCACGCGTACCGTTCAGCTGGAACTGGGCGCAGGTGCTGCTCATGCCGCATTGCTCATCGCATTCTCGCCCAGAAGCCGCCTGTGGCTCATTCCACTCGACACCAGTTCGCGATTGCAACGCGGCGCATTCACCATTGGGGCGCTGGCTCTCGCCGGCTATACGGCTGTCCAGATCTACTGGCAGATCGCCGGGGCCGCACCGATGGCCTATCACATTCCGGGCCGATACTCCTACGACTACGACCAATACGACCATGTCGCACAGGCCCTTATGAACGGCCACGCATGGCTCGACCTTCCCGTGCCGGAACAGTTCGCCCAACTGCGCAATCCCTACGACACGGCTGCGCGTGACCGTCTGCTCGAGCAGGGCGTGACGCACATCTACTGGGATTACGCATATCACGATGGCCATTGGTATTCCTATTTCGGTGTGCTGCCTGCGCTGTTGCTCTTCCTGCCCTATCGTGCCATCACCTCGCTGTTCGTTCCCGGCGGCCTCATGTTGCCGAATGCGAGCGCCGACCTGCTGCTCATGTTCGGTGCCGCCGTCTTTGGCTGTTTGCTGGTGATCCGCCTGCTCAAACGCATGCCGGTGCAGGTGAGCGTGGCCACCTGCGCGCTCTCCTGTCTGGCGTTCGTGCTCGGTTCGAACCTGCTGTATTTCTGGCATCGCACGAATTTCTATTCGATTCCCTTCGCCTCCGGCCTGTTCCTGACCTTCCTGGGAATGTGGCTTTGGCTTGGCGCCCCGGTCGCGCGAAAACGCACATGCACGTTGGGCCGTTCCGATTCCGCGGATGCCGCCTCATTGAGTCTTCTGCATGTGGCATTAGGCGCGCTGTGCATCGCCGCCACCATCGGCTGTCGTCCCACCTTCGCATTGACGGCATTGCTTGCCATTGCCCTGTTCTTCCCGCAGGTGCGCGCGGTGTTCAGCGCATCCACATGGCGGGAACGCGCCACTCGCATTCAGGCGTTGCGTTTCCTGTGCGCGCTCATCATACCCGCCATGCTCATCGTGGTTCCGGTGATTGCCTATAACGCTATGCGTTTCGGCTCGTTCACCGATTTCGGCAACGCTTACCAGATCACTGTGGCGAATATGACCGACTTCCACACACCGCTCCCGCAGATGCCGCGCGCATTGTGCTGCTACCTGTTTCTGCCGCTCACCTTTGGCAATGACTTCCCATGGCTTGAGCTTACGCCCGCGCCGACGCCCATCTGGTTCTTCACCGAGACGACGCCCGCTGGCCTGTTCGTGCTGATGCCACTCGCCCTGTTGGCCTTCGCCGTCCCGTTCATGAGACGCCCGCTCGGCAGACTGTATGCCACGCTGACATCCATGCTCGCCCTGTCCATGGTGTTGCTCGTGTTCGATGCCTATGTGGGTGGGTTCGCGTGGCGGTATCTGGCGGATTTCTCCTGGCTCGTCATGCTGTGCGCATTGGCGGTGATGGCATGGCTTGTGGAACGGCATCCCGCATGGCGTGTGGTGTTCGTCATCGTGCTGGTGTATGCCATCATGCTCGCATTGGCCTCCATGTTCGTCATCGGTCGTGATGACGCCATGATCAACATCATGCCCTCGAGATTCGCCGACGTGCGTTCATGGTTCACGTTGCTGCCGTGAGGTGGCATGCGGACGCCCTCCGCTGTTCGTTCTGCGTATAGGCACGCAAGCGCACATTTGCAGACTACAATGTTCGGCATGGGATTGCTCACATCGCTGTTCAAAACGACCAGACCCGTAACACCGCCGCAAAAGGTCGGGTTCGGTTTCGACCACGCCGTATACGCATATGACGCCCAGACATACGGCGTGCGCGACATCTCACTCGATCTGTCATGTTCAAATGGCAACACGGCGATCATAGGGCTCAACGGAGCGGGCAAATCCACACTCATCGATCTCATGAACGGCACACTCACTCCGAGTTCCGGGAAGGTCACCGTCGAGGCCGATGGCAAGAGCTACGATGCGTCGCATGGCGGCCGGGCGCAGATCCAACGTATTGTGGGCACCGTGCAGCGTGAGGCGGATTTGTACCGATTGCGGCACAATGTGAGCATCGAGCAATCCATCGATGAGCTGCTCAGGAAATACCGGCTCACCACCGTACAGCGTCTTGCGATCGCCGGTGACGCACTCGCGAAGTTCTCGTTGGATACGAACATGCGCACCCCGCTCGACGAACTCGATGGCGAGCAGTTGCACCTGTTCGCCATCGCCCGCGCATATGCCGCCAATCCAGGTGTGCTGCTCGCGGATGAGCCTATGCGCGGACTCGATGAGATCAGCTCACGGCATGTCGCGCACCGTCTGTTCACCTGTGGCAAGCCGGTCGTCTTCGCCACGCATAATGTCGATCTCATTCGCAATGACGAATTCAACATCACGCGTGTCATTGTGATGGACGAGGGCGAGATTGCATTCGACGGCGAACCGGCGAGTGCATCGGCATACTATGCACAGCTCATCCGCAGCAAATACCGTCAGATCTCCTCGACACAGTGACGTACGGCACTGAGCACCAGACGCACATGCGCGTCGAACAGATCCGGTACCGGCAGCAGTGATATCGCCAAATACCCATTGGCTTCCATGTCGAAGAAATAGCCGGGCTGGCCGGACGTGGCATTGTCGCGAATCATCGTCGTCACCAGCTCGTTCTCGTCGATGAACGAGGGGAAGCGCAGCAGCACGTTCCATCCCCCTTCGGCACGGAGCACGCTCACCACGCCCAGGTCGTCCGCATCGAGCAGCCGGTGCAGCGATTCCAGATTCCGTGAGATGCGCTCCTGCACGCGGTCATGCTGACTGTCGAGTTCGGCAATCATGTCGTCCATGCGTTCGGCGATGAGCTCGCTCATCGGCAGGAAGTCATCGGCGATCACATCGAGCCGGCGCATCGCTTCCCGAACATCGTCGTCGGGACCGCTGACCTCGATCCAACCCACCTTGGCGTGCGGCGCGGCGAGACGCTTCGAAAAACCATCAAGCGCGAACGTGAGCACACGGCGCTCGCCCGCGAATCTCCTATTGCCCTCGAATGGCTCCAACGCATAGTCGAAGAACACTTCGTCTGCAATGAGTGCGATGCCGAACTCACGGCACAGTTCGATGAGATGCTCCCGCTCGCTGGGTTTGACGTATTGGCCGGTCGGATTATTCGGATTGATCACAATAAGCGCACGGATGTGCCGGCCTGCTTGCCCGTCCCGTTCCAGTATGGTCCGCAATGCCGCGATGTCCATGTACCAGGAACCGTCGAATTGCAACTGGTATTCCACCGTCTTCACTCCGCACAGCCGTGCGATCGATTCGATGAGCGGGTATCCCGGTTTCGGCGCGAGCACCGCCTCCCCCGGATCACATAGCAACATCATGAGCCATGCATAGGCCTGCGATGTGGAACTGAGCAGATACAGTCGCTCCGGATCCGGGCATCCTATTGCCCTGGCAAGGCGACGCCGTGCCTCCATCTGACCACGTGGCTGTGCCCGATACACCTGCGGGAGCAATTGCGGCGCAAGGCCGTGCGCCGTGGGATTCGAGTCATTGAGTTTGTCGAGGTCCACCCCACGAGCCTTGGCCTCTGCTTCGCATGCGGCGATTGGATTCGGCTGGCTCACATCGATTCTGCTGGAAAAACGCACGGCATAATACTACTCCCAGCGTCGTCCATAACAGGGCGAATACGGCTGGAGGCACCATGGAATCCCATGGCGCCTCGAGTCTTGCATGAATGTAATGCGACCTACTTGGCCGACTGCTGGTTGGCGTAGTAGGCGGCACCCACGATGCCCGCCTCGTTATGCAGCTTGGCGGCGACAATCGGGGTCTTGATGTCGATGTACGGCAGGAACTTCTCGGAGACGCGGCTCACACCACCGCCGACCACGAACAACTCGGGGCTGAAGTACAGCTCCATGAGACCGTAGTACTTGGTGAAGCGCTTGGCCCACTTCCTGTAGCCCATGTCGAGTTTCTCACGGACCGAGGATGCCGCATACTTCTCCGCATCGCCCTTGCCCTTCGGCAGTTGGATGTGGCCGAGCTCGGTGTTGGGGATGAGCACGCCATCGTAGATCAGGGCGGTACCGATGCCGGTGCCGAGGGTGGTGGCGATGACAAGCCCATCCTGGCCCGCCGCCGCACCGAACGCCTGTTCCGCCAGACCGGCCGCGTCCGCGTCGTTGACCACGGTGACAGGACGGCCGCATGCCTCGGAGAACACCTCGGTCACGTCCACACCAATCCACGACTGATCGAGGTTCGCCATGAAGTCGAGCTTCTTACCCGGCTTGATCGGGGCCGGGAACGCAATTCCCACCGGTACGTCCTCGGGCACTTCGAAATGCTCGAGCTGCTGGCGCACAATGTCTCCCACAGCCTTGGGAGTGGAATGCTCTGGAGTGAGGATCTTCAGGCGGGGTTCGGCGAATTCGCCCTTCTCCAGATTCACCGGAGCGGCCTTGATGCCCGAGCCACCGATGTCAACGCCGAATGCTTGTGCAGTGTCAATCATTGCAATCTCCCTTGCCGTTCGAATCCGAGGCGTGCACTCGTTGCATGCCTCATACCCCATATTGTGGCGTATTTGTCGGACATGAAAACGCTGGATAGCTTGGTTTTCCTTATATGGTACGCAATTGGCATGCACTGGGAAGCAATCGTTTGCCGTTCTGGCGATTCATTCCGAACTCATACTAATACATCGCATTAACAAATAGGCGTCCGATCTGGGCCGCGTCCCATCCGATATCGCCCATATTGTGGACAATGGGCAGGCAAATCCGTGCGGTGGACTATACATAGGTAGTGCAATTTCAGGGAAGGTGAAACTCCTTACTGGCGGTAGCGCAACGGGCCCGTGCCCGCATGCGGAGCCCGCAACCCGCGCAAGCGGTGGATCTGGTGCGAGTCCAGGGCCAACGGTTATAGTCCGGATGAAAGAAATGAGCTCGCATGAGTGTTTTTTCACACCCAGATTCGATTTCACCCAACCAGGTCTCCGGCAGCCACTCCACTGGGGCGGCAGACCGCGGACGCTGGTCCACGCAGCGCATCGCCATGTATGCGTTGTTCGTCGCACTTGCCATGGCGGTCAGTTTCATCGAGATTCCGTTGATGCCTGCCGCACCTTGGCTCAAATACGATCCATCGGGCATCGTCTGCATTCTCGCAGGCTTCGCATTCGGCCCCTCGGGTGCGGTCATAGTCAGCGTGCTCGGGTTCGTGCCTCATCTGTTCGTCAACCCGCTGGGCGCAGTGATGGCGATTCTCGTGGCACTCGGGTATTCATTGCCGGTCGCCTTCATCTACCGCAGGCGTTCCACACGCACAGGCGCACTCACCGGCATCCTCCTCGGCGCCGCCGTCGCACTCGCGGCGGCCATCGTAGGCAATCTGTTCATCACCCCGCTCTACGCGCACATGAGCATGCAGCAAGTCGCCTCGATGATCGTGCCGATTCTGCTGCCGTTCAATCTGCTCAAATTCGCAATCAACGGCGTCGTGAGCTTCCTGTGCTATCGCCCGGTCTGCAAGCTGATCGCCCGATGAACGCCTCGGGATTCCAGATCGAGCTGCGGCATGTCGGATTCTCCTATGACGGCGGTGAGACATGGGCGCTCGACGATGTGAACCTTGGCATTCGCGCCGGCGAACGCGTGTGCATCGTCGGTGCGAACGGGTCGGGGAAATCCACATTGTTACGTGTGATGGCCGGACTCAGCGCGCCCGACACAGGTTCCGTGACGCTCTTGGGGCACACGGTGTTCACCGACGAAGGTGGCGCCGACGCCGATGCGTACGCATGTGCACGACGTGGCATCGGCGCGGTGTTCCAGAATCCCGAGGATCAGATCGTCACGACGGTGACCGCCGACGATGTGGCATTCGGCCCGGAGAACCTCGATGTACCCGCCAACATGATCGGCGCAAGGGTGCATGCCTCACTTTCCTGTGTCGACATGCTCACAGCATGGGGGGCCGACCCCACACATATGAGCGGTGGCGAGCAACAACGCATCGCCATCGCCGGCATGCTCGCCATACACAGCCGTCTGCTAGTGCTCGATGAACCCACCGCCATGCTCGACCCGCAGGCGCGCGCCGAGGTGCTGGCGCTACTCGATCGCATCCAGGCATCGGGGACGACCTTGGTGATTGTCTCGCATCTGCCCGAGGAACTACGGCATGCCGATCGCATCGTGCATATCGAGCACGGCAGAATCACCGGTGAGGATTGCGCACAGCACATGCCGCAACACGACCATCATTCCCCCAGTGTGACCACGTTCGCCCAGCTCGATACCCTGGCCCGACATGTCAACACCGAGCATGCCGGAATAATCGGGGCGGCACCAACCGCTGTGGTGTTCGATGACGTATCGTTCCGCTATGAGCGGGAATCGGCGGATGTGCTCAGCCATATGAATCTACGGATTCCACGCGGATGCCTGACGGCCATCATGGGTCCGAACGGATCCGGGAAGACCACTTTCGCGCGTCTGCTGTGCGCGCTCGACAAACCGCGCGGCGGCCGAATCGTGGTGGAGGGCATCGACGTGACGCAAGCGAGACGACGCGAGCGCAGACGCTTGCGTCGAGTGCTCGGATTTGTGATGCAGCATCCCGAACGCCAGCTATTTGCCGAAACGGTGGCCGACGATGTGGCGTTCGGTCCAACCAACCAGGGTTTGGATGCGGCACAGGTGCGTGAACGCGTCGATTGGGCTTTGGACCTCGTCGGCGTGTCTGACCTACGCGGCAGGAATCCGTTCGAACTGTCAGGCGGCCAGCAGAGGCTGGTCGCCATCGCCGGAATCATCGCCTGCGATCCGTCGGTGCTGGTGCTGGACGAACCATGTGCAGGGCTCGACACCTCGGCGAGCAGACACATCGAGCGCCTGATGGAGAATCTTCGCCACAGAGGGGTCACCGTCATTCTCATTTGCCATGACCCCGATCAGGTGGACCGTTTGGCCGATCAGGTTATCCTGTTCGGCAATGAGCAACAGGGACGGGCTCACGCAGATAGCGGCGGCGAGGTCCAGCGTGAGGTACTCTCCCCCACCGACACGGGTTACTCCTGGGTGTCCGGCCTCGACCCACGCGTGAAGATCGTATGCATCCTCACGGTGATGTGTGCGGCTTTCGCCATGAACACCTGGGCCCAGTTGGCTGTGGGTGTGCTGCTGACGGCTGCTCTCTGGGGCGCCAGTCGTGTCGGCTTCACCAGGCTATTGCGTTCGGTGCGTGGCTTCCTTGTCCTGTTCGCGGTCATGGGTGCCCTCAACATCGGTGTCGTTCATACCGGTGATGTGTTGGTAAGGATCGGTCCCCTGCCGATCACGACCGGCGGCGTGTCCGTCGCCATCATCTACACGACGCGCTTTGCCATCGTGTTGATATTAGGTGCTCTCCTGCTTGAGACCACGACCCCCACCCGTCTGACGGCGGCGTTCTCTTCGTTGCTCTCACCGCTGCGGCGACTGCATTGGCATACGCAGGAGACGGCATTGGTGCTGTCGTTGGCCCTGCGGTTCGTGCCCACGTTGGCCCAGGAGGCACTCTCCATTCGAGATGCGCAGGCGATTCGTGGCGGTTCCATAGAATCGGGTTCCCTGCCACAACGGGTCAACGCGATGTGCGCGACCATCATACCGGTATTCGCCGGCGCCATACGCCATGCCAACAACCTGTCGTTGGCCCTGCAGGCACGCTCCTTCGAAGAGGGGCGCCCCCGCTCCACCTGGCATGCCATGCACATACGCGGCCGTGACATCGTGTTCATGACGCTCACCGTGACGACGTTGGCGGCCATAATCGCCATGAATGTGTTCACCATATGAATTGTAGTTACGCTCAAAACGAATACTCATGCAAAATATTCACAACGACACCCGTCATGTACGATGACACAATCACCGCGCACGGCGGCGCCGACGAATGAGGTTGACGCGAATAGCATTGAGCGCCGTTCCGTCCACGTCGAATGTATGACGCACGGTTCGTCCCACAAGGACCCAATGCCGTAGGCGACGCACATGAGTCGTGACCACCCGCCGCATGGCGGGTGGTTTTTTATTTCCGCACTCCTCTCCACTGCCGCCTTGTTCTCATAGAGCACGATGCTGCATGTCCATTGTTTGGGGCCATTAAGATGAAACGCAGGAGAATATGCCCACCACAAGTACAGAAACGAGGAAGTCATGGCATTGCAGGATGGCGAACATACCATCGCACTGAACAACGAGGTACTCATGCCCGAAATCGGCTTCGGCGTATGGCACGCCGAAGAAGGCCCAGAGACGGTGAACGCCGTCAAGGCCGCGCTGGCCAACAACTACCGTCTCATCGACACGGCGGCGTTCTACAAGAACGAGAAGTCGGTGGGAGAGGCCATCGCCTCGTCCGACGTGCCACGTGACCAGATCTTCGTCACCACGAAGGTGTGGAACGACGACATTCGCGCCGGCAAGACGAAGGAGGCCTTCGACAAGAGCCTCAAGCTCCTCGATCTCGATTATCTCGACCTCTACCTGCTGCACTGGCCGGTCGAAGGCTGGCAGCAGGCATGGAAGGAACTGGAGACGCTCTACCGCGACGGCCGCGTCAAGGCCATTGGCGTATGCAACTTCGAGCAGGATCAGCTCGAAGAGCTGCTGGATCTCGCCGAGATCAAGCCTGCCGTCAACCAGATCGAGTCCAACCCGCTCTTCGCCAATCAGGATCTCATCGACTTCTGCCACAGCAAGGGCATTGCGGTCGAGGCATGGCATCCGATGGGAGGTCGGGGCAGTGATTTGTTCGAAAACGAGACGCTGCGCGATATCGGCGACAAATACGGCAAGTCCCCTGCCCAGGTGATGATTCGCTGGCACATGCAGCGTGAGGTGATTCCGCTGCCGAAGTCGGTGCATGAAACCCGCATCGTGCAGAACATCCACGTATTCGACTTCGAACTGGGCGAGAACGACATGGCCCGGATCA
>OBAR01002219.1_pt1 | contig 14038 bp, 9 predicted proteins | sample 1517911 | NCBI WGS metagenome assembly OBAR01 (sample SAMN04571709, study PRJEB22368) | human gut metagenome | biome: human gut; material: stool | host: Homo sapiens | place: Luxembourg | collected 2012-10-26
CGCACCGGCAGCCATAATGACCGGGCTGTCGTATCCGGGCATGTCCCATGGCTCAGGGGTTACATGTCCATCGACTGCGGCTGCTTTCTGAATGCCCTCACAGAATCCGATTACACCCTCCGGTGTTCCAAAGGTTACGGCCTGAATGATATCGTGTCTTGATTCCGTGCTGTCCGGCACGACCTGAAATCCAAGGGATTCATAAATATTCGCTGCAAAAATCGCTGCTTTTAATGCATTTGCAGTTACATTCGGTGCTAAAAACAGCCCCTGATAGAAGGCTGGCAGTGCCGTTAAGGAAGCACCGACCTCCTTGCCAAGTCCGGGAGATGTCAGACGGTATGCTGCATTTTCGATGCACTCTCTTCTCCCTGCCAGATAGCCGCCAATCGGTGCAAGACCGCCGCCAGGATTTTTAATCAGTGAACCAACCACAAGATCTGCACCAACATCCGTCGGTTCAAGTGTTTCCGTAAACTCTCCGTAGCAGTTATCCACCATACAGAGCACATCCGGTTTGTTCTCTTTAATGAAAGAAATCAGTTCCCCGATCCGCTTTACGGAAAGTGTTGGCCTGGTCTGATAGCCCTTCGACCGCTGAATCGTAACCAAATGGGTCTTTTCATTGATAGCCGCTTTAATTCCTTCATAGTCAAATGCACCATCCGGCAACAAGTCTACCTGACGGTAAGAAATGCCATATTCCTTTAACGATCCCTTCGAGGGACGGATTCCAATGACCTCTTCAAGTGTATCATACGGCTTTCCAACCGGGGATAACAACTCCTGTCCGGGACGCAGGTTACTCATGAGCGCCAGTGCAAGTGCATGGGTTCCGCAGGTAATCTGTGGACGCACCAGGGCATCCTCTGTATGAAAAATATCGGCATAGACACGCTCTAAGGTATCTCTTCCAAGATCGTTATAGCCATAGCCCGTTGTACCAAGCAGACAGGCCTCGCTCACCTGATTTTTCTGCATGGCGGCTATGACCTTTAACTGGTTATATTCCGACACCTGATCAATCTGTTTAAAACGCTCTTCCAATGCCCCCCAGATCTTTTCTCCAAACGCATAGACATCCTCACGGATCCCCATGGATAAATACATACTTTTTGAATCCATTTTTCCAATTCCTTTTTCTGTTCTTCTATAATTTGTAGTAACTTTTTCTTCCGGTTCCCATAGCTGTATTATCTGTTGATCCGCTTAGAGTAGGGAATGGCAACCATTCCATACCTTCACAGCTACAGGGAATAATAATACGGCCGCATATAAGATAATAACGCTTCTGTATCGGAGCCAATCTCTGACTTATCCACCCAGATCACATCCCGTTCCCTCCGAAACCAGGTCAGCTGCCGCTTGGCGAAGTGCCTCGTATCCCGTTTAATCCGGTAAATAGCTTCTTCGAGAGTGATTTTATCATCGAGATAATCCAGAATCTCCTTATAGCCAAGTCCCTGCATGGAAACCATGCCACGATGATACCCCATTTCCTTAAGGTGCTTCACCTCATCAATCAGTCCGTTCTGCACCATTTCATCCACGCGCAGTTCGATTTTCTGATAAAGCTTTTCCCGTTCATCGTTAAGTACAAAATACCGGAACTCATATGGAGATTCCCTGTGCTGCTGCGTTTCGTTGTGCTCGGAAATCGGATAATGATTCTTCTCATAAAATTCCAGAGCACGGATTACTCGTTTATTATTATGAAAGTGAATCTTCTCTGCCGAAACCGGATCCACCTTTTCAAGCAGATCATGAAGATATTTTTCTCCCTTTTCAGTAAGAAGCTGTTCATATTTCTGACGGATCCCGTCATTCTCTTCTTCCTCAAACAGGATGTCATAGATCAGCGACTGGATATAAAATCCGGTTCCACCAACCACAATTGGAACATGACCGTTTGCATAAATCTGTGCCATAGCCTTCTTTGCCATCTGCTGAAATACATAAATATTAAATTCTTCCTCCGGATTCAGGCAGTCAATCAGGTAATGTGGAACGCCGCACATCTCTTCCTTCCGGATCTTCGCAGAACCGATGTCCATATAACGGTACACCTGCATCGAATCTGCCGAAATAATCTCGCCCTGTACCTCTCTGGCAAGGGCAATGGAAAGTGCGGTCTTCCCGACTGCTGTAGGTCCTGTCAGAATAAGCAGGGGTGGTTTCTTCTCCATAGCTTCACCTACGTTACAATTCTTTTAAACTTTTTCTCAATTTCATATCTGCTCATGGAAATAATCGTCGGTCTTCCATGCGGACAATGATAAGGATTATCCAGTGTCAGCATCTCATCCAAAAGAGCTGAAACCTCTTCAAGGGTTAAACTGTTATTTCCCTTTACAGCCGCCTTACATGCCATGGATGCCAGTTTATTTAAGATGACATCCGGCTGATCCTTCATGGGATTCTCACACAGTTCATCCAATACCTCACGGAAGAATTCCATTTCCTCACAGCCATATAAATCCACCGGCATACTGCGGATGGCCACAGAACCGGTTCCAAACTCTTCGATTTCAAATCCAAGGGATGTAAAATAATCCCGATAGGAAAGCAATGCCTGTTCTTCCTTACTGTCTAAATGCAGCACCACAGGCGGCGTAATCTGCTGGGAGGCCACGGTTTTGTTTTTTAATTCCTTTAAAAGACGTTCATACCTGACCTTTTCATGCGCAGCATGCTGATCCATGATAAACAGCTTGTCCTTAAAGGCTATCAGCCAGTATGTATCAAAAATCTGTCCTAAGATCTGATAGGACTCCCTGGACTTCACATCCACAAAATTTTCCTCGAACAAGTCAAGCTGTACCGGCTTCTCTACCAGAATATGTTCTGCAGATTTTATAATATTATGATGAAGATCGCTCTCGGTGGTATTTACCGGATGATCACCCAGAATTTTCTGCACGGAAAGCTTTGCCTGATATGGCGTTTCTTCCTCGGCAACCATTTCCGGTTGCTGCCGGGATGTTTCATACTGCATACCTGCAAATCCAGACTCCTGTCCAACATCCAAACTTGCACTATCTGATTCTGCAAGATCGGATTCTGTCCCGTTTTCTGTCCTGTCTTTTCCTGCAGTATTCTCTCTGGCATAATCTGCTCTTACCGCCACCTGCTCCCCGGATTGTCTCTGATTCCTGGTATATTCTGCTACCGGTTCCTGAATCCTCTCCATGTAAGTACGGTTCACCTCGAACGGCTCCGGAGCCTGTCTGATCTGTGGTGTCTGTTCCTTTTCTTCCGTAAGAAGGACATCCGGAATCAATTCGATCTCATGGAGACGGTCACGGATCGCCGCTGCAATCTCTGCATAAACCTCTGCTCCGTGCTGGAGACGGATTTCCATCTTGGCGGGATGTACATTCACATCAATATCTTCCGGTTCAAATTCAAAGTGTAGAACACAGAACGGGAATTTATGCTGCATCAGATACTGCTTATAGCCTTCCTCCACAGCCTTTTGCAAAACATCATTATGAACATATCTTCCGTTCACAAAGAAAATTTCAAAATTCCGGTTGGAACGGTTCTGCTCCGGCTTTCCCAAAAAGCCCCTGACACGCACGGACTTCCCGTTTAAGGAAAAATCAATCAGATGGTCTGTCACTTCCTTTCCATAAATACGGTAAATAACTTCCTTTAACTGATTGTTGCCGCTGGTCTGGAAACGAACCTGACCGTTTACAATAAATTTAATTGAAATATCCGGATGGGAAAGTGCCAGATGCTCCATCAGATCTGCCACATAGCTTCCTTCCGTCTGTGGCTGCTTTAAGAATTTGCGTCTGGCCGGTACATTATAAAACAGATTCCGTACAAGGAATGTCGTCCCCTTCGGTGCTCCGATCTCACTGAATTCACACTCGGCGCCACCCTCAATCTGATAGTGTATGCCGGTAAAATCCTCCTGTGTCTTCGTAATCAGCTCCATCTGGGATACAGCACAGATACTGGATAAGGCTTCTCCACGGAACCCAAGACTTTGAATGTGTGGAAGATCCTGTGCATCCTCGATCTTACTGGTAGCATGCCTTAAGAAGGCTTTCCGGATTTGACTCTTTTCAATTCCGCTTCCATTATCCGTAACCCGGATGAGGGAAATACCGCCCTCCTTAATCTCTACGGAAATTGCCGTTGCTCCCGCATCAATTGCATTTTCCGTAAGCTCCTTTACGACACTGCGCGGCCGTTCAACTACTTCACCTGCCGCAATCTGATCAATTGTATTCTGGCTTAAAAGATGAATAACTGCCAATGCTAACCTCCTACCAACGATTCTTCAACTTGTTCTGTAACCGATAAATGGTATTCAATGCATCAAGCGGAGTCAGTGTCGATACATCCAGCTCCTTCAATTCATTTAAAACATCTTCATCGGTCACGGTATCAAACAGGGACATCTGGCTTAAATCCACTTCGTCATATTTGACCGCCTTGTGCTTTGTTTCCTTCTGGTCGATCGCAATGCTCTGTACCTTTTCAAGAATGTCATTGTCACAAAGCTGTATCACGATTTCCTTGGCACGGTCAATGACCATATCCGGCACCCCGGCAAGCTTTGCTACCTGAATACCATAACTCTTATCGGCACCACCTTTAACAATCTTACGCAGGAACACAATGTCATCTCCCTTTTCCTTTACGGCAATGCAATAATTATTGACATTGTTCATCTTTCCCTCTAACTCGGTAAGCTCATGGTAATGCGTTGCAAACAACGTCTTTGCACCAAGCAGCTTCTTATTGCTGATATGCTCAATCACCGCCCAGGCAATGCTGAGTCCGTCAAAGGTTGAGGTTCCTCTTCCGATCTCATCCAAAATCAATAGACTGTTCGAGGTCGCATTCCGCAGAATGTTTGCTACCTCATTCATTTCCACCATAAAGGTACTCTGCCCGCTTGCCAGATCATCTGAGGCACCGACTCTTGTAAAGATCCGGTCTGTCATGGAAATATTGGCAGAGTCCGCAGGCACAAAGCTGCCGATCTGCGCCATGAGGACAATCAGTGCCACCTGCCGCATGTAAGTGGATTTACCAGCCATATTCGGTCCGGTAATAATAGACACACAATATTTATTATTATCAAGGTATGTATCATTCGAAATAAACATATCGTTGGAAATCATCTGCTCTACGACCGGATGCCGTCCGGCTTTGATGTCAATAACTCCCTTTTCATTAATCTTCGGCCGTACATAATGATTCCGCTCTGCTACATAGGATAAGGAACACAACACATCGAGCCTTGCAATGGCCTTGGCTGTACGCTGGATGCGGTCGATTTCTCCGGCAATGCTGTCACGGATCTGGCAAAACAGATCATATTCCAGACCATTCAGCTTATCCTCGGCATTCAGGATAGTATCCTCCATTTCCTTAAGCTTCGCATTCGTATAACGTTCCGCATTCGTTAAGGTCTGCTTCCGGATATAATCCTCCGGCACCATATTCTTAAAGGAGTTCGTCACTTCAAAATAATAACCGAATACCTTGTTATATTTTACCTTAAGATTCTTGATTCCTGTCCGTTCCCGGTCTTCCTCCTCGAGCCTTGCAAGCCAGGTCTTTCCGTCATTCTTGGCATGACGCAGACGGTCGATATTTTCGTCAAAACCGTCCCGGATAATCCCGCCTTCCCTAATGGCAAGCGGCGGTTCCTCGCAGATGGCACGTTCAATTAAAGTACACACATCCGTAAGATCATCGGTTTCCTCCTGAATCTTCTTTAAAATGTCTGAGGAAAAATCATTCAGCAGCACCTTGATAGACGGCAGCATTTTTAAGGAGCCGGCAAATGCCAGCAGATCTCTGGGATTAGCTGTCTTGTAGCTGACCTTTCCAAGAAGGCGCTCCAGATCATAAATCGGATTTAAGTATTCACGGATTTCATCCCGCAGCATGGCCTTTTCCGACAGCTCTGAAATGCCATCGAGACGCTTTTCAATTTCGCTTTTATCAATTAAGGGCTGCTCAATATACTGACGCAGCGTTCTGGCTCCCATCGCTGTTTTCGTCTTATCTAAAACGCCCAGCAAAGAGCCCCGCTTCTGCTTTTCGCGGAGAGTTTCTGTAAGCTCTAAATTTCTTCTTGTCGAGCTGTCAAGCAGCATATAACGACTCGTAAGATACGGGTACAAATGGGTAAAATGGCTTAACGGGATCTTCTGCGTATTCGTAAGATACTGCATCAGAGATCCTGCTGCAATGAGTCCGGATGGAAAGTCCTCAATTCCCATCCCCTGCAGGGAAGTCACATGAAAATGCTTTAAAAGGCTCTTCCGGCAGCGATCCTCATCGTAATAAAACGGTTCAAGGGAATAAATGGCAATATTCAGACGGTCCTTCAGATCGGCAAGATCCATTCCGCTTACCGTAAATGCATCGTTACAGATAATCTCGCTCGGATGGTATTTCATGATTTCATCGAGAAGCTTCTTATTGTCTTCCACTTCGGTGAGGTAATAATCTCCCGTTGTGACATCGGCAACGGAAATTCCGATTTTCCCCTGAAAATATGCAATGCTCATCAGGTAGTTGTTTCTCGTTTCATCCATGGACTGCGTATTTAAGTTCGTTCCGGGGGTCACAATCCGTACAACCTCACGCTTCACCAACCCCTTTGCAAACTTCGGATCCTCTACCTGCTCACAGATCGCTACCTTATATCCTTTGGAAACCAGACGGTTTAAGTATCCCTCCACAGCATGATAGGGCACACCGCACATTGGTGCGCGTTCTTCCAGTCCGCAGCTTTTCCCGGTGAGGGTAAGCTCTAACTCTTTTGATGCTGTAATGGCATCATCAAAGAACATTTCATAAAAATCCCCTAAACGATAAAAAAGAATGCAATCCGGATACTCCTTCTTCGTTTCCAGATATTTTTGCATCATTGGTGTAACTTCCATCACATCAACCATTTTCCTTTCGTCACTCTGCCTCGCAGTACTGCTCAGCTCTCTTTATTGCATCATCAATGTGTGCACAGAAATTTTCTTCTCCTACTTTTTCATAAAACCCGGACTTCTGCATCACCTTAAGCGGCTGTTCACCAAGGTAATAGAATCCATGGCATTCCTTTAAGTATACCGGTACAATCTTTCCGATCAGGCCGGGATCGCCTTTAAAATGAACAATCGTATTATTGGATAACCGCCCGGTTAAAAGAGAAGCATCCTGTTCGTTCACTTCTTCTACAAGTGCTTCCAGAGTCTGTCCTTCCAGTCTTGCTACGCGCTCCCTTGCGGTATCCTGTACCACCTTAAGCAGCCGGTCAAAATCCTTCTTTACCTGTTCCTCCGGCACCTGATTTTCCATTGCGGCAGCAGGTGTCCCGGTTCTTTTCGAATAAATAAAGGTAAAGGCATTGTCATACTTCACCCTGTTGATGACGTCGATGGTTTCATCCACGTCGGCGCTGGTTTCGCCCGGGAAGCCAACGATAATATCCGTTGTGATCGCCATATCCGGAATTTCCTTCCGGATCCTGTCTACAAGCGCAAGATAACTCTCTTTTGTATATTTACGGTTCATCGCCTTCAGGATCCTCGTGGAACCGGACTGCAATGGCAGATGAAGGTGACGGCAGATCTTCTTTGAATCCCGCATGACTTCAATCAGTTCATCGGATAAGTCCTTCGGATGAGACGTCATGAAACGGATTCTCTGCAGACCTTCAATCTTCTCTACTTCTCTTAAGAGCTGTGCAAAGCTGATCGGATTCTCCAGATTCTTTCCATAGGAATTGACATTCTGACCAAGCAGCATGACTTCTACAACGCCATCTGCTACGAGACTTTCAATTTCACGAAGAATGTCCTTCGGCTCCCGGCTCTTTTCCCGTCCCCGCACATAAGGCACAATACAATAGCTGCAGAAGTTGTCGCAGCCAAACATAATGTTAATGCCGGACTTAAACGGATATTTCCGGTCAACCGGAAGATTTTCCACGATCTGGTCGGTATCCTTCCAGATATCAATGACCATACGGTCTGATTCAAACATCGTAACTAAAAGCTCCGGGAATTTATAAATATTGTGGGTTCCGAAAATCAGATCCACAAAGGAATAACTCTTTTTGATCTTCTCAATCACGGAAGGTTCCTGCATCATGCAGCCGCACAGGGCGATCTTCTTATGCGGAGACTTCTTCTTAAGGCTGTTTAAATGTCCCAGTCTTCCGTAGACACGCTGATTGGCATTGTCACGGACTGTACAGGTGTTATAAATCACAAAATCCGCATCCTCGTCCTCTATCAGTTCAAATCCGGCACTTTCCAGAATTCCGGCAAGCTTCTCGGAATCTCTGGCGTTCATCTGGCAGCCAAAGGTCGTTACACAGCAGGTTGCTTTCCGTCCAAGCTGCTGCGAAAGAGCTTCTACATAGCCTTTTGCTTTTTCGATATAATCCAATTGTCTTTGCTGTTCGTTCACACCTTACCCTCAGACAGGTCTTACACCTGTGCATCTTCTTTCTTTGTCTTTTTTCCTTCCAGAAAGATCTTTCTGGAAATAAAGTTGTATACCATAACCACTCCTGTGGCAATGATCTTACTGATCGGTACAATTAAGCTGTCCGGAATCAGTTCGTTTAAGAACGCCACATTCGCATATAACACATCCTGACACAGATAAATAATCAGTTCATTAATGACAAGTCCAACCGCAGAAAGAATGACAAATACAATGAATTCCTTCCGCTTGTCCATGTCCTTTTTCTCGGTAAAAACATACTTGATACTCAGCAGATAATTAACAATGCAGGAAATGACAAAGCCGAATACTGCTGAAATATAAACCGTGTTCTGTCCAAAAAAATAAGTTGGAATCGTAGTAATTGCAAAGTCAATAATAAAGCAGATCACTCCTACGATTCCAAACTTAATGATTTGTTCTAATAATTTTTTCATGTCCGCCTCCATAAAATGATAACATATCCATCGTAATATTTTATCAAATGGAGGACTCGCTTTCAATGTTTAATTTTAATTCTTTCCACATCCACAGCCGGGATTCGGATGTAAGTTTGTATTCTGATAAGTCATAAACGGTCTTACCTGTTCAAAGCACGGCTCCGGATCCATCTGACATCCACAATCTGAAGAAGCTCTCTCTGCATGGCTGCTTTCACAACAGGTCTCCTGCTCCTTCCTGCAATCTCCCTTGGAATTCTCCGGTCTCTCTCTTCTTGGCTGAATCACGCTCTGGGTTCCGCAGCCACAACCACAGGAACTGGTATTGCTGCCTCCACGGCAGGCGTCTCCACAGCACCGGTTCATCGCACACAAAATCAGTAAAATCAGTAAACAGCTGCCATTCATAATATGAATAACTCCTTTTACCACAATGGTTCTACTTCATAGTATGCTTCTGCTTCAGGAATGTTCTTATGTAGGCAAAGGTTTCTTTCTCTCCTTTTTCTGCCAGCATATAAAGGAACCGCTCCAGGATTTCCCTCGTATAGGGATGAAGCGGGGCGTGTTCGCTGCCCTTAAGATAGTACTTCAATGGTGCATCATCGGTATAACTATTCCCACTATAAATCTTACTGGCCGCAATGCGGTCAGCCAGCATCTCTGCGATATAACGATCCGGCATGGGAACCGGTACAATTTCCCCCCGCTTCCCGGTTGCAGTATAATCCAGCCAGTATTCGTAATGATGCCTGTTTCTTCCTTTATGATGAAGCCATGCGCTTGAGTAACCAAGAGCCTCCCGTTCGGCATTGTTCGGGCTCTGTGTTCCCTGATAATATTTCACTCCCACCCAGAATTCCGAGGGACTGTATTTCGATAAATCATGTAAAATTCCCTGCTTATACAGACCAATTTTAAAACAGCCCTGCATCACAAGGATCTTATGGTATGTGATAGTTTTAAAATGCTTCCAGATATTACGGATATTCATGTTACTTACTACTGCTTTCTGTCTGATATACGGCAATGCTCCGGCTTTCGATCACCTGTCCGTTGTCAGCTTCCATTTCCTTCAACGCCTTCCCTCCTGCCTCTTCTTCCGTTGACAGAATCCTTTTCCAGCGAAGAGTCTTCGGAAGCTTCGGAAGTGCCAGCTTATGCGCCTCCCAATGCATATTATATGCAAGATAAAGGAACGGATCGCCCTCATTTGCATACCTTCCACAAAGAAAAATACTCACAAGACGGCTCACAAAGCTTAAATCCGGGCGCCATGCTTCAGCTCCGTGATAGGAAATGTCCGGATAACCACAGCCAAGTGAATCCATAACCTTCAGTTCCTTTTTCATATGAATGATCGGATTCTGCTTCCGGAGCGCAATCATCTTTTGAGTAAAGGAAAGAAGCTCCTGAAACATCTGGGTATTATCTTTCCATTGCAGCCAGAATACTTCATTATCCTGACAATAGGCATTGTTGTTTCCAAGCCGGCTGTTGCCAAATTCATCCCCACTGAATAAGAATGGGGTTCCCTGACTGAGCATTAAAAATGCAATGGCATTCTTGATCTGCTTCTTACGCAGCGACAGTACATTTTTCTTACGGGTCGTTCCTTCAATACCACAGTTCCAGCTGTAATTGTAGTCAGTTCCATCGGCATTATTTTCCCCATTGGCCTCATTGTGCTTGCGGTCATAGGAAACCAGATCCATAAGACTGAAGCCGTCATAATCACACACCGCATTCATCACCGCATATTCCTTTGGGTTCCGGCGCTGATAGCGGATAAAGTCATTTACAAGTCCCTCATCACCCTTTAAAAATCTGCGGATATCATTGCGGAAATTTCCGTTGTCCACCGCCACATGCTTAAAGGAATCCTCCTCAAGACAGGACAGATCCTCCTCCGGCAGATAAGGAAGCCACAGCTTGCTTCGTTTTAAAACCGGCTCTTCTAAAAGCATCCGCACCGGAAGATGAAATCCATTGATCCGGAATCCATCCACATGATATTCCATTGTCCAGAATTTCAGAACCTGTACCATAAAGCCCTGAGAAATATCCTCCGGGAAATAAAAATGCATCATCACTTCGATTCCTGCCTTATGCAGTTCCCGGACCATGGTTTTAAAGCTGATTTCCGGGGCTTTCGAACTATAGGATGCCTTCGGTGCAAAGTAAAAGCCCTTCTGGAAGCCCCAGCAGTTCAGACGTCCGTCCTGTACTTCCTTCTTCCCTTCCTCTTCCTTCTGTTTTGTTTCCTCCGGTTCCCGGTGGTCAGAATACAGAGGCTTGATTTTCGCTTCATCAAATTCGTAACAGGGCATCAGTTCAACCGCCGTAATGCCAAGCTGCTTCAGATAAGGAATTTTCTCCACGATTCCTTCAAACGTTCCGGGATGTGCCACATTCGAGGACTTATGCTTCGTAAAGGCTCTTACATGAATTCCATATAGAATTGTATCTTCAAAGGGAATCTCCGGATTCGTATCCTCTTCCCAGTCAAAGTCCTGCTTTTTCAAAACACCATAGGTCATTCGCTCTTTGGTACTCTTACCTCCAAACTGTTCCAGTCCGGCAACGCCCTGCACGTACGGATCCGTATAAACCTCATCCCCATTGTAGAAATTATAGGTCAGCTGATTAAGATCCTCTCCCCGGATCTCCACGCCAAACAGTTCTCCCTTGCGTCCCTTTTCACTCAAAGGAATTCTCTGTTCCTGTTTCTTATCATCATAAAGAAGGATTCCGCTTTCGCAGCCGTTCTTCTTATTGACCAGGGCAAACCGAAAGCCCGAAACGGTTCTCTCGATTCCGGGTTGGTACGGTTTAAAATATGTCACAGCAAGACTACTCATGCTTTTCCTCCTGATTTTAGTTAATCGTTCTATGTCTAGTCTAACACAAATCCCATTCCCTGTGTAAAAAACTTCGCAGAAGCCTCTTGCAGATCGCCCCAAAGCCTTGTAGAATAAAGGAAAAACCGAAAGGAGAATTTATATGAGCCAAACATTTGAACAGCCCGAAAGCAACGATGAAGAAATGACCGTCACTTTGGATCTGGAAGACGGATCCTCTGTAGAATGTGCCATTGTAACCATCTTAACCGTAAATAATCAGGATTACATCGTCCTGCTCCCTCTTGATGAGAATGGTGAAAACGAAGATGGAGAAGTCTGGTTCTATCGTTACTCTGAAAACGAGAATGATCCCAATGAAGAACCGGTGCTTGATTATATCGATGATGATAACGAATACGAAGCGGTTGCCGATGCATTCGATGAGTTTCTGGACACCCAGGAGTTTGATGAAATCACGGAGCAGTAATTCATCTGCCTATTGCCGCAGTGCGATCCCCGCGGAGCTCCTTGCCTTATAGGAAATTCCTCCGGAATTCCTATAAAACAAGAAACCGCGTCACCTTACGGTTGCGCTCCCTGGTTTCATATAAGAACAATTTTTCACGGGCTCTTGTCACTGCAACGTACAGGAGCCTTCGTTCTTCCTCAATCTGCTTTGCATCAACAACATCCTTCGGTGGAATAATCCCTTCATTCAGATCCGGCAGATATACATGCTGAAATTCCAGACCCTTTGAAGCATGCATGGTCATTACATGGATTCCCTTTCTCTGCTCTGCTATCGGGCTTTTATTTTCCTTTTCCTGACATTGCAGGATAAATTCATCTAACGGTTTCGTCCTTTGGTAGGACGCAAACACTTCCTGTATGGTCTGTGCCATTTTCTTCTTATCTTCGTATTCCACATAGCTTCTGCTTTTCTTCTTCAGATAAGAATCATATCCGATCTCATTTAGAAACAACCGGATAGCCAGATGCGTCTGCAGCCGTCCGGCAAGTGCAAGCTTTGAAAACAGCTTCCGGATCTGTCCCCGCATCTCAACGTTATTTCTGTAATAACGCATAAGCTCCTCTTCACTTACAATTTCTGAGACAAGCGCCTTTCTCGTAAGATCCGGTTCCAGCTTATCCATAATGCGCATGAAATCCTTCCGGTTTCCTCCCTCATACAGAAATCTTAAGAATGCATACAGATCCTCTGCTATTTCCGATTGAAAGACTCCCTGTTCCTTCTTTATACTTCCGGCAACCGGAAATTGTTTTCCTTTCAAAAGCGCTTCATACTGTCTGGCCTCCAGATTTGTTCTTACAATAATTGCCGTCTGATCCAGACATTCCATCGAATTCCTCCGGATATCCTGCACCAGAAGCTCTTCCTCTTCCCGCCTGGTATTCAGATGCTGAAAAGAGACTTCACCGCCTTTTTTCTTTGGGAGAAATTCTTTTGGGAAACGTTCTTTATTCTGTTCGATAATTTTCCGGCCAAGTGCAACAATCCGTTCCCCACTGCGGTAGTTCGCGGTAAGCTCATAACGCTTCACATCTGTGTACTGCTGAAGAAATCCCCTCATAAATTCCGGTCTCGACCCACGGAATCCATAGATGGACTGGTCATCATCCCCGACCACGAACAGCTCCCTCTGTGGAAGCGCCAGCATCGTAATCAATTCATACTGGGAAGCATTGATGTCCTGAAATTCATCCACCAGAATATGGGTAAAAAGCTGCTGATACCGTTCCAAAACCGCCGGTGATTTCCGAAAAAGTTCATTGCACTTCAAAATCAGATCATCATAATCCAACAGTCTCCGTTCTTCCAGATCACTCTGATACAGGGCAAACAGCTTTTCTGCATCAAATCCAGGCGTCTCCACATCCAGTAATTCCAATGATGTCTTCTCTATACCTCCTGCTTTTCTTGCTGCAAGGGCATTTAAAAGAATTGCTTCCTGATCATGGGTACATAAAGAGGAAAGCCCTTCGTTTTTCAGAATAACCTCCAGGAAATGATACTTCTGCTTATCTGTAATCAATGAAAAATTTCGGAATTGACCTGTGGATCTTAAAATCTGATAACCAAGACTGTGAAATGTTCCAAACCGGACAGGATTTGTGGAAGGATTGGAATCCGCAGATTCCAGATACCGCGTCTGCATCTCTATGGCAGCCGCTTTGGAAAAGGTCACAACAAGAATTTCTTCCGGTGGAATCTTCTTATTGCGAATCAGATATTGAATGTGACTGACA
>OBAR01002221.1_pt1 | contig 14010 bp, 15 predicted proteins | sample 1517911 | NCBI WGS metagenome assembly OBAR01 (sample SAMN04571709, study PRJEB22368) | human gut metagenome | biome: human gut; material: stool | host: Homo sapiens | place: Luxembourg | collected 2012-10-26
CGTCGAGCTTTAGCTCGGACTAAGTGAAAGGGTGCCATTAAATTATTTTAGAAATTCTTGGATTATGTATTGAACTGAGAAAAGTTTAAATTTATATAATAATAATTTTGCCCGTGAACATTACTCATTTTCTTGTAAAAAATTTTCTATTTTTCATTCCAATCAAACGTCATTAAATAAAATTCAAGTGTTATAGTGGGAGCCAAAGCTTGGGCACCATAATCATTTCTTACTGAACTGTAACCGTACCAATAGAAAAATATACCAAACTCTTGTTTTTATATTTGAAATATAGTATAATGTTCAGGGGGTAAATTTATGAATGATAAAATAATAATAAAAGGTGCAAAAGAACACAACCTAAAAAATATAAATTTAGAGATTCCAAGAGATAAAATGGTAGTAATAACAGGACTTTCTGGGTCTGGAAAATCATCACTAGCATTTGATACATTATATGCAGAAGGACAAAGAAGATATGTAGAAAGTCTATCTTCATATGCAAGGCAATTTTTAGGATTAATGGAAAAACCAGATGTAGAGAGAATTGATGGACTTTCACCAGCAATTTCAATAGATCAAAAGACAACTTCAAAAAATCCACGTTCAACAGTAGGTACAGTAACCGAAATATATGATTATATTCGTTTATTATATGCTCGTATAGGAGTACCATATTGCCCAAATTGTCATAAAAAAATTGAAAAACAAACCATTGATCAAATCGTTGACAATATTATGAGTTTAGAAGAAGGAACAAAAATACAGGTTTTGGCACCAGTAGTAAGAGGGCGTAAAGGTGAATATACAAAACAATTAGAAGGATATCAAAAAGAAGGATTTGTAAGAGTTAGAATAGATGGAGAAAATTATGAACTTTCAGATGATATAGAAATAGATAGAAAAAAGAAGCATGAAATTGAATTAGTAGTTGATAGATTAGTAATAAGAGATGATATCACAAGTAGATTAACTGAATCAGTAGAAGTAGCACTAAAACATGCGGATAATCTTGTACTTATTGATATAGTTGGAAAAAATCCTATTTTATATAGTTGTAATTATGCTTGCCCAGACTGTGGATTTAGTTTTCCGGAATTAACTCCAAGAATGTTTTCATTTAATAATCCATTTGGTGCTTGTCCAGAATGTACAGGAATAGGATATTTAATGAAAATGGATGAAGATTTAATAGTTCCTGATAAAAATAAGACTTTATATGATGGAATTAAAGCTTTTGGCTCTAGCACAATGAAAAAAGGCGATACTATGGCTAAAATGTATTTTGAAAGCATAGGAAAACACTATGGAATAAATATAAAAAATAAAAAAATTAAAGATTTGCCTAGATGGTTTATGGAAAAGATACTTTATGGAACCGGAGATGAAGAAATTGAATTTGAGTATACTTCATATGCTGGAACAAGAAATTTTACAGCACCATTTGAAGGAGTGTTGCCAACATTAGATAGACGTCATAATGAAACAAAGTCACAAGGAATGAGAGATTTTTATGAAATGTATATGACAAATTCTCATTGCCCTGCTTGTAATGGAGCAAGATTAAAACCAGAGATATTATCTATAAAAGTTGGAGATAAAAATATTAATGAATTAACAGAAATGTCAATCAGAAAAATAAAAGAATATTTAAATGGATTAAAATTAAATAAAACTCAAGCTATGATTTCAGAATTAATATTAAAAGAAATTGATCAAAGATTACAATTTTTAATAGATGTTGGATTAGAATATTTAACATTATCAAGAAATGCAGGAAGTTTATCTGGAGGAGAATCTCAAAGAATTCGTTTAGCAACACAAATTGGTTCAGGGCTAACAGGAGTATTATATATTTTAGATGAACCAAGTATAGGGTTACATCAAAGAGATAACGAAAAATTACTTGCGACATTAAAAAAATTGAGAGATTTAGGAAATACATTACTTGTTGTAGAACATGATGAAGATACTATGTATGCAGCAGACCAAATTATAGATATTGGACCAGGTGCAGGAGTGCATGGTGGACAGGTTATGGCACAACGGAACAGCAGAAGAGATAAAACAAATAAAAGATTCTATTACAGGGCAGTACTTAAGTGGAAGAAAAAAGATAGAAGTGCCTAAAAAAAGAAGAAAACATCTAAAAACAAAAGTGATAGAAGTACAAGGAGCAACAGAAAACAATTTAAAAAATATAAGCGTAAAATTTCCATTAGGAGTATTTAATTGTGTAACAGGAGTATCAGGTTCACGGAAAGTCAACATTAGTAAATGAAGTACTATATAAAACAATAGCAAAAGAATTAAATGGAGCAAATGAGAAACCAGGTAAATGTAAAGCAGTAAAAGGATTACAGAATATTGACAAAATTATTAATATTGACCAATCTCCAATTGGAAGAACACCACGTTCAAATCCAGCAACATATACAGGAGTATTTGATTTAATTCGTGACATTTTTGCATCAACAGAAGAAGCAAAAATTAGAGGATATCAAAAAGGAAGATTTAGTTTTAATGTCGCAGGAGGAAGATGTGAAAGCTGTAATGGGGATGGTGTGCATAAAATAGAAATGCATTTTTTACCAGACATATATGTACCATGCGAAGTATGTAAGGGAAAAAGATATAATAGAGAAACATTGGAAGTAAAATATAAAGGAAAAAACATAGCAGATGTATTAAATATGACAGTTGAAGAATCATTAGAATTTTTTGATAAAATACCAAAAATAAAACAAAAAATGCAAACTTTGTATGATGTAGGATTAGGATATATAAAACTTCGGACAACCATCTACTACATTATCAGGAGGGGAAGCACAAAGAGTAAAACTTGCAACAGAGTTATCAAAAAGAGCAACTGGAAAAACATTGTATATATTAGATGAGCCAACAACAGGACTTCATATAGCAGATGTTCATAAATTGATAGATATTTTACAAAGATTAGTTGATACGGGAAATACAATAATAGTTATTGAACATAATTTAGATTTGATAAAAACTTGTGATCATATTATAGATTTAGGACCAGAAGGTGGAGATAATGGAGGAGAAGTGGTTGCTATAGGTACACCTGAACAAATTTGTAAAAACGAGAGAAGTTATACAGGAAAATTTTTAAAAAAATATATTAATGATGAAACTTAGAATATAATATTAAGGTAAATGGAGATTATAATACATTATTTGGAATTTCTCCAAGTAGAGTCTATGAAAAATTAAAAGAACTAGGCTATAAAATATCAGATTTTGAATTAGAAGAATTATGATAATAATTAAAAAGAAGATACAATTAATATCTTCTTTTTTTGTCCTTTTTTAATTTTATTTATCCATTTTAAATAAAACTAAAAAATTCATATAATATTAACTACGAATCAGGCTAATTGAATAAAAATAATAAACAATGCAAATAATTACAAATAGGAGTTGATTAATAATATGTATAATTTTAGAACAGATTTAGCATCTGAAAGAAGAGATATTTATAAAAAAGCAAACAAATTAGAAAGCGAAATTGATGGAATTGAAAGTACAAAAGAAGAAAAAGATGAAAATATAAAAATAGAAAGAGTAAAAATAGTAAATGAAAGTGGAGAAAAAGCAATTGGAAAGCCAATTGGAAACTATATTACAATAGACATAAAAAAATTAAAAATAGCACGGAGAAGATGAAATTCAGAAAGCATCAGAAACATTAACAGAAGAATTAAGAAAAATCATAGACTTACATGTTGATAAACAAGGAGAAATTCTGGTAGTTGGCTTAGGAAATATATATGTTACACCAGATGCATTAGGCCCAAAAGTAATTAATGAAATTGACGTAACAAGACATTTAATTAATTATTTACCACAATATGTAGAAGAAGGAACAAGAATGGTAAGTGCAATAGCACCAGGAGTATTAGGAACTACAGGGATTGAAACAGTAGAAATCTTAAAAGGAATCGTAGAAAATATAAAGCCAAAACTATTAATAGTTATAGATGCACTTGCTTCAAGAAGCATTGAAAGAATTAGCAGTACAGTACAATTATCAGATACAGGAATTGTACCAGGTGCAGGAGTGGGAAACACACGAAGTGAAATAAGTAAAAACACATTAGGAATACCAGTAATAGCAATTGGAATTCCAACTGTTGTAGAAACAGCAGTATTAGTAAATGATTGCCTAGACGTATTTATTCAAAAATTACAAGACGAAGCAAAATCAAATGACTATTTAAACAAATTAAAAGAAGAAGATAACTATGAAGAAATTAAAGAAGCATTACTTCCAAAAGAGTATAATTTAATTGTAACCCCAAAAGAAATAGATGACTTAATAGAAAATATGAAAGATGTAGTAGCAAGAGGAATAAATTTTGCTATAAATTAAAATGAGACATGGGGGACAGGTCAAGAGTGTATCAAATGTAAAGATAAAAAAAGTAAAAAAATATTGCAAAATAAGAAAAGATAATATATAATCAAGATGTAATAATAAAAATGTAGAAGGAGAGGATTCTAATGAGCGAAAAAGAAAATAAAGAAAATCAAGTAAAAGAAACAGCAGGAACAAAAAAAGAAGAAAAAGTAATAAAGGAAGTTAAAAAAGAAACAATAAAAGAACCAGAAGCTGTAGAAGTAAAAAAGAAAATAAAACAGGAGTTAAACAAGTAGAAAAAAAAGAAGATAAAAAAACAGAAAATGATAATAATAAACAAGATAAAAAGAAATTTGAAGTAAAAACAACAAAACAACAGAACAATAAAACAGGAGATACTAAAAAAGCCTCTTGGATTGCACCAACAATAACAATTCTATTAGTATTAGTGGTAGTAGCACTATTAACAGTTATGATAGTTACATCAAGCGACCCTAAAAAAACAGTAGATGGATTTTTAACAAATTTAAAATCTGGAGATTTTACAAAAGCACAAGAATTTGTTAGTGAAAATAAAGATATATTAAGTGATGAGAAATTTGATCAAGAAACAGAAGCATTATTATTTGATAAGATGTCTTGGAAAATTACAAAAATAACAAAAGAAGATGACAAAGCGAATGTTGAAATAGAAATTACAAACAAGAATTTTGACACAATTATATCAAATTGCATGAAAAAATTATTAGGAGATTTTAAATCTGTTTTAAGTGGTAGTTCAGTAGAGAAAAATATGGAAAAATATCTAACAGAGGAATTAAAAAATGAACAACCAGAAATGAAAACTGTTACTAAAACAATAGAATTAGTAAAAGAAGATAAAAAATGGAAAGTGGTTTCAAATGATGAATTAATAGATTCATTATTACCAGGATTTCAAGAAGCAATCAATGAATTAGGTTAATAGAACAAGAGCAAATATTAATAATATTTAATATAAAAAGTCCAAATACTATATTAGTAAATAGTATTCGGACTTTTGCTTTTTATAGAGTTTTTATATAATTTACAAATATTACAATCTGTACAAATATGAATTCTATTTTCAAAAACGGTTTGTAAAGTATTAATAAATTCGTCAATATTATTATCAATTAGATGAATATATATTTTCTTTGGAAGAAGTGAAAGTAAAGAATTTAAAGTATAATCATTAGAAGAAAATGTTATATCACTTAAATATTTTGCTTTAAATTTTTCATTTGAAATAGAAATAATTTCTTTATTTTCGTCTAACAATATAGATTCGCTGTTAGAATAAATTATATGAACAATTTTACAGTTACTTTCTTGAGAGTTGATATATAATTTTAATAAAGATACAAATTCTAAATATTCTTTTTCAATGATAAAATTATTTACAGCTTCATTTACAATATCATCTAAAATTTCTAAATAAGATTTTATTCTAAAATTAATAAAACCGTTTAATACTAAAGATTTGTTATAATATAAAAAGTCATAGAAACTATTAGAAAGTGACTTGAATTTTTTATCAAATATGATTGAAAAATCATTAGCCATTATATCAAAGCATAAATTTAATATTTGTTCTCTTTCTACATTATCAAAATAAAAGTAATTTTGGAGAATTATTTTTTTAAGAAAAGTTTCTTCTAATTCATCTAATATCAAAAGTGATAAAATAGAACAGATTTTATTTAAAAATAAATTATTATCGAGACCTTTATAATGAATTATAATATTATTATAATGTTTAAATTTACGACAAGAGAAGTAAACTAGTTCTAGTTCTAAATCATTCAATTCATTTAGCAGATATTGGATTAAATCAGAATTGTTTGTTTTAATACATATTGATTTCATTTAAAAATCTCCTTTCCAATAAAAATAGTATCTACTAAATGTCAAAAACTTATACACTATACTATGCTAATTTTATTAATTAGAAAATTGTCCTAAAAATGAAATATTGTTAAATTTTAATAATTCACATAATAAAAAAGATATAATAATATTTTTTAATATTATTATATCTTTTTTGAAATTAAGAATATATTTTATAATCAATATCAGGAAATACACAATCTTTTTTCATAATATCTTTTAAAAATAATTCATCTATTGAATCTTCTTTTATTTGATAATACAATTTTGTGAATCTTCCGATATGATCTTTAATTCTTTTTTTAGCATAATCAACCATAGTTCCATTAGTAATAATAAATAGCCAATCACTACTTTGAGCAAGTAACAGTTCTCTAGCACATTGATTTAGAGCTTTTTTCTTTAAGCCTTTTGCATTTGGAAAAAGATTAGCTAGTTCACACATTCTATCACCAGCAACATGTAAATGTCTGTGTACATAATCATTAGAAGGATTTAACCAAACTTCACTATATCCATTAGCTCCCCAGCTAGAACGACAAGGAGATGCAACTTGCATATTTGGATATTTATCAATATATTCTGAAGGAGTAATTAGCTTAAAATTACAATCATCATAATAAATTTTTTTAAATAAAATATATAACCAATAAGGACCTTCATACCACCAATGCCCATAAAGTTCAGCATCATAAGGACAAAGTATAATAGGGGGTGTATCCATATATTGAGATAAATTATTAATTTGGTTTGTTCTAGAATCCAAGAAATGACCAGCTTGTCTTTCAGCTGAATCTTTTGCCCATTGAATATTATAATAATCTTTAAAATCAGTCTTTCCAGTAATTCTATAATATTTAATTCCGGTATGAACTCTTACTCCATTATGAGCAATATAAGGTTTTATATAATCATAGTCAGCTTCATATCCAATATCACGATAAAACTCTCTATAATTAAAATCTCCAGGATAACCATCTATAGAACTCCAGACTTGTTGAGATGATTCGATATCTCTACCAAAAGCTATAACACCTTTAGGAGAAACAATAGGAGCAAAAGTACCATAAATAGGAGTAGGGTCAGCATATAAAATTCCATGTGATTCAGTAATAATATAATCAATACCAAATTCTTTTAAATATTTATCTGCTTCTGGGACATATCCACACTCAGGTAACCAAATGCCACGAGGTTTTTTACCAAAATATCTTTCATAAGTTTGAACTCCAACTGCTATTTGAGCTTTAACAGTCTTTTCATTAACATATAAAATTGGAAAATATCCATGAGTTGCTCCACAAGTAATAATTTCTAAAACTCCAACATCTTGAAAATGCTTAAAAGCATCGATTAGATTACAATTATAAACATCTTTAAATAAATGTAGGTCATTTGAATAACGGTCAAAATAATAATGAGAAAGTTTATTTAGTCTTTCATCTCCAGCAGTTCTTTTAATTTCTTTCTCAGACAATTCGATTAATCTTTTTAAATATTTAATATATTTTCTTTGTAATAATTTATTATCTAACATAGAAAGTAGAGGAGGAGTCATAGACATTGTAATTCTAAAATCGACCCCTTCATCTACTAATTTTTGAAAATTAGTAAGTAATGGTATATACGTTTCCGAAATAGCTTCATATAGCCAAGATTCCTCTAAATAATCATCGCTCTCAGGATGATGAATAAAAGGAAGATGAGCATGAAGAACAAAACTTACATATCCTTTTTTCTCTTGCATCATAAAACTCCTTTGTTTGAGACAATAGGGACAGGTCTAAATTGTCTCATAATATTGTTATAATTTATTGAATTTACATTATGAAGAAGGATTAGATGAATCATAAATTCCTTCTACATTTTCAGATTTATATAATCCTTTATATAAATCGTATATATCGTAAATTTTTCCCATATTTGTAATAAAAGATAGATTGTTAATACTTTTTTCTGTTTGAGAACCTGTTTTAACATTTTTAAAATATACCATTTTTTGATGCTTATCAAATAATATATGATCGTTAGGGGATTCAATTTCATTTGATGTTGAAACATAGATATAATCAGAATCTAATTTCTCAGTTTTTCTAATAGGCTTTCTACCGAGTTCTACTCGATAGTCACATTTACTATCTGCAACATGTAGGTACCAGCTATTTGCAAAATCATTTATTTTTACTTCAAACTGATAATTTAATGTATCATTATAAATAATTAAAACTGGCTCAGTTGTCTCAAAAAAATCATTCCCGTACTTTTCTTTAAATTTCTCTATGTCATTATCTGATATATCCCAATAAATAAATAGAGTGGTAGGGGTTTGAGCCAAAACTTTTACAACAGTTTGATTATATCGATAAGGCAAATCATAATATTCTACTGTTTCCATCATTCGTTTAGAAGTATTTGTAGTAGTGCTTTTTTTTGTAGCAACTTTTTTTACACTTTTTGATGAAGATTTCTTTTTTGTAGTTGTGTTTTTTGATTTTGATTTTGTTGCTGGTCTTTTTTCAGTGTTAGATGTTTTTTTGGTATTGGTAGTAGAAGTTTTTACATTATTTTCTTTATTTTTTAAATCTTTTTGTTCTTTTGTTTTTCTTGGCATTTGTATCCTCCTATGTAATCTCTTTTTTATCTTTTATATATTATACTAAATACAAAATAAATTCAAGTAGATTATAAAAGTTTTTTAAAAAATTAAGTATAACCATAAAACGAAAAGAGAATATGTTGAAAAATGTCGATGAAAAAAATAAAAAAAGTAATTAAAAGTATTGAAATTATCTTTTTGATATGTTAATATAATTTTACGTATTAATACTACTAATTAATATTTTTTAGTTCATATTTTATTTCAAATATTTTTAAATAGCAACTTAGAAAAAGACATAAATTGTATTAATTCATATAGTTTGTATTGCGTAAAAAATAAGAGACAGGAGGTGAACAAAATGGAAGAAAAAATTTTAACAATTCTTTTAGACATGCAAGTAGATATAAAAGATCTAAAGAAGAGAGTTATTAATATTGAAGAAAACGAGATACCAAGTATGAAAGCTTCGATAAAAAATATTGAGGAAAATGAAATACCAAGTATGAAAGCTTCGATAAAAAATATTGAGGAAAACGAAATACCAAGTATGAGAGAATCAATAAAGAATATTGAAGAAAATGAAATACCAAGTATGAGAGAATCAATAAAGAATATTGAAGAAAATGAAATACCAAGTATGAGAGAATCAATAAAGAATATTGAAGAAAATGAAATTCCAAGTATAAGAGCATCAATAAAAAACATTGAAAAAAAGGAAATACCAGGTATAAAGAAATCAATTAAAAATATAGCATCTTCGGTCTATAATATAGAAAATAATGAATTACCAGCAATTAGACAACAAAGACTAATAGATAGCAACAATATAGCAAAAATTTTAAACAATCAAACAAATTTAATTCAAACATTAAAAAAAAGAAATTTTAAATATATAAGTAATTTATAATGCATGTAAAAAATACAACTATTTGAACAATTTTATAATAGTTGTATTTTCATATTTAATAGAAAAATCTAATAAAATGCAATGAAACTCTTTTAAAAAAAACTAAAATGTTATACAATAATAAAAAATGAAAATTAGGAGAGGAAAATGAATAAAAAGTGGCAAATATTTGAACCAGATAAAAATAAGATAGAAGAGATAAAAAATAAATATAAAGTTAACCAATTATTAGCTACAATATTAGCTAATAGAAACATTTTAAAAGAAGAAGATATTAGACTATTTTTAAATCCAACAAGAAACGATTTTTATAATCCTTTTTTAATAACGGATATGGATATTGCAGTAAATAGAATAATAAAAGCTATAGAAAATAAAGAAAACATTACTATTTATGGTGACTATGATGTAGATGGAATAACAAGTATAACAGTATTAAAGAGTTTTTTAAATGATATTGGAGTAGAAACCAATACATATATACCAAACAGGTTAATAGAAGGATATGGATTGAACAAAGAAGCAATTGACAAAATTTCAAAAAAAGGATGCAATTTAATGATTACAGTTGATTGTGGTATATCTGCTATAGAAGAAATAGAATATGCAAACTCTCTAGGAATTGAGACCATAATAACAGACCATCATGAAGCAGGAAATGAAATACCAAAAGCAATTGCAGTAATAGACAATAAAAGAAAAGATAGTAAATATCCTTTCAGAGAATTAGCAGGAGTTGGAGTGGTTTTTAAATTAATTCAAGCAATAGGAATTACATTAAAACTAAAAGAAGAATCATATTTGAAATATTTAGACATCGTATGTATAGGAACAATATCTGATATAGTTCCGTTAGTAGATGAAAATAGAGTAATTGCAAAATTAGGGTTATTATTAGTGGCACAAACAAAAAATATAGGATTAAGATCAATTATTAATTCATCAGGATATAATAAAATAGACTCAAATACTATTTCATTTGGTGTAGCACCTAGAATTAATGCATGTGGAAGAATGGGAAAAGCAGAAGAAGCATTAGAACTATTCTTATCTAAAGATAAAAACGAGGTAAATGAATTAACTAATAAATTAAATGAACATAATAGAAAAAGGCAAGAAACAGAAAAAACAATTTTTGAAAATGCAGTAGAAAAAATAAAAGAAGAGCACTTAGATGAAAATAAAGCTATTATTGTTGGTGGAGAAAATTGGCATCATGGTGTAATTGGAATAGTTTCGTCTAAAATTACAGAAATGTATTTTAAACCAAGCATTTTATTTAGTTTTGAAGAAGATGGAATAGGAAAAGGTTCTGGAAGAAGTATTCCTGGATTTGATTTACATGAAGCTTTAATGAAATGTTCAGACACTATTGAAAAATTTGGTGGACATAGTATGGCAGTAGGAATTACAGTAAAAAAAGATAATCTAGAAAAGTTTAAAAAAGAATTTGAACAAATAGCAACACAAAGCATTGATGAAATTATACCAATTATTAATATTGATGCAAAAGTAGATTTGAGTGATATTGATAAAGAAATGGTAGAAAGTTTAAAACAATTAGAACCATTTGGAGAAGCTAACAAAATGCCAGTATTTGCATTTAAAAATTTAAAAATAGATTCAATAAGAGCTCTATCAGAAGGAAAACATCTAAAATTAACATTAAAAGATAATAATTATATTATAAATGCAATTGGATTTAATATTGGATACTTAGCAAATGAATATAGAATAGGGGATAAAATAGATGTTGCTGGTGTATTAGAAATAAATACATTTAATGGCGTAGATAACTTACAAATTAACATTAAAGACATAATGAAATCAATATAATAATTATATAAGATATAAAACCAAAAAGGGGAAAGTGATATAATGAAAGAAGAAAAAGAGAAAACAATTCAAGACGTAATATCTAGAAGAAAGCAACATACAAGAAGAGTAGATAGTAAATTAATAATGAAAGCATATAATTATGCATATAGTTATCATGGCGACCAATGTAGAAAATCAGGAGAACCATATATTATACATCCATTAAATGTTGCATATATTTTAGCTGATATAGGATTGGATGATAGTACTATTTGTGCTGCTCTTTTACATGATGTGGTAGAAGATACAGAAGTAACTCAAGAAGATATAACAAGAGAATTTGGAAAAGAAATATCTGACATGGTAGCTGGAGTTACAAAACTTAGCAATATTCAATTTAGCTCAGTAGAAGAGCAACAAGTAGAAGATTACAGAAAAATGTTTCTTGCAATGGGAAAAGACATAAGGGTAATAATTATAAAATTAGCTGATAGACTTCATAACATGAGAACCTTAAAATACTTAAAAAGAGATAGACAAATAGCAAATGCAAAGGAAACAATGGAATTATATGCACCTCTTGCTAATAGATTAGGACTGTATTCTTTAAAGTGGGAATTAGAAGATTTAGGATTTAAATATTTATATCCAGAAGAATATCATGAATTAGTAGAAGGAATTAACAAAAAAAGAGATGAAAGATTAAAATTCATAGAAAAGATAATGAGTGATATAAGAGTTGAATTAAAAAAACAAAGAATTGATGCAGAAGTTACAGGAAGAGCAAAACATTTATATAGTATTTATCGAAAAATGAAAAGAGACAATAAGACATTAGATCAAATATATGATTTATTTGCACTTAGAATTTTAGTTAACTCTGTAAAAGATTGTTATGCAGCATTAGGAGTTGTACATGAATTATATAGTCCTATGCCGGGAAGATTTAAAGACTATATAGCAGTGCCTAAACCGAACATGTATCAATCAATACATACCACACTTTTAGGAGAAAAAGGAACACCATTTGAAGTTCAAATTCGTACATGGGAAATGCATAGAATTGCTGAATATGGTATTGCAGCACACTGGGCATATAAAGAAGCAAGTTATTTTGGAAAAAAACAAGCAGTAAAAGTAGAAGAAGACAAATTAGCATGGCTTCGTGAAACATTAGAATGGCAAAAAGATATGCAAGATCCACAAGAATTTTTGGATACATTAAAAACAGAACTTTTTGAAGATGAAGTATATGTATTTACACCAAAAGGAGCAATAAAAGTACTTCCGAGAGGAGCTACGCCAATTGATTTTGCTTATAGTGTACATGAAGAAATTGGACATCATATGACAGGATGTAAAATTAATAGTAAAATGATGCCAATAATAACACCTTTAAAAAGTGGAGATATCATAGAGATAATTACGTCTGATAATTCAAAAGGGCCAAGCAGAGATTGGCTTAAATTTGTAAAAAGTTCTAGTGCAAAAAATAAGATAAAAGGATGGTTTAAAAAAGCTCAGAAAGCTGAGAATATTGAAAAAGGAAAAGAACTAATAGAAAAAGAATTAAAAAGAATAGGATTTACATATGCAGATTTATTTAAAAATGAATATCTTGAACCAATGCTTGAAAAATACAAATATAAAAATTTAGACGAAATGTATGCTGCAGTTGGATTTGGTGCTAATTCTCCTGTAAAAGTAATAGCGAGAATGTTACAAGAATATAGAAAAGAACATCAAGAAGAAGACATAGAAGAAAAAATTCAGGAATTAGCTAAAGAAAAAAATAGGAAACCAAGACCTTCAAATTCAGGAATTATTGTAAAAGGCATAGATAACTGTTTAGTTAAGCTCTCAAAATGTTGTAATCCACTTCCGGGAGATGAAATCGTAGGGTATATAACAAAAGGAAGAGGAGTATCTGTACATAGAAAAGATTGTACAAATATCAAAGACTTAATATCAGAAGAGAACAGAATGATAGATGTAGAATGGTATAAAGAAGAAAATAAAGTATCGTATCAAACAGACATAGAAATAAACTCAAATGATAGAGCTGGATTATTAGTAGATATTTTAAAAGAAATTGGTTCAACAAAAGCTCAAATAAGAGGAGTTAACACAAAAGTAACTAAAGAAAAAATTGCAATTATTGATATGACACTAGAAGTAGAGAATTTAGAAGAGTTAAATAAAGCTATTAAGGTTATTAGAAAAGTAGATAGTGTATATGAAGTTAAAAGAAAAAAATAAATAAGAAGAAAACGTATATAATGAAAGGAAAAAATATGATTTTAAAAGAACTAAAGATAGATACATGGATAGGAGATCCAACTAATTGTTATATTATATTAGACGAAAAATCTAAAGAATTGATGGTAATAGATCCAG
>OBAR01002234.1_pt1 | contig 13966 bp, 9 predicted proteins | sample 1517911 | NCBI WGS metagenome assembly OBAR01 (sample SAMN04571709, study PRJEB22368) | human gut metagenome | biome: human gut; material: stool | host: Homo sapiens | place: Luxembourg | collected 2012-10-26
TATATAGCGAGCACATAGTCCTTTACCGTTGACTTTTTATCGGAAAACACCTGATATACCGGCTTTAGAAGCTCCATTATATACTCCCTGCTTTGGTTTAAAAGCTCAAGGTCATAGCCTGCCTTATGCTTTGGCAGCCTGACCCACTTTTTGTCCCATGCGCTTTTACCTCTTACTCCACAGGCGAGCACGTAGTTTTCAAGTACATCTATTTCACTGTCCAATAGCTCACTAAAGCCGCACCGCAAAAATCTGAACACCGCATCTGCCGAGAAATTTTGTGCCGCAATATCGGGTATTGACCTGATAAACTCAATAAACGGATGGAAAAGTATCTCCTGTGTGGCATCGATAAAGTAAGGAATATTGTATTTGTCAAATATTTCACGCACATAACCTGCATATATATTCACATCTCCTGTGACTATAGCAATATCTCGGTAACGTAGGTTTTCGTTCCTTACAAGCTCATTAATTCTTCTGGCTATCTTTGTCAGCTCCTGCTTCGGGTCACGCAGACAGTCTATATGAATGTGCTTTGGTGCTTTTTTAAAGGAGTGTCTTCGTTTTCTGAAAAGCTGCTGTTCCATAAAGCTTAGCTCTTCGTTTTCTGCAAGCCGGTAGTTTTTATCAAGGATAATAGGTTCCTCGACTTCTATGCCATAAAACGCTGCCATTTCGGTGAGTGATTTCACTGTCCTTTTTGGCATGTCAAACAGCTCCTGCATGCCTCTGCTCTTAAAGATATCCTCACGACAGTCTATTGTGAGCGTTACATATATTTTCTTTGAAATGACAAAGAGCTTTTTGATAAGCTGGTTCTGTATAGGTGTAAATCCAGTAAATTCATCAAATGCAATGACTGAATTTCTAAGAATTGCAGACTCCTCCGCCACATTGCTAAGCACATTAAGTATTTCCTCTGCAGTGATATATTTGTCCTGCATAAACTTCTCAAATGCTTCGTATAGCACGAGCACATCCTTAAGCTTATCTGAAAGTGTATCCGATAGCATGCCTGAGGCAATATATCTTCCGAGCTCCTCAGGTGATATATTGTACTGCACAAGCTCCGAAAGCAGTGACTTTACCTCACTTATATAGCCGATGCGGTTTAAGTTTCTGCCTATTACGCCAAGCTTATCCGCCTCCTGTGCCGCAAGCTTTCTGAGTACAAGGTTCTTACCTGTCTCCTCAAGCACCGTGAGATTTGTGATTCCAAGCTCATCAAACACTCTGTAGGCTAAGCGCTTAAAGCTTAGCACATCTATATTCATGATAGCTTTATTCTCCGACAAATCTACAAGCTGTCTCTGCGTCTGCATTGTAAACTGCTCAGGCACTATTACAAGATAATTGTCCCTTGGGTTTGCCTTTGCCTCTTTCACTATCCTGTTAAAGAGATATTTTGTTTTTCCGTTTCCTGAATTACCTGTGATAAACTGTAATGACATAAAAAGACTCCATGATTAACTACTGTGTAAAATGTATACTGTAATTATATCATGAAGTCCCCTATTATTGAATTACTTATTGTGTTTCAATTCAGCTTAATAACCGCTATACCTTGTGATTAGTGATGGAAAAGTCTGATTCCTGTAAAGCTCATCACCATACCGTACTTATTACATGTATCAATAACATGGTCATCTCTCACAGAACCACCCGGCTGGGCTACATACTTCACGCCACTCTTGTGAGCACGCTCAATGTTGTCACCAAATGGGAAGAATGCATCAGATCCAAGTGCTACATCTGTATTCTTGTCAAGCCAAGCTCTCTTCTCCTCTGCTGTAAATACGTCCGGCTTTACCTTGAAGAACTTCTGCCACTCACCCTCTGCAAGCACATCCATATAATCCTCACCGATATAAAGGTCAATAGTATTGTCGCGGTCTGCACGTCTGATACCATCCACAAACTGAAGTCCAAGCACCTGTGGAGACTGACGAAGCCACCAGTTGTCTGCCTTTGAGCCTGCAAGTCTGGTACAGTGGATACGAGACTGCTGGCCTGCTCCGATACCGATTGCCTGGCCGCCCTTTACATAGCATACAGAGTTGGACTGTGTATACTTTAATGTAATCATAGATATTGCCAGATCGATCTTAGCCTGCTCTGTGAGCTCCTTGTTCTCTGTCACGATATTTGAGAAGAAATCGTCATCAATATGAAGCTCGTTTCTGCCCTGCTCAAATGTGATGCCAAATACATCCTTTCTCTCGATAGGTGCCGGCTCATATGACGGGTCAATCTCGATAACACAGTAATTGCCTTTCTTCTTAGCTTTTAAAATCTCAAGAGCCTCGTCTGTGTAGCCCGGAGCGATAACACCGTCTGATACCTCTCTCTTGATTACAAGTGCAGTGCTCTTGTCGCATACATCTGAAAGTGAAATAAAATCACCAAATGATGACATTCTGTCAGCGCCTCTTGCTCTGATATATGCATTTGCAAGTGGTGTAAACTCAATATCCATATCATCAACCCAGTAAATCTTTTTCTCTACATCTGAAAGTGGCTGTCCTACTGCTGCACCTGCAGGTGAAACATGCTTGAAGGATGTTGCTGCCGGAAGACCTGTTGCCTTCTTAAGCTCTCTTACAAGCTGCCATCCGTTAAAGGCATCAAGGAAGTTGATATATCCGGCTCTGCCGTTAAGCACTTTTATAGGAAGCTCTCCCTCCTTCATAAATATTCTGGCTGGTTTCTGATTTGGATTACATCCGTATTTTAATTCGTATTCCTGCATTTTTCTGTTCTCCTGTTTTTATCTGCTTATCTTGTATATTTGACCGTTTATAAAATATTTTCCGTTATTTGTTTTTGTTTACGATTCTGCTCTCATACTCGCCTGTTGCGATATCAATATATCTGACAAAGAGGGATACCTTATTATCCTCGTTTAAGTTTTCCCATACCATATCGGTAAACTCATCGATATCTCCGTCGATGTCTACCCATGTAGGCTCACCCTCAAAGCTTGGCAGTGGATTTCCATCGCCCATATATGTATGGATGAAATGTCCCTCTCCCGCAACCGGTGCTGAGTATGCAAATGTATATCTGTTACATGCATCAGGATTGCCGTTGTTGCTCTTTAAGATTGACATAGCATAGTTGAACTCGCCATTGTCAATATGCATGATTCCTGAAATTCTAGGTGTATAGTTAGGAGCGTCAGGCTCAAACTCTCTTGTCCTTAAGGCCTGCTCAAATGTCTGCTGCTTGTCCATCAGCTCATAGATAGTATCTGTCTGGTCACCGTTTGTGACAATTGTCTTGTTGCCGAGCACTCTTACAGGTGCGTAAATGATAAGACTTGGATCCTCAAGCTTTGAAGGGTCAAATGCCTGTGTTCTGATGCCCTCGCCATCCTCTACAAATACTCTGTTGCGGCTGTTTTCGCTTCTGCCCATGATAAAGTATGCTGTTACAGCCTTCTTACCATCCTTTGTGCGGCCGATTACGATACCTCTGCCAGGGTATGTTGTGCTTGATAATTCCTTTGCTAATGATACTCTTTCCATGTCATCCTCCATGTTTTCTGATAATGTGGTCTGCATCCCCAAATTACTCGGGATCTGCCGGAATAAAAAAGACCGTCTGAACACACATAATAATATAAAGCTCTGCAGGAAACTTATATAAATGTGCGCCCAGACGGTCGGCAATCAACTGTTATACTCCATGTGGTTATCCACTTCCGTCAGTCATATAACTGTCTTTATTTAATCATGTATTTTTGTCATTGTCAAGTACCACTTTAAAATAAGCATGCACTTATAAGTTATTCTTATAAGTACATGCTTGTAAACAATGCCATTATTTACTAATTTTTAAAGCTGTGAATAGGTGCCGGGATTCTTCCTCCACGGTTTACAAATGCATCACAAGAGAATCTGTTTACCGGCATAACCGGTGCACTTCCAAGGAGTCCTCCGATTTCTACCACATCACCTACATCCTTTCCGATTGCTGGAAGCAGTCTGCAGGCTGTTGTCTTTTGATTTATCATACCGATAGCCATCTCATCTGCGATAATTCCTGAAATTGTGGTGGCCTTTGTATCGCCCGGGATTGCAATCATGTCAAGTCCCACTGAGCACACACAGGTCATAGCCTCAAGCTTTTCGAGAGTGAGTGCACCATCGTTTACAGCATCTATCATTCCCTGATCCTCTGATACAGGAATAAAAGCACCTGAGAGTCCGCCGACATATGAGGATGCCATGATACCGCCCTTTTTCACCTGATCATTTAAGAGTGCAAGTGCTGCTGTTGTTCCCGGAGCTCCGGCTCTCTCTAAGCCTATCTCACAGAGAATATCGGCTACAGAGTCTCCGATAGCCGGTGTAGGTGCAAGTGAGAGGTCTATGATTCCAAATGGCACTCCAAGCTTCTTTGAAGCCTCCTTTGCCACAAGCTGTCCTACTCGTGTAACCTTGAAGGCTGTCTTCTTGATTGTCTCACAGAGCACCTCAAAGTTCTCGCCTCTTACCTTTTCAAGAGCTGTCTTTACTACTCCCGGTCCGCTGACACCTACATTGATGATGGCATCTGCCTCTGTCACACCATGGAAGGCTCCTGCCATAAACGGATTATCATCAGGAGCGTTGCAGAATACTACAAACTTGGCACAGCCTGATACAGGAAGGTGCTTTGTCACCTCTGCTGTCTCCTTTATCATCTCGCCAATCAGCTTTACTGCATCCATGTTGATTCCGGTTTTTGTAGAGCCAACATTTACAGAGCTGCATACCAGGTCTGTCTCAAGCATTGCCTGAGGGATGGATTTGATTAAAAGCTCATCCGCCTTTGTCATGCCCTTTGACACAAGTGCTGAGTATCCACCGATGAAGTTGACACCTACCTCTTTGGCAGCTCTGTCAAGTGTCTTTGCTATGGTAACAAAATCCTCTGAGCTCTTGCAGGCCGCACCGCCGACAAGGGCGATAGGTGTAACTGAAATACGTTTGTTTACGATAGGGATACAGTAGTTGTTCTCTATCTCTTTTCCTGTTGATACAAGATTCTTTGCAAGTGTTGTAATCTTGTTGTAGATATTCTCATTTACCTTTGCAAGGTCTGAGTCTATACAGTCGAGCAGGCTGATACCGAGTGTGATTGTACGCACGTCAAGATTTTCCTTCTCCACCATGTCATTGGTCTCAATTACTTCACCAATATTTATCATTTTGCTGTTCTCCTTTAACTGTGTATGACATTTTTATGCTAAACTAGATTCGATGCATCATCTCAAAGATTTCTTCCTTCTGACACTTTATTGTTACACCAATTTCTTCTCCAAGTGCATCAAGCTGGTCAGAAATCTCTGCAAATGAAGCTGTAGCATTTGCCATATCCACAATCATCATCATGTTGAAATAACCTGAAACGATAGTCTGTGAGATATCAAGCACGTTTACACTGCCCTCTGACAGATATGTACATACCTTTGCGATGATTCCTACTGTGTCTTTTCCGACAACTGTGATGATTACTTTGTTCTTTGTGTTATCCATAACAACTTATTCTCCTGTTCTCTTATTCTACGGCTATGCGGTCTGATGCCCTGTCTCTCTTAGCCACATACATAGGGAAATCACTTGCCTTATATGGATTGTCTCCCATTGTGACCTCAAGCCTGACGGCTTCATACGCCAGCTTTTCGTAGTTGTTTTCTTTACTAAGGTGTCCCAGTATTACTGAGCCAAATTTATCATGAAGAAGCTCGCATAACAACTGCCCGCTTCTCTCATTCGACAAATGTCCGCTGTCACCCATGATTCTGCGCTTGAGCGGATACGGATATGCCCCTGTCTGCAGCATATTTATATCATGATTGGCTTCAAGCAGCAGCCCATCCAGGTTCTGAAGCTTTGAAACCAATGCATCATCATACGTGCCAAGGTCTGTCACGACCGCCATCGCATGATTTTCGTTTTTAAATCTGTACGCGACAGGATCAGCCGCATCGTGTGATATGTGAAGCGGCTCAAACTCTATATCGCCTATTGTAAAATCGACGCCTGCCTCAACAGGATGAAACAGCTCATCATCTATATTTCCAACGGATTTGGTACATTTTATGGCCCCGATTGTGGCCTTTGTTGCATAAATCGGAATATGATAGCGTCTTGCCATGACACCAAGCCCTGCGATATGGTCTATATGCTCATGTGTCACGAGAATCCCCTGCATATCTGTGGCCGTCATATCAAATTCATTCAGTCCGTTTTCTATTTTCTTACCGCTGATGCCCGCGTCTATGAGCACATGACAATCATCCGTACCCACACATATACAGTTTCCACTGCTGCCGCTGGCAATGCTGCATAATTCTAACATGTTAATTCTCTTTCCAGTATAATTCTATTTTGTCTCCCTCATGAAGCTCCTCGGAAAACTGGGCATCTCTGCCATTTATTACAGTGGCTATTGCCCTGCCCTTTCCTTCCTGTAAATCAAATGAGATATGGGTAAATATATCGACAAATATATATGTATCCTTGCCGGACAGCTCTACAGGCTCACCGTTTACAATTACTGTAACTGTATTTTCTGATGAGTCTTCTTCGTGTATTTCTTCCTGTATATCATTTTTTGGCAATTCATTTTCCGGCAATTCGTTTTCCGGCACAGCAGATGCTTCAGCTTCTTTAGCAAACTCATCATGCAGCTCATCGAGCACCTGATTCATCATCTGCTCTGATGTTCTGGTCACTGTGTTGTCTGACTCTGTGCTGTTTGCATCCTGCTCAGCTAAGACCGAGGCATCATCTGAATCAGACTCTTGTGTGTCATTATAATTGTTATTGTCGATTCTTGCAACACCATATTCATCTGTTTTCCACTCAACAGAGAAATTTTCATATACAAGAGTGTCGAGATCAGCCTCTTCATTGTTTACAAATATCATCTGGTCTGTGTCAATAACGAGATCCATAAACTGCGCAATCTGACGCACTGTATAGTAATTTCTTGTCTCAATCACATCGTTTTCCCTGATGCTGTAATCCTCCGGCTCAAGCTCTCCGTTTACCTGGACAAACCTTGGACATGATACCTTTCTGCCGTTTATGATAAAAGTAATGACAGAATGATTGTACTCATCAAGCTGCGATATCTTATACACTGCTGCCTCTCCTGCTGTGGACGGCTCGATGACTATCTCACTGTTTGGCTCAAGCGGTGTGTTTATGCTTGCCGGCTTTCCGTTCATGGTCACCACTGCGCCCTCTCCTGCCTCGCCTCTTACAAGCCTTGCCACACCATTTACCGTAAAGTTTATCGGGGTGCCGCGCTTTGGAAACAGCTCATTGTTTGGAAATCCCGCCTGAAGCGCCGCATCGACTATTGTAAGCCTGTTATTGTCATAGAGCTTTATTCTCTCACCATTGAATCTGACCATGATAAAATTATTTCTCTGCTCATAATAATTCAGACATATACCAATTGGAGTGACAAGAAGCGGATCCTTCTTAATATCCTCCTGCTCAAAGGTCACATCGCCAAGCACTTCCTCACCTCTTAGAGCGACTCTTTCCTCCGGCAGGTCAAGGTCTTCCGCAAGTTTTTCCGTGAAGCCGTGTATCTTGCCTCCGCCTCCGACTACAAAGCAGGCACTCACTGTTTTGTCACCGTTTAGCTCTCTGATTTTAGCCGATACCTCTTGTGCAATACTATCAACAACAGGTGCTGCCACATCCCAGACATCCTGTGCAGGAATTGTGTGCTCGATGCTCATGATATCCTTGTATGTAACCGTATCACTTGTCGTAGACTGAAGCTTGATGCTCTCCGCCATATTGAAATCCACGAGGAAATGCTGCACAATAACTTCTGTCATCTCATCTCCTGCATGCGGTATCATGCCATAGGCTATGATACTTCCGTCTCTTGTGATTGAGATATCACTCGTTCCGGCTCCCACATCGACAAGTGCGATATTAAGCATACGATAGTTCTCCGGAATTGCCACATTGATAGCGGCGATAGGCTCCAACGTCATATTGGCAACACTAAGCCCTGCCTGTCCCACTGCCGCATAAAGTCCGTCCACCACATCCTCCGGCAGAAATGTAACTATGATATCCTCGCCTATTTTGTTTGCCTTATGACCCTCAAGGCTGATAAACACATCATCATTCAAAAAGAATTTGACTGTAGAATATCCCACACAGTAAAACTTATAGCTTGTATCGTTAACCTCCTTAAGTGCCTCCTGTGCTTTTTCTATACCAAGCAGGTTAAGCGTATGGACATCCTCGCCTGTCACCACAGACTCCTGCGCATACTCATATTCCACATGCGTCGTGACAGTCTTTAATACTCGTCCTGCGGCTGCTATACACACCTCTTCAAGTGGCTGTCCTGTCTGTTTTTCAAGCTCGTCCTTTACTTCTTTAATGGTTTTTGCCACCCTGCCTATATCATGTATCTGACCGTCAAGCATCGCTCTGGTCTCATGCTCCCTGACATACTGTGCTGTAACCACAAATTCCTTGTCATCAGTCTGATAGCCGACAGTTCCTACAACATTTCTTGTACCAATGTCCAAACCGAATACATTGTTCATTCCCACTACTCCTTGTATTTGCTAAGCGCTTTATTTATTGAAGCTATCGTGTTTTCGATATCTCCATCATTATCAATAACCTCCCTGCAGTGCCTTCTGTACTCAGCTTCTTTAAGCTGGCTTGCAAAGATACTGTCAATCTTCTCATCTGAATAGCCTCTTGATGACTTAAGTCTTTTTCTTCTGACTTCTTCACTTGCATAAATATACCACAGCTCGTCGCAGATTTCACCATATCCCTCCTCTATAAGGAGTGCTGCTTCAAGCACAAGCATGAAAAGACCTTCTTTTTTTGCCGCTTTAACTGCATTAAGCACATATTCCTTTACTGCCGGATGCACTACTTCGTTTAAAAGCTCTCTTTTTTTATCATCCGAAAAAATCACTCCGGCAAGTGCCGGTCTGTCAAAATGCCCGTCCTCAAGCCATATCGGTTCACCCGCAAACAATTCCTTTAATCTGTTGTAGCAGTCGTTTCCCGGCTCCATCAGCTCATGTGCTATCTCATCGGAGAGCATGACCTTTACGCCATCAAGTTCCTTAAGATAGCTAAGCACTGCCGATTTTCCGGCTCCTACACCACCTGTTATTCCTATAAAAATCATACTATTTCCTTTTCTGTCATCAATGCGCATCATACCAGTCATAGCCACACTCGGTGCCCACCTCCATGGATACCTTCATGTCCACCGCGCCACGCATTTCTTTCTCCAGAAGCTTAATCACTTTATCCTTCTCAGCTTCCTTTGTCTCAATTAATAGCTCATCATGCACCTGAAGGATAAGTCTTGACTTTAAGCCCTCGTCAAGAAGCCTGTCATGCACACGTATCATGGCAATCTTTATGATATCGGCTGCTGTACCCTGAATAGGTGAGTTCATCGCAACTCTCTCTCCAAACTGTCTTTGCATGAAATTGCTCGAGTTCAGCTCGGGAATCGGTCTGATACGTCCAAACATGGTCTTTGTATAGCCATTTTTCTTGGCATCCAAAACCGTCTGATCCAAAAACTCCTTAATCTTTGGATATTTGACAAAATAGCTGTCTATATAGCCCTGTGCCTCTTTCCTTGAAATCCCCAGGTCGTTAGACAGACCAAACGCGCTGATACCATATACTATACCAAAATTTACCGCCTTGGCATTTCGTCTTTGAAGGTCTGTGACCTCATCAAACGGTGTGTCAAACACAAGGGATGCTGTACTTCTGTGGATATCCTGACCATTCTTAAAGGCCTCTATCATCCTTTCATCCCCTGAAAGCGCCGCAAGCACCCGAAGCTCGATCTGCGAGTAGTCTGAGTCAACAAACAGATCTCCATCCTCAGGCAGAAATACCTTTCTGATAAGCTTGCCCAGCTCAATCCTTATCGGGATATTCTGCAGATTAGGCTCTGTGCTTGAAAGACGGCCTGTCGCAGTGATTGTCTGATTTAATGTAGTATGGATTTTGCCATCGGATGCAATATATCCCGAAAGTCCGTCAGCATATGTGCTCTTTAGCTTTGTGAGCTGTCTGTATTCCAATATATCCGCAACAATCGGATACTCCGGCGCCAGCTTTTCAAGCACATCTGCCGCAGTCGAATAACCGGTCTTTGTCTTCTTTTCATTTGGCAGTCCAAGCTTTTCAAAGAGAATGACTCCAAGCTGCTTTGGCGAATTTATATTAAACTCTTCACCTGCTGCCTCATATATTTTCTTTTCAAGCTCAGTTATCGAAACAGCAAGCTTGTCTCCATACTCTTTTAGCTTTATTCCATCAGCCCTTATACCCTCATTTTCCATATCATACAGTACGAAAACGAGTGGCAGCTCGATATCTTTATAAAGCGTGAGCATATCCATTTCCTTTAGCTTCTGCAAAAGAACCGGCTTTGATTTCCAGGCAGTATACACCTCGTAGCAGGCACAGTCCACTGCCTTTTTCTCATCCTCCTTCATCATCCGCGTGAAATCAAGCTTTCCCAGATAATCCTTTTTAGATGAGAGCATAAGCCCCAGATAGTCCTTTGCAACCGCATCATAGGGATACTCCCCGACAAGCGGATTGATAAGGTATGCAGCCACCATCATGTCAAAATATCTGCCTCTGTCATCTGCCTTTATCTCTTTGCTCTTAAATCTGTGCAGATTGGTCTTTAAATCCGGTGATATCCATGACTTTACTTCCAGGGTATTTAATTTTTCATCCAGGAAGCTGCTTGAAATCTCATCATCTGTACAGATAAAATAAATGTCCTCCTCTGAAAAACAAATCGAAACAGCAAGATAATCGTTAGAAACCGGCTCCGAAAACAGACTTAGCTGTCCATCACTTTCGCTGTTTCCCAAAGACTCTCCCGGTACTACAGCAAAAGCGACCTCCATGCCCTTTGCCTTCTCAAACACTCTCTCTGCAGTCTTTAAGTCCCTTACTACCACAAAATGCTCCTCGGCATTGTTTTTAGGAGCCTCCACATTAAACCGTGACAGCATATTTTTGAATTCGTATCTTTTGCACAGTAAAAAGGCTTCCTCAGTGTAGAGTGACTCTACTCCGCCACTAAGCTTTGCATCAGAAAATTCATAGTCAACCGGCGCATCAAGTATGATTGTCGCAAGCTCCTTGCTCATAAGCGCCTGCTCCCAGTACTCCACTATATTCTTTGAAGCCCTTGGCGGCTTTACATTCTCAGCGTCCTCATGTACTGCCTCTATACAGTGATATTTTGCTATAAGTGCGCCTGCTGTCTTTTCGCCGATACCGGGTACCCCGGGAATATTATCAGACGTATCTCCCTGCAGAGCCTTTACATCGATAAATTCCTTTGGAGTGACGCCGTACTTTTCGATAACATCTGCTGTATTGTAGTTTTCTATCTCGGTTCCTGTTTTCTTTGTCTTTGGAATCCTTACCATGACATGGTCAGTCGCAAGCTGCAAAAGGTCTCTATCTCCGGAAATGATGGCGACATCCATACCGGCCTTTTCTGCCCTGACAGATAAGGTTCCAAGTATATCGTCGGCCTCATAGCCTTCCTTTTCCACGATTTTAATGCCCATAGCGGTAAGCATTTCCTTTATCATAGGCACCTGCTGCCTAAGTTCCTCGTCCATAGGCTTTCTCGTGCCCTTGTACGCATCAAACATCCTGTGGCGAAACGTCGGTGCATGCACATCAAATGCCACCGTCAGATAGTCAGGCTTTTCCTCGTCAAGAATCTTGAACATGATATTTAAAAAACCATAGACTGCATTTGTGTGAAGTCCCTCTGAATTGGTCAGATCAGGCAGCCCGTGATATGCCCTGTTTAAAATACTGTGTCCGTCTATAAGTACAAGCTTTTCACTCATTTTGATACTTTCCTTACTGTCAATTATAATATTGTTGTAATCGCTGCCGGTCACACTGCAGTGCAGGCAGTAACGTTAAATAGCTCTTGTATATTTCTTAAGCCACTGAGCCTCCTCATCATTCAAAAATGGTGAAACAAGCTCATAAACTCTCGCATGATAAGCATTCAGGTATCCTTTTTCCCTGTCTGTCATCTGATTTGGATCAATCGCATCGAGATCTATCGGTACATAGGTCAGATTCTCAAAATACATGAACTGGCCATACTCATTTTTCTCACCCTTTCGGCAGATAAGCTCATTCTCTGTACGAATACCGAATTTGCCCTCTAAATAGATGCCCGGCTCATCTGTAGTGACCATGCCCTCTTCTATCACACGCTCTGCAGTTCTGCCCGGGTACTGCTTCCAGTGAAAGCTGTTTGGTCCCTCATGAACATTGAGCACATAGCCCACACCGTGTCCGGTACCGTGATTGTAGTCCATGCCGATCTCCCACAAAGGCTCTCTTGCCAGAATATCAAAGTTTAGTCCCGAGCAGCCCTCCTTAAACCTTGCATTTGCCAGGTTCATATTTGAGCGGCACACTCTCGTAAACATATCCTTCATCTCGTCAGTCACAGGGCCTAGTGCAAAGGTCCTCGTGATATCTGTGGTTCCCTCCAGATAATGTCCTCCTGAATCAACCAAAAGAAGACTCTCAGGCTTAAGCTGCCTGTCGGACTCCTCTGTTGCAGAGTAATGCACAATAGCACCATGATCAGCATATCCGCATATTGTGGCAAAACTCAAATCAAGAAAACCCTCCTGCTCAGCTCTAAGCGATGCAAGATAATCTGAAGCCGAAATCTCTGTCATTGGTATCTTACCTATATTTGTCTTAAGCCAGTACATGAACTTGCACATCGCAACTGCATCCTTTAAATGCGCCTTGCGCAGATTTTCAAGCTGTACTTCGTTCTTTACGGCCTTCATGACAACTGTAGGATCCTCCGCATCAATCACCTTAACACCATCCGGCAGGCTGTCGCAGATGCGGTAATTTACAATCGATGTATTTAAAAGCACTGTCTCTTTTTCATCAATATGCTTCACATATTCATAAAAATCATCGTAAGGTCTTGTCTGTATACCATTCTTATCGAGGTATGCCTTAAGAGTCTCTGTCACAACCTCTTCCTGCAAAAACCATATGCAGCTGTCCTGTGACAGTGCCAGGTATGAAAGCACTACAGGCACATAGCTTATGTCGCCTCCCCTGACATTTAAAAGCCAGGCGATATCGTAAAGTGATGACATCAGATGAAGTGTTGCACCCTTTTGTGCCATCTGCTCTCTGACTCTTTTAAGCTTTGAGCTTATATCCTCACCGGTGTATTTATTGTCAAAAATCATGACAGGTGCCTTTGACATAGGTGGTCTGTCAGTCCATATAATGTCAATCAGATCCTCATTTACATACATGCTGCCGTGCTTTTCTTTTGCGATTTCAGAAAGCCTTTTGCCCCATGCGGCATTTACCACTCTGCCGTCAAAACCTATTACACCGCCATCCGAAAGAGTATCCTTTATATACTCATCAACTGTCGGTACGCCCTCCTCGCCAATCTTAAAGAGCTTTACAGTGGTATCCTTAAGCTGCGCAGCCGCCTGCACAAAATACCTGCCGTCTGTCCATAGTCCGGCCTCATCCATAGTGATGACTGCGGTTCCTGCTGAGCCCGTGAAGCCTGTAATATATTTGCGTGCCTTAAAATGCTCTCCTACATACTCTGACTCATGAAAATCAGCAGTAGGTACCACATACAGCGAGATGCCCCTCTTTGCCATCTCGCTTCTCAATGCTTTTAATCTATCCTGTATCATTTTATTATGCCTCTTTAAATTCAAAAAATTTTGTATCTAATTCCGGATACATTCTCTTTAATGAGATTGGTTTGCCGGATTTATTCAAAAAGCAGTGACTGCTTTTTGCAGTGGTGCGAAGCTCGCCTGTCTCCTTGTCCTTCATGACATACTCAAGCTCCATCTTGATTCCGTTATACTTAA
>OBAR01002236.1_pt1 | contig 13959 bp, 13 predicted proteins | sample 1517911 | NCBI WGS metagenome assembly OBAR01 (sample SAMN04571709, study PRJEB22368) | human gut metagenome | biome: human gut; material: stool | host: Homo sapiens | place: Luxembourg | collected 2012-10-26
ACTCTATCATAGACCTGTTGTCAAGAATGTGCAGTATTTTTTGGGAGTGCTATAAGAAACATCCTGAATTTACAGACCGTTACCGTCGCATCAAAGCACGCCGTGGTCACAAGAAAGCCGTCATTGCTGCCGTATGATCCTGACCGCTATCTGGCACATACTCACAGATTTAAAGCCATATACACCTGAAGGCTTTCTTGAATCGCGACCTGTGAATGAATCAAAAATATTGACTACTTCACAGGCACTTAATCTGATGAAGCAGCGAGACTACATTATCAAAGATGATGTTGTTCCTGTCACCTGATTAGGTGTTGTGTATATATTCAATTTTTAAAACCGACTGCTTAGGCGGTTTGTTTACTATGCCCTTTATTTTTAGGCTGTACTCTACTTATTTGTTTCAAACTTATCACCTCTCTATTTATATTTGTTTAAAAAAACCTTTCTTACTCTTCTTTGCGAAAAATATTCTTGCAAAGAAAACGTCGTATACTTTAAATCAATTACTTCTAATTCATCCAAACAATTATAGGTGTGAATTCCAATAAATTTTTTATTTAAATTTATAGAAATATCATCCGCAAAAATTTTCTTAATAATATGCTCTTTATATACTGGCCAAACACTATCTATTTCACTAAATATTAACCCTTTGCCATAATCGTCTAAACAATTTTGTGAGACTCTGATATATTTCCCATTAATATTTAATACGTTCCCCCCAGGTCTTGCTATTTCTTTATTATCTGTTATAAATTTCCCTTCTACATGATTTTCCGTCATTTTGTATAGATAAAGATCTCCGCCATAATTTTTAAAACTTGGCTTAAATGTAAAAAAGTAATTTTCATTATTAAAATCAAAAAATGTTGTATCCACACATTTTTCGTTTTCAATAAGAGTATTAACCTTTTCCCATTTGTCTGGAAATTCCTGCAATTTATACAGACTTACATCTTCTCTCTGATTGCTTTCAGGACACATATATAATTCGTTTTGATAAACAAACACATTAGGGTATGATAAATGCCAATGTTTATCCATTGTTACCTTCCACTCATCAAACTGACCATTGTGATATTCACAATATCCGATAACTCCATTTCGCTCTGATTTATACAAATATAGTTCAGCAAATAAATAAATTTTTTCTCTAAATTTTACCAAAAAAGGATCTGCCGTCCATGCAAATGAAGGGTTAGGAATTAATGTAAATTTTTCATTTTTTTGAGTTCGATAAGCAATCTGCCAGTGATTATATCTTTTCATTTTTCTATTCAATTCCTGCGTATATTTGTTCTATATATTTTATTTGTTTGTTAGTATCAAAGCCTTTTGCCTCAAGTAATTTACTATTATCATTTCTATCTGAACTCTCTGCAGCCTTTTCTATCTCATCTATCCACTTGCTAGAATTGCTAAGAGGAATCCTTTTAATACTGTTTGTAATACATACTTTCTGAGTAATCGTCTCACTGCATAGACAATTCAATCCACTACACTGTGCCTCTAACAATACAATTGGAAATCCTTCTAACAGTGAGGGCAACGCAAAAACATCCATTGCCTGATAATATAACTCTGTATCTGTCCTTTTGCCGGCAAAAACAACGGAATCCGCAATACCAAGCATTTCTGCCTGTTCTTGCAAATATTCTTTTAAAGAACCATCTCCCAATATCAGTAAAACCGCATTCTCTATTTGGGCTCTTACTTCTGCAAATATATCCAACAAAAATTTTTGATTTTTTACTCTCTCCAATCTGCCGACATGTCCAATTACAAATTTATCTTGCAACTGGAGTCTTCCTCTCATCTTCTCCCTTATCGCTTCTTTAAAAGCAAAACGCCGTGTATCAATTGTATTATTTATAATCTGTACCTTATCTTCGGGAATAACTTCTCCATATAGCCACTTTGCAGCCTCAGCAGAACAAGCAAAATAATAATCTGCTAATTCTTCATCTATTCCGCTTTTTATATTAAGATGTTTTTCTAAAAGTTCAGCTTCCTCTCTGGCATTTTTAGCTTTTGATATGCCTGTACTATGTGCATGAACAATCACTTTAACACCCTTTTGCTTTGATAATTTTTCAACAATGGTATTTTTCCAAAAACTTGTATGTACTTCTATGGCATCATATCCATTATCCAAAATCTGTTGAAATTCACGTGTGAACACCTGCATATTTTCTTCTGGATATGCAGATATCTGGTATACATTGCAACCCGCTTTAATAAATTCATCCGCAAAATCAATTGTCTTGCTAAAAGTGACAAAATCAAAATGAATTGTACTTTTATCAATTAATCGCCATATATTTGTTACATATTGTGTATATCCTCCTTGAGAAGAGGCTATTGCAAATTGCAGTATTTTTTTCACCTTAACTCCTCCAGCAAGTATCTTTTCATAAGTCTTTATAATTTAAAAATCTGCTATATCCTTGCTATTATTTTTCATTTTTTCTCTATTTTCTGCCATCTTTACTCCTGCAAATATGGCATCTAACATACTTTCCTCATTAGCCCGTCCTTCTCCAGCCTTACCAAAAGCAGTTCCATGATCAACCGATGTTCGCACAATCGGCAATCCTATTGTACAGTTAATACCGCTAACCGATTCAAATTTATCATGTAACAAATCATATTTAAACCCACTCAACTTCAACGGAATATGCCCTTGGTCATGATACATCGCCACTACAATATCATACTGACCTGCTTGACATTTTACAAATATTGTATCTGGCGATTCCGGACCAGATACATGGATTCCCATATCTTGTGCCTCTTTAATAGCTGGAATTATTTCATTCTGTTCCTCACTTCCAAAAAGTCCATTTTCAGAGCAATGCGGATTTAATCCCGCCACGCCTATCTTAGGTTCTTCATAGCCCAACTCTCTCATCCCTTGGTCAGCTAATTGAATTACCTTTAAAACACGTTCCTTTTTAACCCGATCGCATGCTTCGCGAAGCGAACAGTGTGTAGAAACATGAATTACATGAAGTGTTTTACTGGCAAGTAACATCGCAAAATCCTTTGTTTTTGTGTATTTAGCAAAAATCTCTGTATGACCATCATAATTATGCCCTGCCATGTGTATAGATTCTTTATTTATCGGTGCTGTTACTACTGCCTGTACTTTTTTTTTCATTGCTAAATTAATGCCATACACAATATATTGGAAAGAAGCATCACCACAAATGGCACTGTTTTCTTTGTATTTCCACACTCCTTGTTTTAAATATCCCAAATTAATATATTCAATTTTTCCGAACTCACCTCTTGCTTCTTCTGCGTTTGCTACCTCACTTAATTCCATAGGTAATTTACAAAACTCAATTGCATCCTTCAAAGCCTCATAATCGCCTATCACTATAGGAATACATTTTTGATATACTTCTATATTGCTTAATGCTTTTACAATAATTTCAGAACCTACGCCCGCTGGATCTCCCATAGTAATTGCGATTTTTATTCTTTCTTTCATTTTCATTTTCCTTCCGCTATTTTTTCTCGTATTTCAGTTGTAGAAATCCCCTTTGTATATGGCACATATACAACATCCACTCCTATATCGCCAAGTGCTTTTTCAAACTTGACCCATCGTTCCGTTCCTTTCCAATCATCTCCAATAAATACTGCATCAAAATGATATAGCTCCCATAGCTTCAGTTTATCTCGAAAGCGTGTAATTTCAGCGCGATCCACCCCCTTTATGGATTCAATAATTCTTCTACGATCGTTTTCGTTTACAATTGGTTTTCTGTTTTTATACTCTTCAACCACAGCATCCCCATGAACGCCAACTATTAAATAATCACAATACATACTTGCTGTTTGAAGCATATTTAAATGACCAACATGAAACAAATCATATACACCATCTGTATAACCAATTTTATATTTTTTTCCTTTTCTCACTGTGTCTCCCTTAATACTAGTTTTGATATAGGGTGTACTTTTCTCTTTTCTATAGGTGGTAATTTCATATACTCACCATACTTTACTTTTAAGTAACCATCAAAGTCTTTAGCTCCTGGTAATGTCAATTCGTCAAAATGATATAAATCCAACTCTGTATACCAATTACGATTATAGCCATAGATCCCTTTAGGTGTCGGAAAAGTTATTATGCGAACCTGTCCTGTTTCTTTTCTTTCACCTTGCCTTATCAAATTCTGATATTGCTTAATAAGATACTCTCGTGGTATTTTCCTTATCACCTTATATATCAAACGTTTTAAAACATTTTTTTCTGTTTTTGCTCCTACCTCTGACCAAAGAATCTTTCTCAAAAGAAAGCACCTCAAACAATAAATTTTCTTTTTGACATTCGAATCCGGAACCCCATCAAATGGCATCAAATCAATTGATATTCCTTGTTCATATGGCATAAACTCTTGGTTTAGACGTACAAACTGCGTTCCCTTTCTCCGTAATTTGCCATACCCCCATCGGTATCCATCTGTATCACGCATATCTTGCATATAATACTTGGTATGGTCTAATTCTGTTTTGCAGGCCTGTCTAAATTTTTCATATTCACATCTTAAGAATCCAATATCCGCATCATCATCCCACGGTATATATCCCTTATGACGAATCGCACCAAGCATAGTGCCGCCAACCATATTATATTGTATTCCACATTTCTTACAAATACGATTTACTTCTACAATAAGCTCCTTTTGTATTTTCTGTATTGATTTCAGTTCTACCTCAGTTATTTGATATCCCACTCGTTTTGCTTCTACATTCATTCCTTTTTATCCATTCCTCATAAATTTATGATAAACAGAACACTTCCGTAACTCTATTCTTGGAAAAGGTGAAGGATATATTAAACAAAATGCAGTAACTATCAGCCCTTATTATTCAACAATTACTAATATATGGCATCACTACATATTTAAATAATCAGTAAATACTCCATCTAATCCTTTTTCTTTTCCCAAACGATATTCAGATAATGTATTACAACTATATGCAAAAACTTTTATATTTTTTTGTTTAAATATAGACAAAAAATCTTTATTAACGTTATTTATTATATCTTTATATCGATATCCAACCGCTCCAACATTATACTTAATACATGTAAGCGCAATTTGCATATAATTGTATAAGTCAGGATTACGATATTGTGTGTAAAAGCATTCAAATCCTGCATGTTGCGCATATATGATAGATTCTTCATCATATACTTCCATCACAACTTGCTTTTGCAATAAATTTCTCACACCTCCTGATTCATATTTGTCTATTATTTGTTTAATTTTATCAACATAAAATATATATTCCTCAATATGATTCCATTTAACATCAAAAAGTATTCGCACATTTGGATATTGTATTATCTTATTCAAAATATCATCTATTGACTGCAAAGTATAGTGTTCGCATTCCGCCTCATGAATGTGAGAATAATCGCAAGCAAGAAGTACCTCATCTTTTTTAATTCCACAAATATCACATTCTATAAGATTTAAACCTGTGTTTTCTAGTGTATATATTAGTGCTTCTTTAGAATTTGTGTAGCTTAGTTTTCTTCCATTTACTATTCCGCCGCATGCGTGTGCAACAAATGATCCTAAATCATACCATCGCATCTCATTCTCTTCTATTGGTTTTCCAAGTTGATAATCCTTTTCGACTTCTATATATTTCTGAACATCATTTTTTCTTTGCATAGGATTAATGTATATTCTATCAATCAAATTGTAATCTATATTATATATTTGACCAATAGAATATGATTTCAAATCCTTTGTAATATATAATTGTATTTTATTAATGCAAATGCCATCATTTATCAATGTGTTGCATATTGCCTGATAGCCTGAATATGCAGCTATCAAAATATAATCAACTTTATCAATAATTTCCCTAATATCGTTATTGTATTTATGGATTCTAATCCCCTCATATTTCATCCCATTTGTATAATCATTATTGTCAATAAAGCACTCTAGTTGAAGCTCTCTGAAATCCAAATTGCTTTTTATACTACACCATATCATATCTGTAATTCCCCATATAGCAACTTTAACTTTACTCTCACTTTTTGTTTGCATAACACTATCCTTTCCTTATATATTACCTAAATCATATATTACAGATATTCCCTCTTTTTCTTTTTTCAAGAAATTCTTCCATAATTCCTGCCATTATTATGCTTTCAGCTTCTGTTAATTTGAACTCGCTTTTGTGATTTCCATTAATCTGATTGAGCATGTCACTGATCTCATATCGAAGACCGTCTCCCCAAAATCTTTCCGAATACTTTTCTACTTTTGATGCATCCTCATAGTGTACTTCAAAATAAGTTGTCTTCCACCATGGTGCTTCCGCTACAATATATCCTTTTGTGCCTGCTACTAGAAGACGCCCTTCACTTTTAACTCCAAGACCACATGTAATCGTTGCAAGTCCTTTGGGAAACCTTAAAGATGCCTTTGTGAATAAGTCAATATGTCTTTCATCGCAAATGCTATCATAAGAAATTTCCCCATGTCCACAACCTAGCAGCTTGATTATCGGCAGCAAGCAATAACTGCCTAGCTCCAAAAAACTCCCACCATACTGTATATCTGTTAGTTCTCTTGACTCCTTGTTTTCCAGTTTGGTAAAACACGCATCCACATATCTGATGTTTCCTATAAGTCCGCTTCTTGCCACCTCTATCAGTTTGGTAAACCCTGGGCAGTACGCTGTCTTTATTCCCTCAAATAAAATTCTATTCCGCTGTTTTGCAATATCAAAGAGTACTTTTGCCTGTGTCTTACTTAATACAAAAGGTTTTTCACAGATTACATGCTTGTCATGCTCTAGCGCATCCTTCACATACTCATAATGGGTTTCGTGTGGTGATGCAACATACACAATTTCTGCTTTTTTATAAAGTTCTTCTAACGTATTAAAGACGTCAATTTCATATTTAGTTGCAAACAGTTCAGCACTCTCCTTATGAGGATTATAGACTCCTTGCACACTGCTTCCACTAACACACTTAGCTTCCTTCAAGAATCTGCCTGCTATCCTGCCTGTACCAATAATTCCAATTCGTTGGATCTTAAAAACCTGGTTTTGTGGCATGGTACTGGGCACATCCTTCGTTCTCTCCAGATATACAACCTTGCAGTAATCCTCCATGTAATCAAAGTTTCCAATCCAATCGCTTCCTACTGCGAAAATATCCACTTTATACTTCTGTACATCGCTTGCCTTCTGACCGATTGTTTCCTCTATGATAATTTCATCTGCAAAACCTGATTTTCTGACATTCTCAATACGAGTCATTAAATCATCCACTACATTTAGTTTTCCCCTTGCTCTATCACAATTCTCTGTGGTAACCCCTACGATCAAATAATCTCCCAAGGCTTTTGCTCTTTGAAGTAGTCTGTAATGACCTTCATGAAAAAGGTCAAAAGTTCCATATGTAATTACTTTAGTCATAATGTCATTTCCTTTTTCTTAAATCTCTTATTTTAGGCTTTTTAAATATTCCCCCGCAAACGCTCCTGTCTGCTCCACCGCTTTTTTTGTTCAGTCTTCCAGAGGCACATGCCCTGTAAAGTTACAAATATATGTTATGTAGCGGTAGGAAATATATAAATATTATCCCAGCTCTCAAAACCTCCGTCATAATGGCTTACACCCGCATATTCCGAAAGATCACAGAAATATTCATAGTACCAACAAAGCCTTGGTCGAATAATAAAGCTTGTTTCACTATGTAACACAATACTTTATTGTGATGTACTTCATCCATTGTCTGGTATGCAGCATCCTCCCATCTTTTAATACAATTAAAAGCATGCTCTAGTTTTTGCAAAAAAGATGCCATGTTACCAGCATGCCGTTCAAGCCGGATCACATAAGCATCACGATTTTCACCCCATTTTTTCTGTCAGATACACGTTCTCTAAAGAATCCCATATAGATACTTTATATAGAAAAAACAACGCTTTCTGTTGTGGCACCAGGAACTTTATTCTATTTTTAATCTGTACAAGTTGTTTACGAATTTTCTTGGAAACTTTACGATAGATAGATTTATCCTTTAATGACTGACTCATCCGGTAGATATTCTCATAGTGTTCTTCCAGAATGTTTACCAAAGAGATGTCATCTTTTCCTGAAATTTCTAAATAAGCCCCAACAAAATTGCGAAATTCTGATATTGCATTATTACTTCTTCAAAGCTTGACCGCCGTTCTTGGGAATGTACAACCACAGTATTATTGACTTTTTTAACATGTTTGCCAATTGACACATCTCTTGTTTTTACATCCTTTCATGTCTTTCCACTGTTCATCTTTCCGTTAGAAACTTTATTGATATTTGATGTGCAATACAATAGTGAAAAAGTATGTACCTTGCTGTAAACTCTTTATTTCTTAGGATAACAACTCCTATGAAGCAAAACAGCTACCACAGCATAAAGTTGTGGCAGCCTAACTGTTTCAATATATTGTGCTTCCATGCAACTTTGTACCTACACATCCTCATAGGTTACCTACATAGTTTATCGGTTTGTCACACTAAAAGCTTTACAGTAGAATTTCCCTTTTTACCTAACAAATACCGCTCCAGCACATTCGCAATAATGCCATTGCCTCAAGCTATGCATATTTTGTTATATTTCTTTTAAGGTATGTTCATCACTAAAGAGAGGCTCATCGCAGTTTCACGCACAGGCATTTTCTGCATGTCCTTGGTTCTCTCACAACTTAATCCCTAGTTCTCCCGGCTGAAGTGCATCTACTTTTACTTTGCGTATATTCTTAATTGCATCTTCAAGTGCCCCCGCAATCCTTCCTGTTCCGATGATACCAAGTCTGATCTTATTTTCTGCCTTACTCACTTTTTTGCATCTCCTGCCGCTTTTTCATGAATTTTTCTGTAATCTCAGCCATTGCAACAGCCTCCTGATCTGTCAGCTTATAACCATTCCGGCTGTTTCCGTTTATTTTAGAAATAAATTCATTGATCTCATACCGAAGGCCATCTCCCTGAAAGCTGGGTTCATAATTTTCAATCACACTGGAGTTCTCATATCGCACTTCAAATTTTTTGGTAAGCCACCAGGGAGAAGGAGCCAAAATGTATCCCTTTGTTCCTGCAATAACAAGCTGTCCTTCTGATTTCACGCCAACACCTGTTTTGGCCGTTGCCATGCCCTTTTCATAAAGAAGCTGCACCTTGGTATACAGATCGATCCCGCCTTCTCCCAGAATGCTGTCGATCCGAACCTCCCGGTAATCCATTCCAAGCAGCTTAAAGATAGGCAAAAGCGCATACCCGCCAAATTCCAGGAAAGCCCCTCCATAAGAAGCATCTGTACGTTCTCTGGATGTCAAATCGGCAAGTCTGGTAAAGCAGGCTTCAACATCACGGATCTCCCCGATCTTTCCACTTCTTGCCACATTGATCAGCTGTTGAAATCCAGGACAGTATGCTGTCTTGATCCCCTCGAAAAGTACCAGATTCTTTTCCTCTGCCATTTTATACAGTTCCATGGAATGCTGTTTCGTAAAAGTCATAGGCTTTTCACAAAGCACATGCTTTCCGGCCGCCAAGGCTCTTCTGCTATAGTCCTCATGAGTCTCGTTCGGTGAAGCAATGTATACGGCGTCCACCTCTTCCAAGAATTCCTCATAGGATTCCTGGTATACCTTAATTCCATGTTCCTTTTCAAATCTTCTTCCGCTTTCCTTTTCCGGGTTAAAAGCACATACAATATCCTGCCCGCTGACATAACGTGCTTCTGCCACAAACCTTGGCGCAATTCTTCCTGTTCCCACAATTCCGACACGAATAATGCGAAAACGGTCTGACCTTTTCATAGTAGATGACACGTTGGGCGTTCGGTCCAAATAGACCACTTTGCAAAAGGCCTTCAAGTAGTCAAATGTTCCGATCCAATCCGATCCCACTGTGAAAATATCAACATCATATTTTTGGATGTCCTCTATCTTTTGACCTTCATGATCTTCTATGATGATTTCATCTGCAAATCCTGTTTTTCTGACGTTTTCAACTCTTTGAAGAGTAGAATCGATCACATTTACCTTTCCTCTGGCCTCGTCAAAATGCTCTGTGGTCACGCCAACGATCAGATAATCCCCCAGTTCTTTTGCATGCTTTAACAGATTATAGTGTCCCTGATGAAACAGATCAAATGTTCCATATGTAATTACTTTTGTCATACTGGCCTCGCTTCCCTGCGTTTTTCGTCCGTTTCAGCTTTTTCTCCTGTGCAATACAGCTATAAGATTTCTTTTTTCCTTTTCAGGAATTCATACACCTTTTCCCCACACCTTCCATCAGTGCTGGCATTGATCTTTGCAAATTCTGCAATCTGCTTCTGCCTGTCAAAGGCTGCCCCGGGCAGCGTACCGTCCAAAAAGCCTTCCAGAGTATGAAATGCATTTTCCATACAGCAATACTGCATCCACTGAGAGTCCACAGCAAATCCCGGAACATGCTCCCTGACCTCTTCATAGGAAAACTCCATTGTTATCTCCTGAAATTCACCAGATTTGGGATCAATATCATAAGCCTTTCGTTCCTGCCAAAGATAAAACTGATATTTTTCCTCTTCATATCTGTTTCGGATAAATGTGCCAAAAGCCCGACTGGAATAGTATTCATTTCCCGTGATTATATCCGGTCTGAACGGACTATTCCACTCACAAACAACTCCTGTTTCAGGTTCAAGCTCCACAAATTTGTTTCCCCACTTGGGTGCAAAGATTATGGTCTCTCCCGTTATCATAAGAGATCCAAAATACATGCTGTTGCATGGCACATTTTGTCTGTTATAAAAGGATTTCAGCCCTTCCACACAAAGGTCATACTCTCTTTTTTCTCCTGTGGTCAGATCCCATCTGACCACCACAGTTCCCTCAAATGGAAGCAGCCAAAATACGTCCCTGCTTTGACTTTCCGCAATCATATTCTTATAGGTCTGAGAAAGCCCTGTTTCCCTTACCTGAACATCCAGTGTCTCCTGATCCATAATTGCAAGCCTTGCCCCGTCTGTACTGAGGAAGTACAGCTTTCCTCTGTGATAGGTTCTGGCACAGACACTATTTTGCCCATTCACTAATCCATAGTTAAAGCTGCCGATCTGTCTGACGCAGGCAATTTCCTCCGTTCTTGTATCCAGTCTGAACAGATCTGGATATCTAAATGGCATAACAAAAAGATACTCACCAGCAACAAAGCCATCTATAAATGCCCCTCTCTGCTCACATACATGCGGGAAATTAATCTTACGGATCACCTTATCATCGCTGATTGCCAAAATATGCTCTGCATTATATGGAACTACATAAATGGTTCCGTTCATCTCATAAGCAGCCCCGTAATAATTCCCTCCGGCATATGATGTCAGATCACAAAAGAACTGATAGCTTCCATTGTCCTCCGGTGAATAATACAGTTTATTTCCATACACCACCGCATACTGATCCCTGCTGTCATCTGATGGGGCATGATAGACCAGTCCCTTCCAATCATCCTTTTCCGGTAGTCTGTGTATCCTGTTATCCAGAATAAAAAGCGGCTTCCCGACCACCCCAAACAATGAGGTAACCGAGGTTCCCCCATCCCCCACATAAACATCTGCATGGGCAATCGCCGTTTCAATGTTTGGCAGAGTATCCAAAATTCCGATTTCACGCTCCAGGAAGCTTTGCTTTAGCTTCCGGTAGCTTTCCAGATACTCACTTCTCATGGAGGCAAAGGTAGACTCCAAAAGCGGATGAGGCCTCCACAGAAGACATGCATCCCTTCTTGCCGCAAAAGTATCAAAAACATACTGCATCTTCTTTAAAAAGCTTTCCGTGTCCCTGAGCATGCCATCAATACTGGTGTTATAAAAATAAACTTTCCTGCCGCGCATCTTCTCTTCCCACTCTGCGGGCGGATCCGGCGGCTGTTGGCATTTTTGGATTACGCTGTCAAATTTGGGAGAGCCGAATGCCAGAAATTTCTCATCTGCAATTCTTTCATCGAAGTACTTTCTGTATTTCTCCGCCTGAATGACAATATAATCCGCATTCACATAGGCCGGACAAAATGCCTGTGCTTCACTCATTCCCCCAGCTGTTGCATAATAAGGAATATATACCAGGCAGTCCGTATATTTCTTCAGGTTATCAGAATAAAAGAAGGGATGTACTGTAGTCACAAAGTTGGCGCCATCATAGGGATTATGTATAAAAACAATATCTGGCATTCGATCCTCAAAATGATACTCTCTATAATCGGTAATCGGTATATCCTCTGGATATAGCTCTGCCTCATAATGCCCCTGCTTTAAGCTTCCATCAGGGTTGCGGTCATAATAAGGGATCGGGATTACATAAGCATCGGTATTCTCATCTGCCTCTGCCGCCCTAAAGACGCTCTCCAGGCTATCCCACATGCTCGCTTTATAAGGTAAAAAAACAGCTTCTATCCGATCCTTAGGAAGCTCATATCGGATTTCATGTTCCACCTGGGTCAGTAGTCTTTGTATGCTCTTAGAAAATTTCCGGCACATATTTAGATCCCCGGTCTGCATGCTCATTTGATAAACCGCTTCACAGTATCTCTCAAGCAATTTCACAAGCACACTTACCTTCTCAGGACACTTCTCCGCATACTGTTCTTCCACTGCCGTTCCCAGCATGATTGCAGATTCCTGACACTGCGCAAATACATCCTGTAATCCTTCTGTTTTCTGTTCCAAGGCTTTAATTATGGTGCGGTTTGCCTTAAGCAGTGTTGCTGTTACCTGCAGCATTTCCTTTTTTTTGTATCGTTTCACGAATTATGTTCCTTCCCCTATTGTGCATAATCTCTTCTGTTATCAATTATACTTTACGCAACTATCCGTGTCAATTTACGCCATTCCTGCCTTTTTCCACCAAACTCCTGCACTTCCGATTGCCAGGTCTATCTATTTCATGCATCTTGCCACTTCCAAAAGCACTTCTTCAGATACGCCGGCCTCCTTGAGATAAGACTGATCTTCAGTGGCCATTATGCCTTTTTTCCGCTTCGCCACTATTTCCAAAATTCTTCTATAATGTGGTATCAGCTTTTCCAGATCCTTTGAATAACTTAAAAGACTTGCTTTACCCATCCGTTGTTCTAAAAGACATAAATGCAAAATCTGATAGGTAAGCCGCAGTTCTCCGGAAACATCAGAGCCCGGAAGCAATACATCCGGTCTTTCCTTCATCCGGCTTTCAAACAAGATCTGTGCCTCGTCCAGCCTGCCAGTTCTCTTTTTAGCATCACAGTTTCTGCCTTTTCTCCCAGAATTCCAACCGGTAATTCTATATAGCTCAGCCCGTTCTTTAATATAAACACATACAGCATTTGTTCAGAAAGAAATCCATAAACTCTTCTGTGATAAGCATCGTATCCGCTGACGTCAATTTCCGCTGATGCCTCTGCAAATATCGTAAACAGCCACTCTGCATATGCTTTTAAAAGAGAAAGGCTCATAACGCAAAGATTTCCACTGTAAAAAATATTTCCCGCCATCACCCTCTGGAAGCTTTCAAGATAATCAGGATACAATTTTGCAACCGCTCTTTCTACCGCTTCCAGATCATGCACGTTGTGCGCTTCTCCATAATGGATTTTGTAACTGGACATACATTTCAAGTGCTGTGGTACAATCACATCATATTCTTCCAGAAGTTTCAGATAATCCCCACTGTCCATTTCATAACCGGCATTATTTAAGAAATAGCGCCTATAGTGGCAAAGGCCAACATAGTCAATTCCGGAAATATTCTGCCAGATCCAGTAAAGCCCTGTCAGTTCTCCATATAGAAAGTTTAGATCCGATATATTTTCCCCAATATTATCTCCTATATATCCAAGATCCGGTTTTCCTTCTTTCCCCACATGCAAGGGAACATAAATCGGATTTGCAGG
>OBAR01002241.1_pt1 | contig 13926 bp, 13 predicted proteins | sample 1517911 | NCBI WGS metagenome assembly OBAR01 (sample SAMN04571709, study PRJEB22368) | human gut metagenome | biome: human gut; material: stool | host: Homo sapiens | place: Luxembourg | collected 2012-10-26
TCGGGGATGGCCAGAGTGGGGTGGGTGTCGTTCAGCTGGATGGCGACCTTGTCGGGCAGGTTCTCCAGCGTAGCGTAGCTGGACAGGTGGTTCTGCACGATATCGCCGATAGAAGCAGCGGACAGGAAGTACTGCTGACGCAGGCGCAGGATCTTGCCCTCAACGTGGTTGTCGTTGGGGTACAGCACCTTGGAGATGAGCTCGGCGTTGGCGTTCTTGCTCATGGCGGTGTTGTAGTTGCCCAGAGAGAAGCTGGACATATCAAAGTCGGGGGCCTTTGCCTGCCACAGACGCAGCTTTGCAACGCCCTTTCCATCGTAGCCCTGCACATACATATCGGAGGGAATGGCCATGACGCTGTTGTAGTTGGTGTGCTGGATGTAGTGGAAGCCGTTGTCCCAGTTCTCGTGAATCTCGCCGTCAAAGCGGATCTCCACAGCCTGATCCGGGTGGCTCTTCAGCCACACCTGACCGCCGGGCAGCCAGTTGTCGGCACGCTCCTGCTGCCAGCCGTCCACGATCTTCTGCTTGAAGATGCCGTACTCGTACAGGATGGAGTAGCCGGTGCCGCAAATGCCGGTGGTGGCCATGCCGTCCAGATAGCAGGCAGCCAGACGGCCCAGACCGCCGTTGCCCAGGCCTGCATCGGGCTCTTCCTCAAAGATGCCCTCGATGTTGATGTCGGCATCAGCCAGCACCTTCTGGGCAACATCTTCCAGACCCAGGTTGAACAGGCTCACCTTCAGACTGCGGCCCATCAGGAACTCCATGCAGAGGTAGTATACCTGCTTGGTACCGGTGCCAATGGCCTTGGACTGGAACTTCTGGTGGTTCTCACTCATCATCTGACGGCAGATCAAGGCAAGAGAGCGGTAGATCTGCTGCTTGGAAGCAACGCTCAGATCCACGCCGTACTCGCTGGTCAGCTTGTCCTGAAGAATTTTTGCAAATTCTTTTGTAGTCATAAGGAACTCCTATCCGCACACACACTTGTGCTGTTTTGAAATATCGCAACAGGGAATTTCTCCTCTTTCCCTCTCCCTGTTACCACAACAAGAACATTATAATCAGTTCTATTCGTAAAAGCAAGGAAAAACGCCGATTTTTGCCGTAACTGATATTTTTGTCACAATCGTTCTGGTAAATATGCAAAAAATTCAAAAATAGCACTTTCTCTTGGCACGCATTTATATTATAATAAGAAGTGAACGGCTGTCCCGGCGGGGGCAAAAGCGTGCGCCGGGGCAGGAAACTCGGCCACAAACTCCGCTCAGAGTAATTATTAGTGAGGATACGATGGTTAATAAAGTGAGAGTGACCATTGCGGGCGCGCCCTATGCGATCGCAACGACGGATTCCGAAAAGTATATCGCCTCTCTGGCCAAACGGCTGGATGAGGATATCACCAAACTGCTGGACACCAACGAAAACCTTTCGGTGACCAAGGCGGCGGTGTTCTGCGCCATGGATTATCTGGACGAGTACAAAAAGAGCACCGGCAGCGCCGAGAACATGCGCAGCCAGATCCAGGATTATATTGCCGATGCCGCCAGGGCAAAGCTGGCTGAGGACAAGGTGAAAACAGAAAATGAAACGCTGCGGCGTGAAAACGATGCCCTGCGGGAGCAGCTGGCACGCCTGCAGGCCAAGCAGAAGGCCGACCGGGAAGCAAAGACGGAAGCGTGAATGGAGGCGCGGTGAGCGCGCCGGAACAAAGGGAGTATTATGCCAAAGATCGAGATCCTTGCCCCGGTGGGCAGTGAAGAGATGCTCCGCGCCGCGGTGTTCAGCGGTGCGGACGCGGTATATCTGGGCTTTTCGGGCTTCAATGCCCGCACAGGAGCCGGAAATTTTGATGCGGACAGCCTGAAGGAGGCAGTCCGGTTCTGCCACGCGCGGGGTGTCAAGGTGCACGTGGCACTGAACACCACCGTTTATGGCGGGGAGCTGGCCACGCTGGCCGCTGCCGTGAAGGCTGTGGCCGAGAGCGGCGCGGATGCGGTCATCTGCCAGGATCTGGCGGTGGCACAGCTCATCGGGCGGATCGCCCCCGACCTGCCCCGCCACGGCTCCACCCAGATGAGCGTCCACACCCTGCAGGGTGCACTGGAGCTGAAGGAGCTGGGCTTTACCCGGGTGGTGCTGGCCCGTGAGCTGAGCCTGCCCGAGGTGGAGCACATCACAAAGCACTGCGGCATCGAGACGGAGTGCTTTGTCCATGGCGCGCTCTGTATGTGTGTCAGCGGCCAGTGCTATATGTCTGCCTTCCTGGGCGGCCGCAGCGGCAACCGGGGCTCCTGCGCCGGGCCCTGCCGCCTGCCCTTTGAGGCAAACCCGCTGCCTGAGGGCAAGCCGGGCCGTCTGCACCACCTTTCCCTGAAGGATAACTCTGTCATCGACAAGCTGGATCGGATGCAGGCCGTCGGCGTGGCATCGGCCAAAATCGAGGGCCGTCTGCGCACGCCGGAGTATGTGGCAGCGGCGGTCAGCGCCTGTCTGGCAGGCCGCGAGGGCCGCGCCTACGACCGTGACCTGCTGAAAAATGCGTTCAGCCGCTCCGGCTTCACCTCCGGCTATCTGGATGGAAAGATCGATGGCACCATGTTCGGTGTGCGCAGTGAAGCCGATGCAGAGCTGACCAAAAAGACCCTGCCTGCCCTGCGCGAGCTCTACCGCCGCGAGCGCAGCCGGGTGCCGGTGCAGTTCAGGCTGGAGATCGAAGAGGGCGGCGAGAAGCTGACCGTGACCGACGCGGACGGTAACAAGGCCTTTGCCTACGGCGATGCGGAACCGCAGCCTGCCCGCACCGATTCCACCGAGAGCCTGCAGCGCAGCCTTTCCAAGACGGGCGGCACCCCCTTTGCGGTGGAAAAGATCGATGTGGAGATGGACGGCGGCCCCTGGTTCGTGCCGGGCAGTGCCGTGAACGAGCTGCGCCGGGATGCGCTGGAGGCCCTGCTGAAAAAGCGGGAGGTCCTGCGCCCCTGGCCGGTACACGAGGCGGAGCCGGATGCTCTGCCCCTGCGCACCCTGCCGCCCCGCCGCACCCTGCGCGCCCGCTTTGAAGCTTGGGAGCAGGTGCCGGAGCAGGCCCTGAGCGGGGTGGAGTATCTCATCCTGCCCATTGCCCAGGCTGACCGGGTGCCCCGGGAGTGGCGGGAAAAGACCCTGCCGCGCGTGATGTTCGGCGCGCTGGAGGAGGACACCGCCCGCCGCATTGCCGCCACCCAGGATGCGGGTTTTGCGGGCTATGAGGTAAGCAACATCGCCCACCTGCGGCTCTGCCGTGGCCTGCCGATGACCGGCGGTTTCGGCCTGAACGTCACCAACCAGATGGCAGCACAGTTCTACGCCGACCATGGCCTGAACAGTGTGCTCATCCTGCCCGAAGTCAAGGACAGCGATATCAGCACCATTGCCCCCACCCATAACGGCAAGCCTGTGCCCACCGGTGTGCTGGTCTATGGCCACATGCCGCTGATGGTCACCCGTGCCTGCCCGCTGCAGAACATCCATGACTGCGCCCACTGCAATAAAGCAGGGGAACTGACCGACCGCAAGGCCAAAAAGTTCCCGGTGCGCTGCGGCATGGGCGTGCGGACGATCTATAACCCTGTACCTATTTATATGGGAGATAAGCCCGGTGCTCTGACTGTGGACTACGGCGTGGCCTACTTCACACTGGAATCCCGGGAAGAAGCAGCCGCCATTCTGGACAGCATCCGTGTCCACGCACCCTTTGAGGGAGAGTTTACAAGAGGACTTTATTTTAAGGGAACGAATTAAACCTCTCAGTCTCGCTTCGCTCGCCAGCTCCCCTACTAGGGGAGGTGGCAAAGCCGTCAGGCTTTGACGGAGAGGTTTAGCAACAACTTATGAGGTATACTATGGAACCGATCACCGTAAACTATAAAGTATTGGACCCCCGGGCCAAGGTGCCCGCCTATGCAACGCCGGGTGCGGCGGCTGCCGACCTGTGCGCCGTGCTGGATGAGCCCCTGACACTGGACCCCATGCAGCGGGCGTTGGTGCCCACCGGCCTTGCCATCGAGCTGCCCGGCCCCCACGCTGTGGCGCTGGTCTATGCCCGCAGCGGCCTTTCCATCAAGCACGGCCTGTGCATGGCAAACGGCGTGGGCGTGGTGGACAGTGACTACCGCGGGGAACTGAAGGTGCCCATGATCAATCTGGGTACCGAGGCCTATACCATCCAGCCCGGTGAGCGTGTGGCACAGCTCTGCATTGCACCGGTGTATACCGCTGCCTTTGCTCAGGCGGCCGAACTGGGGGATACCCAGCGCGGCGCGGGCGGCTTTGGCTCAACGGGGAAGTGAAGCGTATGAAAGATCTGATCCTGGCTTCCCAGAGCCCCCGACGGAAAGAACTGTTGAGCCTGTACACGACGGATTTTACCGTCTGCGTCAGCGATTTTGACGAGGATGCCGTGACGGCGGATACCCCCGCCCGGCTGGTGGAACAGCTTGCCCGGGGCAAGTGCCTTGCTGTGGCCAAGGAACACCCCGGTGCCGTGGTGCTGGGCTGCGATACCGTGGTGGATGTGAACGGCGAGGTGTTCGGCAAGCCCCACAGCCCGGATGATGCCAGAAGGATGCTCCGCGCGCTGTCCGGCGCGACCCACTATGTGCACACCGGTGTCTGCGTTTCCGATGGCACCCGCACCGAGAGCTTTGTGGATACCTGCAAGGTCACTTTCTTCCCACTGAGCGAGGAGGAGATCGAGCGGTACGCCGCCACAGAGGAACCCTACGATAAGGCCGGTGCCTACGCCATCCAGGGCCGCGCGGCGGTCTGGCTGGATGCCATTGAGGGTGATTATTACACCATTATGGGCCTGCCCGTCAGCCGGACGGTCCGCCTGCTTGAACAGTTCTGACAGTTTGTGCGGCGGAACGCACAGAAAAATGAAAAATACGGAAAAACTTGACAAAACGCTTGAGAAAACGTTGACTTGCGGCTATAATAGAAACGTGTTATTCTGCGATAGGCGGTCAAACCCTGTGGAGTTTGGACTGCTGTGCGTTTTGGAATAGACCGGAAATACGAAGGAGAGCTTCATTATGAGTTTTTTGTCAAAGGACGTTGGCGTTGATCTGGGTACTGCAAATACCCTGGTTTACATGAAGGGCAAGGGCATCATCATGCGGGAACCCTCGGTCGTGGCTGTGGATACCAAGACCGATGAGGTGCGCTGCGTGGGTGCTGAGGCAAAGGCTGTCATCGGCCGTACCCCCGGCAGCATCGTGGCAGTCCGCCCCCTGAAGGATGGTGTCATCGCCGATTTCGATATCACGGCAAATATGCTGGAAAACTTCCTGAAAAAGGCCTGCGGCAACAGCATGTTCTCCCGCCCCCGCGTGGTCATCTGCATCCCCTCGGGCGTGACCGAGGTGGAGCGCCGCGCTGTGCGTGAGGCGACCCTCAAGGCCGGTGCCCGTCAGGTCTCCGTCATCGAGGAGCCCATGGCTGCTGCCATCGGCGCGGGCCTGCCCATCAGCGAGCCCACCGGCAGCATGATCGTGGACATCGGCGGCGGCACGGCCGAGATCGCCGTGATCTCGCTGGGTGGCATCGTGGCCTCCCGCAGTGTGCGCATGGCCGGTGACATGTTCGATCAGGCCATCATCGCCTTTATCAAGCGCAAGTACAACCTGCTCATCGGTGAGCGCACCGCCGAGCAGATCAAGATCGAGATCGGCTCCGCCTATGCACTGGACCCGGAGCTGACCATGGAGATCAAGGGCCGCAACCTGGTGGACGGCCTGCCCAAGAACATCGTCGTCCACTCTGAGGATGTGCGCGAGGCCCTGCTGGAGTGCCTGGTCAAGATCACCAGCGCCATCAAGGAGACCTTGGAGCGCACCCCGCCTGAGCTGAGTGCCGATATCATCGACCACGGCATCACTCTGACCGGCGGCGGTGCCCTGCTGCGGGGCCTGGACCAGCTGATCCAGAGCGAGACCGGCATTGATGTCCATGTTGCGGAGGACCCGCTGGATTGCGTGGCCAAGGGTGCCGGTGCGGTGCTGGATCATGTGGATGTTCTGCACGACGTGCTGGACACCGATGGAGCTCATATGTAACGATGTAACAGAGGGTGCGGACGGCTCTGGGCTGTCCGCGCCCTTTTGCAATCGGAGGAAAACCCCTTGAAAGACTTTTTCGATACCTGGAAATTCAAGATCCTGGTGGGCATCGCGGTGTTTCTGGTGGGCATCATGGCCTACGCCGGTGCCAACGGCCGCCTGACTGCCGCTCCGCAGGAGCTGCTGAGCGTGGCGGCTGCTCCATTCCAGAAAGTGGCGGCCGTGGTCAGCGGCGGTGTGGCCTCCCTGTGGGAAAAGTACACCAGCATCGATGACGTGATGGCTGAGAACGAGACGCTCAAGGCCGAAAACGCCGAGCTGCGCCAGCAGATGGTGGATTACGACCGCGTCAAGGCCGAGAACCAGGCCTACAAGGCACTGGAAAGCATCCAGAGCCAGCGGCCCGAGATGAGCTATCTTTCCAGCTTTGTCATTGGCCGTGACCCGCTGGATTCCTTCTATGGCTTCACGCTGGACCGCGGCACACTGGATGGCGTGGCCGTCAACGATGCCGTGGTCAGTGATCAGGGCTACCTGCTGGGCATGGTGGTGGAGGCTGAGCCCACCAGCTGCAAGGTGATGACCATTCTTCACCCCAACTTCAACGCGGCGGGCGTGGTATCCCGCACCCGTGACAACGGCATCGTCACCGGCAGTTCCGAATACGCCGCCGATGGCCTGTGCGTGCTGACCAACCTTGCGCGCAACACCCTGACGGAGAAAAGCGACCAGGTGGTCACCACCGGGCTGGGCGGGGTGTTCCCGGCTGACCTGTTGGTGGGCGTGGTACAGGAACTGGTGCCCGAGGTCAGCGGCAAATCGACCATTGCCGTCATCAAACCCGGCACCGACCCCCGCACGGTGCGCCATGCGTTCATCATTACCAGCTTCTGAGGAGGGACCCTGATGGAATCACGCCGGAAACGCAGCCGGGGCCAGATCGTCAAATGGATCTGCTATGCGCTGCTGGGCCTTCTTTGTGCTGTTTTGCAGACAACGCCCGGGCTGTTCCAGTTCGGGGCGGCAAAGCCGCTCTGGCTGCTGCCGCTGGCGCTGGCGGTCGCCGTGTTTGAGGGCGAGTTCGCCGGGGCTGTCTTTGGGGCAGTCTGCGGCCTGATGTGGGACTGGCTGGCCGGGCGCACCGTGGGTATGCTGGCGCTGGAACTGCTGCTGCTCTGCTTTGCCGTTTCGGCGGTGATGCAGCTTTACTTCAAGAATTCGGCCGCAAACTTTGCACTCATTGCGTCTGCTGCCGCCCTGCTGGTGCTCACGCTGGACTGGCTGTTTTTCTACTACATGCCCGGTTACAGCGGCGCGGCCAGCCGCTGGCTGTGGTTCGTACTGCCCACGGCAGCGCTCTCGGTGCCCGTCTGCTTCCCTCTGTTCGGGGTCGTGCGCCGCATCCACGAAGAATTTAAGATCGACAACGGCGTGGTGTAACGCACCCCGCGCCGGAAGGAGAATCCATGAACCAAGAAGAACGGAAAACCGCCATCCGGCGGATGCGTGTTCTCGTTGCCGCCGCCTGCATCCTGATGCTGCTGTACGGGCTGCGGCTCATCTTTTTGCAGCTGGTCAACGGGGACGATTTCAAATCCCAGGCCACCAACACCACCGACTACAAGTTTACGGTCACGGCGGCACGCGGTGACATTGTGGACAGCCGGGGGGAGCGCATTGCCACCAGCGTCACGGGCTACAACGTGGTGCTCAACAAGCTGCTGATGGGAGACGAAGATCTGGACGGGATGCTCCAGAAGATCGTCGAGCTGCTGCGTGCCAACGGTGAGAGCTGGAACGATACTCTGCTCATCAGCCAGCCGGATGCAGCGGGCAATTATACCTTTACCGCCGAAGAGGGCAGCACCAGGGATCAGAAAGCCCTTGCCGCCATGAAGGACAATCTTGGTTTACAGCAGTATGCAACGGCCAATGATGTGATGGAGAAGCTGGTGGAGGACTATGACCTTGCCAGCTTTCCGCTGAGCTGGCAGCGCACGCTGGGCGGCATCCATTACGAGATGCAGCTGCAGGCGTTCTCCAATGTGAACAACTTTATCATGGCGGAAAACGTCAGCGAGGCCACCGTGGCGACCATCAAGGAGCACAGCCTCTCGCTGCCGGGCGTGGAGATCGTGGAAACGAGTACCCGCAGCTATGAGCAATCCACGGTGCTGCCCCATGTGCTGGGCCGGGTGGGCAAGATCACCGCTGAAAAGTGGAAGGTGACCGATGAAAACGGCCAGACCACCTACCCCCTGCGCGAAAAAGGCTACAACATGAACGACATCATCGGCATCTCGGGCCTGGAATCGGCTTACGAGGACGAACTGCGGGGCAAGGATGGCGTGGAGACCATCACCCGCAACTCCGATGGTGTCATTGTGGATACGGCCCTGACCACTGTGCCCGAGCCGGGCCACACCGTGCAGCTGACCATCGACAGCCGGTTCCAGAAGGCAGTGGACAAGGCGCTGGCCGAGAACATCGACATGATCAACCGGGTCTACAACACCGGCAGCATGAAGGCTGCCGCCGGTGCCGCCGTGGTGCTGGATGTGAAGGACGGCAGTGTGCTGGCCGCATCCAATTACCCCAGCTTTGACCAGAACCTGTATGCCACCCAGTACAGCGAGTACAGCGCGGACGAGAGCCTGCCCCTGTTCAACCGGGCGCTGCAGGGCCTGTACACCCCCGGCTCCACCTTCAAGCCTGCCGTGGCAGTGGCCGCGCTGGATTCCGGGCTCATCAACCAGTATTCCACGGTGTTCTGCAACGGCGTGTACACCTTTTATAAAGGGTACAGCCCCCGCTGCACCCGCCATGGCCACAGCGGCAACATTGATGTGGTCACTGCTATCAAGTGGAGCTGCAACGTCTTCTTCTACGATGTGGGCCGCCGCACCACCAGTGACGTCTACGATGCCTACGCCTACAAGATGGGCCTTGGTACCCGCACCGGCGTGGAGGTCAATGAGGCTACCGGCCGCCTGACCACAAAGAACGACTCCAACTACACCGCTTCTCTGGACATCCAGGCCGCTATCGGTCAGGGCAATACCGTCGTCACCCCCGTCCAGCTGGCGACTTACGCCGGCACGCTGGCCAACCGGGGCGTGCGCTACCGCACCCACTTCGTCAAGGCCATCCTCGACACCAACACCGGCAAAGTCCTGCAGGAGACCCAGCCCGAGGTGATGGACGTCATCGAGGACCGGGGCGACACCTTCGACCTCGTGCGGCAGGGCATGATCGGCGTGTCGGAGACGATGTCGGGCCTGAAGAACTACCCCGTCACCATCGCCTGCAAGACCGGCACCCCTCAGCGCAGCGAGACGTACTACGTCGGCAGCACCCGCAAGCACTACACCAACACCATGATGGTGGCCTACGGCCCGGCCGAGGACGCTGAGATCGCCCTCGGCATCGTCATCGAGTACGGCGGCGGCGGCGCCCGCGCCGGCAACCTCGTGGCCGACATCTTCGACGCCTACTACGCCATGAAGGACGGCAGCCTGACGCTGGACGAGACGGGAGCAGGCGAGACGGCTGACACGACAGCCGACGGGCAGGATGCTGTGCCGGAGACTGTGGAAAACAACGACGCCCTTGCAGACGACACCGCTCCCGCAGAGCAGCCCGCCGTCTGAGCGATGGTGCGTGGATTTGGCAGAAATCTATGAAAAATTGGAACTTTTGCCCGAAAAACAGTTGTAAAAAGACAGAAACTGTGATACTATGATATGTGCAAGATGATTGCCCCGGACAGGGGTGTGGGAAAAGGAGAGGTTGACCGATGACGATTGCACTGATTGCGCATGACTCCAAAAAAGAGCTGATGGTACAGTTCTGTACGGCGTACTGCCGGATTTTGAGCCAGCATAAATTGGTGGCTACGGGCACCACCGGCAAGATGATCGCCGAAGCCACCGGCCTGCAGGTGCAGCGCTTTCTGGCGGGTGTACAGGGCGGCGACCAGCAGATCGCATCCCGCATTGCCTGCAATGAGGTCGATCTGCTCCTGTTCTTCCGCGATCCGATCAACGCAAAGCCCAGCGAGCCCAACGAGATGACCCTGCTGCGCTTGTGTGATGTGCATAACATCCCGCTGGCCACTAACATTGCCACCGCGGAGGTGCTCATCCACGGTCTGGAGCGTGGAGATCTGGATTGGCGGGATATTGTCCACCCGCAGAACTGAAAACTGGAATAAAACACAAGCCCCCGCATGTTGGCCGGAAAACCAGCGTGCGGGGGCTTTTTTGCATCCCTGTGATGGTTACAGGAACGTGACGGTTTCAGACAGAGGCTTGCGGGAGCTGTGGTTGGGCAGGGGGCCTGCACCCTCGGCAGCGTGGCCCAGATCAAGGAGCATCACGATCTCTTCATTTTCGGGCAGACCCAGCGCTTTTGCCAGCTTGTCCGGGTCAAAAAAGTTGACCCAGCAGCTGTCCACGCCTGCATTGGCAGCGCCCAGCAACAGGTGGGTGGCCACGATGGCGGCATCCTCCATGCCGGAGTTCATTCGCTCGCCGGGGTAAGTAAAGGTGTGGTTCTTGTCATAGGCGACCACCAGACAGACGGGGGCACCGTAGCGGCAGGGAGTGGCAGCATCGATCTTTGCCAGCCCTTCTTCGGACTGAACGACGTAGATGCGCTGTTCCTGGGTGTTCTTGGCGGTGGGTGCCAACCGACCGGCTTCCAGAATGATGTGGAGTGCGGCAGCGTCTACCTTGCCTGTACCAAAATTTTTGCAGGAATACCGCTGTGCAATAAGCTGAGTGAATTCCATAACGATCTCCTCCTGACTTGGATTGGACGGAACAGAGCGCCGCTTGCGGGTGCTCTGTTATGCTGATTATACCACACTGCGCCGGTGGCGCAACCCTTAAAAGAGGTCCAGCATGTTGTCCAGATAGATCGCCTCCCGGACGTGGATCTGATACTCCGGCCGGGTCAGATAATAGAGCAGAAACTCCAGCACCAGCGCGCTGCCCAGCCCGCGCCCTTCCAGCTTGAAATTGGAAAAGCCCAATGGCAGATAGCGCTCCCGGATGTCCGCAGTGCCGATGAACCCGGGGTTTTCCATCGCCTTGGAAAAGCGGTAGCCCTCCTGCGCGCCGGGGGCGGTGCACCGATGTTCGCAGACCTCCCCCAGATTTTTGCGGCTGACGGCTTCGTAGCAGCGCCTGCGCTCGGTGCAGCCGAACCAGCAGCACTCGTTGCAGAGAAATTCTACCTTGTCCTTTTCGGGCTGGGAGAGCGTATCCAGGGCATCGAAGGACTTGTTCAGCCGGAAGTCCGGCACGACATACCGGAACTCCGGCCGCCGGACCTCTGCCTGAAACGCCTGAAGATCCGTCAGGACCTTGGTGGTGGAGGATACGAGATAAAGCTCCGGGTAATGCTGCTGCAGGTAGTTCAAAAGCAGCTCGGAGTGGACGATGACCCCATTCTGCACAGTGCCCCGCTGGGCAAACTGCTGACACACTGCGTTGCATTTCCGGTCTGAAAGGTGCTCCGGGCGGAGCAGGGAATTGCTGAATGTGAGCCGGGCAGAGATGCCGTATTCCTGGGTCAGAGCCAGAACTTCGGCGGGGGAGTGCTCCCCGGCCTCCACGCGGCCCCCGCCCCAGATGCAGTCCGGCGGAGCGCCGTAGATGGAGCCGATCTCGCACCAGTCATAAAAATATTCCCGGTGCTCCCGGAACAGGGGCAGGAACAGGCGGTAGAGCTCGTAGAACTCGAACAGTCCGGGCAGGTGATAGCAGGCGGTGTGTTTCATTCTCAGATTTCCTCGGTGTCAGAAGGTGCAGTGGTGATATCCCGGTAAAAGATCGCCCAGGCCGCTTCCTCGTAGGGGTGCAGAAAGAAAAAGCCGGCGCTCAGCGGGATGGACAGCAGGATCAGCGGAACAAGGACCGTATCCGCCGAGCGGGTGAAGGCAAAGACGAGAGAGAAACCAATCAGCATGGGCAGGGTGCAGAGCAGCTCCCAGCCCAGAAAGCTGAGATCGAGGCAGAACAGCCGCCACTTGTTGCCGTCCATGATGCGCCGGGATTCAGTGATGGCTTCGTTGGCCGTCAGGCCGGGGTGCTCGGCCATGATATAGGGGGTCATGGCATAGCTGTAGGCTTTTACCACGCCGGGGATGAACAGCAGCAGCGACCAGAGCGCCACATAAAGCCCCTGCAGGAAATTCATGCAGAAGCCGTCCCACAGGCGGTGCTTCTGGGAAGCGAGGTCGGAGAGGGCAGCGTCCCTGCCGTCTGCAAGGTTCAGGTTGAACCGGGCGTAGCCCAGCCGCACCGCACCGCCCACGATGACGGTGAACACTGCCCAGGCAAGGATGCAGACCACAAGACCCGCCAGCACGCCGCCGCTGCCGGTGGAAAACAGCCCGGCAAACCCCGGGGTGTCGCCGTTGGCGTTCTGGCTCATGTTGGAGATGACCCTGTCTGAGCTGCTCACAATGTTGGCTCCCAGCAAACTGGCAATCAGTCCGGCCAGAACAGCCGTCTTCCATCTGCCACGCAGGGCATCCAGCGCAAGGGCACGATAATCAGCAGAAAATTTCATAGAGCTTTCCTCCTGTCTGTAATGGAGATCGTTCGTTGAAAAACGGCAGCTGCCGTTTTATACAGGATACGTTTCAGCCTGCACAAAAATTGCAGCCGGGACTTCTTTTGCAAAGGCTCATCCCCGGGCATCCTGCCGGGTGGTGCTGAAATATTCCTTGGGGGTCATGCCGTACTCCTTTTTAAAGGCGCGGAAAAAGTGGTTGTAGCCCCCGAAACCGCTGGTTTTGTACACCTCGGTGATTGGCAGGCCCTGCTCAATGAGGGCGCAGCAGCGGTCCAGCCGGGCTTTTACGATGTAGCGGTGCACGGTCTGGCCGGTCTGGCGTTTGAATTCCCGGGCAATATGCTCCCGGGAGACGAAAAACTCCTTTTCCAGACGCTCCAGCGTCAATTCCTCGGTGAGGTGCGCCTGAATAAACAGGAAAACCTCATCCAGCATCAGGTGGTGGCGGCTGACCGAAGCGGTGTGGAATTCGGCATGGATGCAGGCACGCAGCGCCAGCACCACGAACATCTGCAGGATGCCGTGCTCGAACGCCGCCGCGCCGAACTGGCTGCTCTCCTGGGGGAGCACCAGCAGCTTCCGGGCAAGATTCTTCAGCAGCATATAGATCTGGCTGTCCGGCCGGACAGCCACCTGCCGGAAGGGCACCACGTTGAAGCTTTTTTCAAAGTCAGTGTCCTCATCCGACAACTGCGCCAGCATCTGGGGAGACAACTGCACCCGGATGATCTCCAGCGGGCCGTAGGCTCCGGCATATTCCAGCCTGCCGCCCTGCCCGGGCTTGAGGATGATCAGGTTCTGCTGCTGGGCGGGCAGCACCACCTCGCTGCACCGGAACACCCCGCTGCCCCGGATGACCAGAAATAGGTCATAATACGCGCCCGAAAAGAATTCCCGAACAGTGCTTTGTTCAAAAAGATAACGTTTGGCTGTATAATTCACCAAAATTCCCTCCGTGGAACTGTCAGATGCGACAGTTTGTTGTACACAACTGAAAAGTACAACTGTCATAATTGCATAATACATCAATTTGCGATAGTTTTCAATCATTTTTTGGATATGCTTTGACGCAAAATTAACGTATAATGCAATCGAAGAGAAGAGGCTTGTGTGAAAAGCCTCGTGGTTTCATCTGTTTTTTAAGGAGGATAAAACGCAATGGACCAGAAAAAGACCGTTCGGCCCTTCTCCATGAAGGACAAGATCGGCTATACACTGGGCGATCTGGGCTGCTGCT
>OBAR01002243.1_pt1 | contig 13923 bp, 12 predicted proteins | sample 1517911 | NCBI WGS metagenome assembly OBAR01 (sample SAMN04571709, study PRJEB22368) | human gut metagenome | biome: human gut; material: stool | host: Homo sapiens | place: Luxembourg | collected 2012-10-26
CTATTTGCCTCCCTACTCTCCTGTTTATATTCTCCATCGCCTTTTTAGCAACTCCTTCGGCTGCTCCTAACAGAAAAATTTTACAATTAGGATTATTGGCATGATAGTTATAGAATGCCGTAAAGAAACTGCTTCCCGGAATAGCCATCGGTAAAGATTGCTTCAACAGTTTTGATGCCAGATAAAGGATCTGGCTATCGCATACTATCCATTCTGCTTGCTGGTAGATGTCATAAAATTCCCTGTCGCGCTGGAGTTTTATTAGATGGTCAAGATTTGGGGTATAGAGTACACCTTCGGCCATTTGTTCTAACAGCTCTTTTTGAGTAAAAGATCGTATCTTTATATTGAGGATGCTAATTTTTGTTCTAATTACCATTCCTTATTTGTTTTTTAATTCTATATTTCTAAAGACTGAACCCATAAACTATTTAATATCAGCAATATAGAGTTTAGCTCAATTTATCAAACAGAATAAGAAATAAATCTGCTTAGTAAATTTTTCATTACTATCCTGATAATCAAATGATATAAATAAGCTATAAAATATGAAATAATTAATTATCTCCACAACTGACATCTTAAAAAAGAAATGATCTGCTTAAATATGACAAGTAAAGTCTAATATACAGAATAAGATAAGCATGCACACCTACTCCTCTAAAAAAGAGGGGGCAGCAACACCTAGTCATTATATCCCATAAATTAATTATTTAATTCCAAACTTATTCGCAGTTATCTGACAACATAAGCAAGACACATTTATAATTTATTTTTTATATTTGAAAACGTTCAATCTAAATTTCACCATCATAAGAAACCATTTTATAAATAAACGAATAGAACATTTCATATCATTAGTAACTAAATAGTTATACCACATATTTTTTATAAAATGATTTGAGGTACCTTCTTTTAAATATGAACAAATTACACAGTTAACTTTCACAAACTTAGCATCTGCTTTATAAAGATGATGAATAATGTAAAAATCCAAGGCATAGTTGATTTTCTTTCGCAAACTCAAATCGAATAAAAAATGCTTGTGAATCTGAGTCCTAACAAAAGAAGCATTATGCCTATAAATAGGATGATAATTCAATTGAAACAAATCATATCCAGCAACTATTAATTTTTTTCTACGACCATCAATCTGTATGGCATCCCCATATATAATATCAGCTTTAGTCCAGTCGTTATTTTCAAATATAAATGTCAGCACATTGCATGATGAAAAGATATCTCCACAATTCATAAAACATATCCACTCTCCTGTAGACAATGCAATCCCTTTATTCATTGCATCATATAGCCCATCATCCTTTTCAGATATAATAATAGAAATCTGACTATTATATTTTTTCAACAATTCCAGTGTACCATCAGTACTACCACCGTCAACAACAATATACTCCAAATTAGAGTAAGTTTGAGAAATAACACTTTTAATAGTTGCATCTAATGTTAAGATGCCATTATAAACTACAGTAACAACAGTTATCTTAGGTAACATTGCAATTATTTAACTGAATTATTTTTCATTTGTCCTTTCCATAATTTCACCAACAAGTGGTCTAATAAAGATATCTTCTTTTTATGTGAGATCGCATATAGAACTGCCGAATAAACACCTTCAACAAATTTATCTAAATCCCAATTAGAAATAATTTTTCGGCCCTCATTTTGCATTTTATGTATTTCATCAATAGACATGTTCTGTATCTCAAACATAATTGAAATCATCTCCTTCTCACTCAAAGGATTATACAAAAATCCATTCACTCTTTCCTTTACCAATGTATTAGCACAACCACATTCCGTACTGACTGCAACTATTTTTCCCGCAGCCATGGCTTCATTTACAATCAGTCCCCATGTTTCTTTCTTAAAACTAGGTAAAAAGAGACATTTTGCATTTATAAAGATTTGCCTCAATTTTTCATATGACTGAAAAGGTAGAAAAGTAATATCTGAGATTCCTGAGGATAACACTTCTAATTCTCTATGAGAAGCCCCCTCTCCTACCATAACTAAAGGGATATTACCTCCTTGTCTTTTATACTCTAAATAAGCCTTTAAAAAAGTATCTAAATTTTTAAAAGGAACTTGACGACCTACGGTTAAAAAATAGTGTTTAGGAAGCATTCTAAAATCAGTATTTTGACATTTTTCAGCCCAAAACCTATTATTAGTCACATTTAATCCAAAGAAAATTTGTTCTTTAGAAAATCCCCAATATTTCAAATCCTCAATATAATCTGAGGATGGACATACAAATGAATCAACAACACCATAGATTTTTCTTTTCACCCATGTCACAATTTTATTTCTTGGAAAAGCCGAAACTTTAGCATTCTCAAAAACGACAAGAGCTTTTTTATTTTCTTTCGCCCAACGAATTGCTGCTGCAGAAGGAGGAAAAACAATTGTTCCTGTTATTACGATATCAGGATTTATTTCCATTAATCTCTTATATACATCCCTATTTATCATTTTACGAGAAACTGTTTGATAAGTTTTATCAGGATAAAAAGTTTCTATATTTAAATCGTTTTTTTCTACATAAGAGAAAGAATATAACATAGGAGTTCCTAACATTTCAAAAATAAATAATTCATGTCCTTTATTAGCCAAAAAAAATTTGAGAGCCCTCAACCTTTGAGGGAAATAAGCATTAAAATCTAAATGTACTATTACAATTTTCATTTCTTTTTATTATTTTTATTACAATATTTTTGTTATGATAGCAGTTTATTCGCTTTTAAAATCAATTAAAAGAAGGGAACATCTCGCCATTGTCATAGAACAATGCTTATCTGTACTTTTTTTATTAGCGATTCAAGGCAAAATCAAGTAAATATTTTCAATGATTAAATACAAAAAAGTAGTATTCTGAAATCAAGAATAGCCATTTTTATTTCTCTCCACTTATAACTCAATTTATTGCTGATTCTCAAACCCACTTCAACTATTTTTTATTCAAGCACTCCACTATTTTCATAAATTCCAGCCTTTTCAAAACCATATTACAAAAAGTTTTTTATTAGGTTTTAACGCACTATGGATAGTTTTCAGAGGAGATAGTGGAGGATAATTTGACTCAAAAATTGAATATCAGTTCAACTATCTCGTAATGAAATATTAAATTTCAACGATAGTTTTTGCAAATTACAATGGACAATTCTGTTCAGATTCCATTTCCTAATAAGAACCTTTCAAATTGATGTTGCTATGCATTTCTATTTTTCTTTTAGTATTAGTAAAAAGGTTATGTATTGAAACCAAATCATCATATATATCATTTTAAATACTACATTTTATGAAAGTGCTACAACTTTAGATTTCTGAATACTCTCCCCATCCTAAAAAATTGTAATCATCATATTACGTCATAACCAAACATGCTCTTTTTTATACAAAAGGAAAAATCATATTAAAATAGCAGATAATCAAATACTGAATCAGACAGTAAATATGGGGCTGCCCTATAAATGTAAAAAGGAGTTATATTTATATATATAAAAAAAACAATCCACATTATTACTATCAAACTTTTAAGCATAGCTAAAGAAATATTTGTGGAAAAAGGGATAACAAAATACGGTAAAAACAACCAAATAAAAACATAAAACCTATTTGATAATTCGTCTTGCCTCAAATTGAGTAAAATAAAAACAGACAAAAAGACAAATACATTATAAAATTTATATAGTCCATCATTATATTTGACTCTTTTCAAATTCAACACAATAATAGCAACTACAATAAAAAGTAATATGCCAATTTGATGAATAGGAAGCTTTCCAAGTTCATATCTTGTATCTTCAGAAGCCCTAGACAAAATATAATCTAAAAATACGATTTTACCGCTAATAAACGTCAATAACAAAGATGCTATTGATTGATAATTAGACAATATAATTACGAAAAGCAACATAATTATTATACTTTTCTTATTCATGTACGGATTCATAAACCTAAATAAAAACATCATAGGAATAAAAAAGAAAGTTGTACTATGTATTAAAGGAATCATAAATATTAGCCAGTATTTTACTTTACTATAAAAAAAACATGCCACTAAAATATAAAACAAAATAGCCCCTGCTAAAACTTGTCTGAACAAATGAACGGATAAAGAAAATAAAACAGGATTGAAAAAAAGAAATAGAATACTTACAACTATCTGTGTAGTATTCAATTTTAAAAACCTGCAAACTTTATACAGTGAAAGAAAATACAAATTATATATGAGAAAAGAGAAGAGAAAAACGAATGCTTTTTGGTTCCCTCCTAAAATATGATAAGAAAAATATGAGAAAACGGCATAAGCCGGTTCTTTAAGACTTTCAACTCCGGCTTTATATTTATTCCAGTAAAATAAATATTCATACAAAGGCATATCACCAGCAGCGGAAAAATATTCTAAATAAGATTCTAAATCATTGACGGGAACTTTTGTTACATTAATAAGAGACACATAAGCAGATAATATCATTCCTAAAAATACATGATTAACTTTACATGATTTACCAGATAAGAAAAATAAAATCAGCAGTGATGCGACTGTTGGATTTAGAATAAATAAAATAGAAAAAACTACCTTATAATTCAATGATAAATGAGATTGGGAATACAATATATTCATTGTAAATAAAGAGATTTTATACCATTTAATTCCATATTTTCCTCTATTTGTTGATATTGTCTTTTCATTTTCTTATCACAAAAAGCAAGCTTTATATTAAAAAAATAAGCTTGAGGATAGAGCCTATAAAGAGTATTCATCGCCATAGAGTAAAACCCCACAACCATAAAGGGAGTTATATCGTTTATAAGAAAATTGAGTTCGACTGGAAAACTAGTAGACATTATTGAAATCCCATTCTCTTTCATCAGGCTATTAAGCTCTTTATTGTTTAAATCCATTCTATGTGGACAATAATATATAAATTGATTGGGATATTTATTTTTCAGATAACTAATCAATCGGGTTAAATGCAACTCAACAGAATTTTTCTCATCCAAAAAATGATTCAAAGAGCGAGAATTTGTTCCTATAATATATATACCATCCTTTTCATTTATTTTGTTCCGATTTATAAGTACATGAGAAAAATCGTTTTTCTTAATATTTGCTCGCAAATCTTCATATTCGAAAAATGTAAAAAAATTATTCAACAAACATCTTTTTTTTATAAACAGAAAACCAGAAAACAAGCTACGCAAAGTATTTGTTACAGAATCAAAAGTGACATAATAAGACTTTTGCTTTATTGCATTAATTGTCTGATTTCCATCGTCTAAAAATGTAATTACTGCTCGATTTGATCCTATTATTGATGCCATCATTCTTTGCCCTGCATCAAAAAAATTACCACACAAGATATAATTATACTTATTACAAAGTTCAGATTTCAATAACGGAAAATAATCTTTAAGCTTAGGATATCTACACACTATATAATCTATATTATAAAGTCCTAACACATTAGCACTTATCTCCTCACTTTTATCATCATTGCTAAAAGATAATAGATAAAAAGTATAATCTTCAATAATATTACTTCGTAAATATTCAATGGCACACAAAACCTGAAAAGGAGATCTACAGATTATTGCTAGTTCATTGTTTTCTTTCCTTAAAAACATATTTAAACATCTTTATATAGTATAAATCAAAATAGAATACACTAAAATCAATCATATTTCCTTTCCATACTATTATATACCAAAATATACATTTTCTTAAAGCCACAAATGCTCCTGCAGTAAACAATTCATCCTTTTTCTATATTCTATAATTACAAGAACACACTTTAACATAATTGCAACACTCCAAGACATCACAAATTAAAAAAAGGTTTCTAAACCATTTTCTCCATTTGAATTGCATTTTTGTTAATGATAAAACTTTAAGACCTTGAATATATAACTTTTATATCCCCACATAAACAAACAAGTCAGTATAAAAAAAACAGGAATTTTAATCCATAAATTCATTTCTCCACCAAATACATATTGATAAACCGCCATTAAAAGCAGCAATAAAAAGAAAGGTTTGATAAAGCGTATACTTTGTGGAACATAAGTTTTAAGAACATATCTATTTATCAAATATGCCACAGCATATAAAATAAAATAAGAAATGCAGAATGAGAGTGCTACACCTAAAATATAGAAGCGGTCAATCAGCAGGTGATTCAACAAAATGTTACTGATACCACTAATTAAAATGGCTACAGCATTCCATATAGTACGCTTGGCAAAACCAGTACTTCGTAGATATACATAAGACCATTGATAGAAAACATAGCCAATTATTAATATAGGCAGCAAATACATACCGCTCAAGAACTCAGGACGTGCCATGATTAATGCTATTTCATTGCCAAACATAGTCAATCCCATTGCACCAATTAATGTGGCTCGCCAAATTAAATCATAATCCTTATCTATGCTTTTATAATCTTTGTTGGTCATATACTGAAGATAATATGGATTCCATGCATTATGACCTACTGAAATAAGAATCATCATTAATGCTCCAACGTTTGACACAAAGCTATAAAGACCGGCAGCATCAAAGCCACCATGTGTACTCATAAAGATTCGTCCAAATTGAGCCAATATAATCCCACTTAACGTATAGGGAATATATGGCAAAGAATAGCTAAGCAAATATTTGACGTGTTCCCGATTAATTTTAGATTTAACGTAAAAAGGTCGAATTTGTCGTGTAAGATAAGTCGCTAACAATATCATTGCAGCAATTGTACCCCATATATAACCATAGTAACGCTCAGTCTCCATACATAACATAAATATCACCGATAGACAGAAAGCCAGATAGCTCTGCACGGAAGATACTATCGCAACCTTTTTGCTCCTCAATAAAGGCTGGTATATCTGTATAAAGATTGAGTTAATGATACTATACGTAGCTACAGGAATCATACATAATGTCAAGACTTTGCTAAAAGACAATTCTTCTGCCAACCACGGATTCAACATCGCCATGATGAGCGACATTAAAAGCCAAACGCCAGATGATATTTTTATGGATGTACTACAAAACTCTTTAAAATCCTGTTCGTTTTTGGCATCATAATAATAGCGCGATATAGCAACCTCTGTATTTAGAGTCAATAACACCTGTACAATTCCAACAGTAGACATAAAGACATTTATTATTCCATATTCATATACAGAAAGTAGCCTTGTATAGACGGGTATTGAAATAAAAACCAGTGCCTTAGTTGCCATTGTGGCAAACAAATAATTAGTAGAGTGCTTTGCTAACGCTTTAAAATCAGACATGGCATTATTCTATTATTTTCTCTCTTAAGAGTTTATCGATTTTAATATTCATTTCAATTAGTTCAGTTTGCTCTAACCATGATTTTCTACCTGACATAATCCAACGTATCTTACGAATGGCTCTCCCTATAAAAGTAATGTGATTAGATTTAAGATATGAATTCACCCACTGTTTCACAATTCTACGGTTCTCTCCTTTATATTGGCTGACATGTGTATCCAATTCATTTTGCAAGTTATCGTCTTTAGCTAACTCAGTCAATGAGATTGACGGTACTTCCTGCCCCCAATGCGAACGCGTTGTTAGGACCTCACGATAATTGAGGACATTAGAAGAAACATAGATAGTTCCACTCACAGTAGCCTCACATGCCAAAGTCATCTCAATAAAGTTTCCGTTTTTAGGATTGTTACGCTTCAACTTTTTGAATGCCTCGCAAATTACATCCTGCCGAAATAGAGACCAAAGTACATTTTGGTAATGACTACCAAATATTTGGGCGTTCTCCATCTTATCCTGTGATAAATCATATCCTCTCAGTAAATTAGCTGTAGGTTGTATATACCATTTCCCATCATAAGGCTCATTGAAACAAACCTGTACTCCTACAGACAATGAGATATTTCCGTCTGCCAGCATCTTTGATTTGCATTCATTGAGAGTGTCCATATCTAGAAAATCATCATCGGGAGTAAGAATTACCAATTTGGAGTACACTTTATTAAGTGTACTCAGCACTTTTTCGTAAAATCCACAGCCGGGCATCCATAGATAAGAAATATTGACTGGCATCTGTTTGTTATACTCAAACTTGTTAGAAGTGGAGTCACAGATATATACCTCATAACCACAGTCTGCATAGTACTTAATTTTGGAACCAAGGTAATCATGTCGATTGTGGGTGGGCAAAATAATTACTAAATCTTGCATTTATTGACAAATTGGTTATTTTATACTCAAGCCGCTATACAAAGCTTGATCACTCCAAAGATAGTCCCATTCACCGAATCGACCAATGGTCTCAATACCTATTGACGCTAGATAATTTCTAACGATTTTGCGAGCTTCATATATATTATGGTCAAAAATGACATTAGCATAAGGCTCGAAGCGTACATCTATAAAAAGAATATCTTCTTTACGAATGACACCTTGCTCTATCAGCTTATCAACAGAACCTGCTAGTAATTCTTCCTTAGTATATTTATCTTTTTCACAATAGATTTCCAACTGTAAGGAAGAACATCCTTCAGGAGCATTATCTGGAGATTTCAAAGAAGGCGAATACACACGTGCCGGAAGAATATCTTCGTCATAAATGTACCACCACAAATAAGGCGGAATATTGGTTCCTTTTAATCCTATAGACACTTGATAGCCAGAAGTGGCTTTTAACTTTTCGGCTGCTTCTCTCACATTTCCAGGAACACTTTCAAGCATAGACACAATCTTTGGCAAAGGAAGACTACTAATAAGTCGATCGTATGAAAAACTGATATTACCGGATGGAGTTGTACATTTTATTGTTTGGGTCTCTATATTTATAGAACTAACCTCTGCATTTGTATGCAAGTCTATATCTTTGACTAGCTCATTAAAGAAAGATTTAAAACCACCCTTTTTAGGATAACGCATGTTCTTACTATAATAAGTAATAGGGGTATCAGGACTTTTGCAGCCAGTTTCAACTTCCTCTATTGTTGGTTGATATAATCTGCATCCTCTTTTGCTTCCCATCCACTTGGTTTCTAATTCTCTTGCTTCATGCATCCAATATTTACGCGCATATTTCAAAGGAAAATGTTCGGCAAAATAATTACCAAATTGTAATCTAAGCCACTCTTCGAAATTTTCAACAGAACTTGTATCAACATTTTTAGGTCTTTTCTTAAAATCATCTACAATAAGGCGCTTTTCTTCTTCACTTAATGGATATAAATTGTTTTGAGCAGGATGCTTTATCCAAATGCCATTATAAATATTAAATGGGTTAGATTGATGAATATACATATCTGTTGACTTCTTGAAAATATTGAAGACATCATCAATTTGGGTAAAATCAAAATGTACAAATCTGTCAAAGCGGAAACCAGCTATCATAAAGTTACCACATAATCCACCATAAGTTTCATCCTTTTCTAAAACTATCGGATTATACCCTTTCTGCTTTAATGAATAGTTTGCACCGAGGCCAGCAGCACCGGCACCTAATATTACAATCTGTTTTTCCATCTTATTCTATTGGTTCGTTCTTTGCAATAAATTCCTTAAGACTTTGAAGCTTTGAATCTTTTTCTGATGTCAAAATTTCCGTATCAATTAAATTAAATGGCCATTCAATATTAATATCAGGATCATCAAATTTAATACCACTATCAAACTCTGGCGCATACTTATTTGTGCATCTATACGAGAAAATAGAATCATCTTCCAAAGCAAGAAAACCATGCGCAAAGCCTTCTGGAATATATAATACGTCATGGTTGAATTCTGAAAGAATAAATCCTTCCCATTTTCCAAAAGTAGTTGAATCAAAACGAAGATCCACTGCTACATCAAAAACCGCTCCTTTAGTAACTCTTATCAGTTTCCCCTGAGAGAATTTTTGTTGAAAATGGAGTCCACGAATAGTACCTTTCTTAGATTTTGATTCGTTACATTCGTAAAATAATATGGGCAAGCCATTTTGTTCATATACTGATTTCTCAAAATCTTTGATAAAATAGCCTCTCTGATCTTCAAAGACGTGTGGATGTATTAAAGTGAGTCCCTCAATAGAGGTTTTTTGTATTGATATTGCCATTTTTGTTATATTATAATTTCATCCAATTAATAGTATTTAAGACACCTTGATCAAAAGAAATGCGAGGCATATAGCCGGTATCTTCAATCAGTGCTGAAGCATCAAACCATTCTAAATCATATTTTAGTCCATCGTCTGCACGAGCACCGATTTTAATAGCATCTGGATTTCCGCAAAGTTCGCCTATCCTGATTAGATAGTCTTTGAGTATTTTCGGATTTCCACTGCCTAAATAATAGCATGTTCTTTTTACATCTTTTTCTCCTAAAAATTGGTATAAGGCGCAAAGAAAAGCAAAGTTCTACATAAATAAATGCAGGTCAGCATCTTGTATGCAGGGCGGGTTGAAGCAAGCTTCGGCATAAAAAGCCTGAAAACACCCCTTTCGGACAAAGTTCGGCTACTAAACAGCTACCGGTTCCGAAACGGGGTATATACAGCATAACAAGTTCTGTTTCATTGCTTTGCCTTGTTTTGCATAGCTCTTGGTAAGAAATAAGTAACTACCTTTAGAAACGAAAATTTTAGAGTTATGGAAACAAAGAGAAGTACGTTTGCGACCTCGTTCTACATCAAGAGATCCGCAGTGAGAAACCGGGACGGAAAAGCCCCCATCATGGTGAAAATCTCCGTTGACGGCGATGACAAGGCAGTGGGAACCAAGCTGTTCGTCACTCCCGACCTCTGGGAGAACGGCAAGGCGAAAGGCAAGTCCGCAGAGGCAAACGAGATAAACGGGCAACTGAAGGAGGTCTCCGCCCGGCTCACCAACCACTACCACCGCATCCTCCGGGAAGAGGATTTCGTTACCGCCGAGAAGCTGCGCAACGCCTTCCTCGGTGTCGGCGTGATGGAGAACTGCATCCTCAAAGACTTCGGGAACATGAACCGGGAGTTCGGGGCGATGGTGGAGAAAGGGCAGCGAGCCAAGTCCACCTACAACAAGTATCTGGCTGTTTACAACCATTTCAAGACCTTCCTTTGGGAGAAGAAGAAGCGCACCGACATGGCTTACAAGGAGCTGACCAAGGAGATCATCGCCGATTTCGACAAGTACCTGCGGGTGGAGAAAGGATTGAGCGCCAACACCCTCTGGATATACACTATGCCCTTGCTCAGCCTGACCGACAAGGCGTGGCGGCGGGGCATCGTTCGCACCGACCCCTTCGGCGAGTACAGCCTTGAGATGCAGGAGACCGACCGGGGCTATCTCACGGAGGAGGAGCTGCGCACCTTGGCTAACGCCGTGTTCGTCAAGAAACAGACCAGCCTCGTGCGGGACATGTTCCTCTTCGGGTGCTTCACCGGGCTTAGCTACATTGACATAAAGACGCTCACTCATGACAAGATACAGCGCATGGACTTCGACGGCGAGGAATGGATCATCACCCGGCGCACCAAGACCCGTGTGTCGAGCAACGTCCCCCTCATGGAGATTGCCAAGGAGCTGATAGAACGTTACAAAGGGCTTGCCGGGGGCGACCTTGTCTTTCCCATACCCAGCAACAGCGTGTGCAACAGGCACCTCAAACAGATAGCCAAAGCCTGCGGCATCCACAAGGAGATCGGCTTTCACCTAAGCCGCCACACCTTCGCCACGACCGTCTATCTCTGCAACGGCGGCACCATCGAGGCGCTCTCCAAGATACTCGGGCACAAGCACATTTCCACGACCCAGATCTACGCCGAGGTGACCAACAGGATGGTAAGCTCCGATTTCCGGGCGATCTCCGGCAACCTCGCCGCCATGCAGCGGAGCGTGCTGGAGAAGAAGGACAGGAAACAGGACGGGAAGCGGGTGCGCCGCTCCCTCCGGGAAACGGCTTGACGCCTTTCCCCGGCGCAGAATGCGGCAAAGGCAGGAACTTCCGATGCGGTGTTCCTGCCTTTGCTGCATTTCCCGATGCACACCCCCGTGCGTTTATGTTGGACTTTTCCCCCGTTTGCGCTTTGGGCGCATGTCCACGTAGTTCTCCTCCAGCATACGCAGCAGATCCGACTGGCGGTAGAGCGTCTTGCCCGGCAGCGATATGTACGGGATCAGCCGTTGCGTGCGGTAATCCTGCAACGTTCTCGGCGTGATGTGCAGCAGCCTGCACACGTCCTCGCCCGTGAGATAGACCTCGCCGTTCATCGCCGGGCGGAAGTGCGCCGTCACCGTGTCGATGTACCTCATTCCCTCTTCCAACGCCTCGAAGTACGCCCGTACCTCTTCCGTGTCCCTTGTGATCACTTCCATCTCACTCGTCCTCCGTCATTTCCCGGCTCATGGCTTCCACGAACGCCTCCACGTCCTCCGTCCGGTAGTAAATCTTGTGGTTGATCTGGCTGTACGGCAGCAGCCCCCGGTCACGGTAGGTCTGCAATGTCCGCTTACTGATGCCCAGTTTCTCGCACACGTCCGCCCCGTCCATCCAGTTCATCTTTTCGGGCGGGCGGTAGCGGGCGCAAAGCTCCCTCACGTGCTGCGAGAAGCAGCCGAACCGTTCCTTCATCTCCTCGAAGGTCTTTTTCTCGATGCTTACTATTTCCATTGTCCCGATACGTTTTTATTGTTATACTTCCCTGCAAATATACCGGTCTGTATATGTCCGTGTATCAAAACCGTACCGCTTGTCCTCGTTTTGCTTCACGTTTGTAGCCTTGTCACGTTCCGGGCGGTGAAAAGCAGGGAGAAGCTCTACATATCCGCACGCCCTTCCGCATATTTTCCGCCCCTTCCGTTTGCCGTGTGCCGGACATTTCGCATATTTGTAACCGACCAAACATCATCACTATGGACGAGGCTGTCTTTATCGCTTAATACACCTTCCTTGCCACTCCTGCGGTCATCGAGGAGGAGAGCCGCATCTTGGGCAAGATCGCACGCCGCCTGCGTTGCGAGTACGTCATCCGTTTCGAGGACGACGGCAAGTTCTATTTCCTGCTGGAGACCCGTTCCGGCTACGAGGAGCATTTCGCCCGGTGCGGCTGGTACGTCGTCAGCCAGACCGACTTCAACAGCCGCCTGACCATCGGCATGGGCTTGTACGAGAGCGGGAACTTGGCGGGCTTCATGTACAGGCTCGATTCCGGCAACGAGGACGAGGCACGCTTCTGGAACAATATCCTTGTCTTCACTTTCTTCAATGACTTCCGCAAGGCGTTCTTTCCGCTCGACAACCGTTTTCAGGGATTCTTCCGCTTGGACGGCAGCTTGTGTTTATACCTTTATGACTATTGCCCCGTCCGGCGGAACGACAAGATCACCTTCGAGGGGAAGAAAGTGTCGAACGCCGTCTGGCGTTTCAAGAGCGGCGAGCAGACCGACCTTTTCGTCAAGCTCTTCTCCATCGCCGCCAGCCGCATCCGGGCGATTCAGGAGAACAGGCACCGTGCCGTGCTGGTTCCCGTCCCGGCATCCACACGGGAGAAGCACCGCACCCGGTACGAGGCTTCTGCCGCAAGCTCTCGGCGGACATGGGAGTATCCGACGGGTACGGGGCGATAACCGTCGCTTATGACCGGGCGCAATTCAAGGGCACGCACGGGAACGGAGACCGCACCGCCAATCTGGAGTTCCATCCCGAACGGTTCAGGGGGAAGTGCGTCTTGCTTGTGGACGACGTGCTTACTACCGGGGCTACTTTCATAGCGTTGCGGCGCAAGCTGATCAGGTACGGGGCAAAGTTCGTCATCGGCATGTTCCTTGCCAAGACCATTGCCTTCGAGGACGGGCGGAAGGAATAAGGCGAGAAAGCTCTCATGCGTTTATCATTTCAGGTTATCGTGAATGGTCTAACTCGATGTACCAGTCTCC
>OBAR01002286.1_pt1 | contig 13745 bp, 9 predicted proteins | sample 1517911 | NCBI WGS metagenome assembly OBAR01 (sample SAMN04571709, study PRJEB22368) | human gut metagenome | biome: human gut; material: stool | host: Homo sapiens | place: Luxembourg | collected 2012-10-26
CCAGCAGAGACTTTTCCTGTTCTGTGAAGAATTTATCTTCTCGGATGAGCTGCGCAATGCGCCGCTGCACCTTTGCCCATGACAGCGTGACCGGCTCGGAATTGCCCACGGAGATTTGCAGCGGTTTAGAGGTATCCTTCAAGCCGTACTCCCGCGCCAGCCATGCGGCGGCTTCCCGTTCACGCCCGTGCTGTGCCATATACCGAACAACCGCCTGCTTGCTTTCAATTTTTCCGTTCCAGCTCTGCAAGGCAGCGTCGATATCCTCCTGCGTCACCTTGTAGGGCGAGGGCGTTATCGTGGTCGCCAACGTGGGATACAGCTCGTCCAAAAGCTCCTGATGGAGCCGGTTGTGGAAGGAGGGCATATCGAAATAGAGGCGCGTGAGCTGCAAATCGCCGGATTCTGTGACGATGCGCCGGATTGCCGCCGCGCCCTCCAGATAGGCGTTTTGACGGTCGGAGTTGCGGCAGGCGTTGAGAAACGCTTCATCCTTGGAAAGCGCGTTGCCCACGCTCAGGCGGTATCTCTCGAACAGCTCCTGCACCGTGGGCTGAGCCTGCTCTGCGGCGGGGTCGCGGAACACCCTTGTGCCATCTGCACCGAACTCCGCTTCCTGCGCGTCGATGGCGGCCTCCGCTTCATGGTCAACGGAGCGCAGCGTGTAAATGTGGCGCTCACCTCTAAAGTCCGGCGCTTCGGCAATCGTCACATCATACTTATCGCGCAATTTCTCCACATACATCTCTAAATTGTGCGACGGTACACCGCACATCTCCACACGCCCGGCGCCGGGGATGTTGCGGGTGGTCAGGTTCATATTCAGCAGATCCGACGCCTGTTTTGCGTCCTCGCCGTACAGCTCAAAGAAATCCCCCACCTGAAACAGCACGAGATCGTCCGGGTGGGCTTCCTTTACGGCATTGTAGTCATTCCATGCTGCACTTCGCGCTGCGGTCTGCCGCTGAAGCTGCTCAAAGCGCGCCTTTTCCTCCAGCGTCAGGAAACGGTCTTTGCGGATCAGCTCAGAGATACGCTTGGCGACGTTCGCCCAGTTCAGCTGGATTTCCGGGCAGTCCTGCTTTTTCAGGCTGACGCCCTTGCCACTGTGATCCTCACCGCTGTGGGATGCGCCGGATACCGCGTGGGAGCGTCCCCCAATGCCGTATTCATCTTTCAGGAAATCCGCCTGCTCCCTGGGGCTGTGTTTCTCTTTGAAATAGGCGTAGATACGCCCCTTGCTCCCTTCAATATTGCTGCCGCGGGTCAGGGTCGCGGCGATCTCGTCCTCGGTAATAAACCGCTGCACGGCGGGGATCTCCGCCATTTCGGTGCGGTATTCCCTGCGGGGCAGGGACAGCTCCCGCAGACCCTGCTCGATTTTGTCCGGCTTGTGGTAATGGAAGCGCAGCAGGCTCCTGTCCTCCCGGCAGTCGGATCGGAGCTGTGCTAAATCGTCCATGAGGACTTCACGGAACGCAGGGTCTGTCAGCCGTTCGGCAAGCCGCGCCGTTTCCTCCGGGAAACCGCCGCCCCGCATATCCGACAGGCAGGAGAGATAGCCCTGCGCCCGCGCCTTTTCACTTAAATCCTGCCGTAGATACCAGATAGACTGCGCCAGCTCCGTGCGCTCGTGCCCCGGCGCTTCCGCAAGCTCTACGTTGGTTGCGTATTCGCCCTGCTCCAAAAGCTCGGAAATGCGCGCTGCCGCCTCCTGCCAGCTTACGACCTTTGCAGAGGCCAGGTGTCTTGCCGCGTCCCCATTGGCGATGTGGATGCCGTCGTCGGCGTACCACGCGGAATATCTGCCGTTTTCGGTGACGACGCCGTTGCCGCCGTGGAAGCTGCTTTGAAGAAACGCCGCGATTTCTTCCACGCTCTTGCCCTTGGAGAACTCCGTGGCGATCTTCATGCGGGCATAGTCGGCGTTGCCCTCCATGCGCAGAATATGGTCGATATCCGCCTGCGGGATGGACATGGAAAAAGCGGAGGGCGTGTAGCTCTCCGCTTCTGCGATATATGCGATTTGCTCATCCTCCGTGGGGAACAAGCTCAGTTGGTATGCCTGCGGTATCGGAGGCTGCGCCGGTTCCGCTTCCGGCGCGTCATTGGTCAGTTGTACACCAGTTCGCTGAGGATGATCTCCTCCGCCTGCGCTTTCAGGCTGTTCATCAGCCCCACCCATTTCATCTGGTCGCGGGCTTTCAGCTCCTCCGTCACGCCCGCCGACTTCATCAGCTCCGGCATCATCTGCTCCAGCCTCCGGTTCGCCGTCTCGTCGATCTCCCGCAGGTGCGGGAACAGCTTCTCCGACAGCACCAGACGGCTGTACAGCCCCGGTCTGTGCTCCTGAAGATAGCTCCTGCGCAGTCTCCCGTACTTGCCCAGGGGTCTCGCGTCCTCCGGCGTTTCGCTCAGCGTCAGGTCGGGAATCAGGTAGTCCCCGTTCTTGGTGTAGGTCAGCTCTGTCATGGCTATGGCTCCTTTCCGCGAATTTATCGCGCTCGTAGTTCTTGATGGTGACTTCGATCTGCCGCAGCACCTCTCCGTTGATCCTGCTCACCGCCGTGCCCAGCTCAGCGGCGGCTTCCGGGGTGTTGAAATCGAAGATGCTCAGGAAATCCTCATGCTCGAAGCGGTCGTCCGCTTCAAGCCCGCAGCGGGACATGAGCGAGTAGGCGATGCTGACGGCGGCGGCGCTTTGGAAGGCCGCTCCTACGTTAAATTCATCATACCCGTAAAGAAAGGAATCGTCAACGATGGCGAGGATATCCCGCTTATAGTCCCGCCAGTATTCCTCCGCAAGCTGAGACGCGATGCGCTCAAGCTGGTCAGGGAGCCCTCCTTTTCCGTCCACACCATAGCGGCTTTCCAGCATGGCGCTTACCGCGTCCGCGTGTTCCTCCCGGTATTCCCACAGGTAGCGGCTCTTTGGAAATTCTCTGCCGCCCGTATCCGACACGTCGAACACATACCGAAGCCTCGGCCTTTCGCCGCTGCTGTCGATGAGGGCGATGCCCTTGGAGCCCCTGCGGACATACCGGCCCATTTTTTCGTTCCAGAAGTCGTACTCTGCGCAGGCGGTGGCGTCCGGACGCTGGGCGTGGATCATGACCTGCTCGGCGTAGGGGTATTTGTACAGCCTTGCGGCGGTGGTGAGAAAGCCCGTCCAGCCCCGGTAGCTGCCGGTGATCTGCCGCTGCGCTTCGTCCGCCATCTGCATATACGTTTGTAGCTTGCTCGGCATATTGTTCCTCCTTCATGGCAAAAATTTAGAGCGCCCGGAACGGACGCTCTATGTATAAGCAGTATATATGAAAACACCCCGAATCCTGTGCAGGAAACGGGACGCTTGCTCTTATATGTTGGTTTTCTGTTTCCCAAAATCAGATTATTTTCATTTTTGGGAAGTAGACGGCTGCTCTGCCAGCCAGTCTGCAATATCCACGATTTGAATTCCCTCATATTGGTATGCCTCATCCCGGATTCTGGCAAGCACCATCTTCGGATAAGCGTCCTTGATCTGGAGCAGAGGGCTTACCTCGCGTTCAAAGGTTTTTGCGTCACTGATGTTGTCTGAAACTTGAATATAGAGCTTTTCATTGCGCTTGATGGCGACGAAATCTATTTCTTTCTTGTACAGAACCCCAACATAGACCTCATATCCGCGCCGAAGCAGTTCAATGGCAACGATATTTTCAAGTACGCGGCCATAATCCAGATTCTTGGTTCCCAGCTTCGCATACCGGAAGGTGTGGTCGCTCAGATACAACTTATCACTGGAGGCCAGATACTTTTTCCCCTGAATGTCATACCTGCGAACGCGATAGAAAGCAAAGGCATTGCACAGATACTGCATATAGTTTCCGACGGTCTTGTGGTTGATTTTATCCTTGTTGCCCGTGAGAGCGTCTGCAATATTTCTCGCAGACGTGAGATTTGAGATATTGTCCATGAGAAAATCGACAATGCGGTTCATCAGGATCGGGTTGCGGATTTTATATTTCTGCCGTATGTCCCTGACGATCAATGTATCGAATACATCCGCGATATAGTCGTACTTGGCTTCCGGGTCCTGATAAAGATACGAGCCGGCCATACCTCCTTCTCGCAGATAACGGGAAAAAGCGGCATATCTGTCCGTAAGGGTATAATACTCGCAGAATTCACTGAAAGAAAACGGGAACACCTTCACTTCAAAAGTTCGACCCGTAAAGAGAGTGGCAAGGTCTGAACTCAGAAGGAAAGCGTTTGAGCCTGTAATATAGATGTCGAATCTTTCCTGCGCATGGAGGTTGTTGATGGTAAGCTCAAAACCCGGACACATCTGCACCTCGTCAATCAGAACAAAGTTCTGCTTGCCATCGACATAGGAGCTTTCAATATATTCGTTCAGGACATGGTAGTCCTTGAACTTCTCGTACTTTGTCAGGTTATAATTGATATGCACGATATTTGCGTCCGCGATATTTGCTTCTACATACCCCTTGAAAGCTTCCAACAGCTTTGACTTTCCGCTGCGTCGGACGCCTGTGACTACCTTGATGTCCGGCGTACCAATCACTCCAATTAGCTTCCGGAGATACATACCTCGGTCTATCAGTTTCATATTCATCACCTCTACTCTTATTATACCCGTTCTATTTCCCAAAATCAATATTTTTTCGATTTTGGGAAATAGAATCGCGGGAGCAAAGCGGGAGCGACCCGAAAGCCGCTCCCGCCGCATCCGCCTTATTCGTCCGTGTCGAAGTCCGGCACCAGCTCCATCTCCGCGAAGTCCTCATCGGTGATTTCGCCCAGCTTTTGCAGGGCGCTGTCGGTCAGATCCCGCAGCTCGGCTTCGTCCTCGTCCAGGTATCCGCGCATTTCGGTGAGGGCGGCAATCAGCCCGCTGCGGCTGTCGCTTTGGTAGATGCACATGAGGTTCATTTCATCGTTGGTAAAATTCATCATAGCAGCTCTCTTTCCGCGCGCTTTGAACGCGCTGTCTTTTTCGGCTCGTTGACGGGAGGACAGAGCTTTGCCAGCACGGAGGGCTTCTTCTCCTGCCGTGCCGTCTGCGCCTGTTCCCGGCGCGCCGCCTGCGCCAGCTCCATGAGGGAGACGGGCTTGCCGGACTTTGCCTGTTCCTCCAGCTCTGCCACGGTCTGCTTCGGCCCGTTGTTGATAACGCCGTCGATCATGCCGTAGTCGTCCTCCATGGCCATCTCCGCGTTTTTGAGATAGTTTTCCGGCTTTAGGAAGTCGGGCAGCGCCTTGAAGCCCCGGGAATCAACGTAATGACAGGATACCACGCCGTTCTGCTTCAGCGCCACGATGTCGCTGACAGACAGGCTGTGACCGCGAAAATCCTCCGGGCGGCGGATGTTGAAGGTCTCATACAGCTCGTTCAACCTGTCCTGCGTATCGCCCCTGCGGTCGAGGCTGCCCGCGTAGACGGCGGCGTAGTTCTCCTTTTGGGCGGAAAGCCCCTTCTTCTCCAGATACTCGGCGTTCATAAAGCGGAGCTGCGCCGTATTATCATTATCCCGAAGCTGATAGATGGCAAAGCTGTCGGCGGGGTTACTGAGGAACGCCTTTTCATAGTCCGGCGGTGCGAAGCGGTCTTTGACCGTCTCCCATTCGGAGGCTTCCACGCCGAAGACGCCGTCAAAGCTGCGGACTTCCTCCGCATCGAACGCCATGGCCTCGGTGTTGTCCGTGTGAAGCATATACACGCTCACGTCCCGTTCCATGAGCTCCAGCGCACGCTCCTTTGTCAGCGGCAGCATATTGGAATCGGTGTAGCCGTAGGCGTTCATGCTCTCAACAGAAATTGCAGGATCGGGGACGCAGCCGTTGTCCGGCGCTGTGACCGGCTCCTGCTCCTGCACGGCGATCTCCTGCACAGGCTGGGCGGCAAGGCTCTCCGTCTCCCTGTCCAGCCCGCGCTCCTTGCAGATTTCCGCGTAATGGCGGTCGATATCCGTAATCAGGGAGGATGAGGTTCGGTTGATGGTCTCCAGCGATGCGCGAAGCTCGGTCAGCTCCCTGTCCTTTGCCCAGGTCGCCAGATACCCGAAGCTGTTTTCGCCTGTCTCAATGCCGTAATAGGCGCAGACGGCGAAGGAGATGCTCTCCGCCTGAATCTCCTCGGCGGCGCGGGAGAGCTTTGCCTTTTCCGGGTACTGTGCGTGCCAAAACTCCTTCACGGTCTGCTCGCCGCCCGTGAAGTTCAGCCCGTCCTCGCCCAGATACAAAAAGCCCTGCTCCGGCAGCTCAATGGGCGCTGCTGTGATGACAGAGGCGGCGTGATTGACGGTGACATGGCTTTCAAGCGTTACCGGCATACCCGGATCGTAATCCGAGCCGCGCAGGTCATATACATACAAGCCCTCCGGCAGCTTATCCCGGTCGATGCGCCCGTTTGAAAACAGCGCAGGCTTGCCGAACAGCTCGACCTCCTGATATTTTTCTCCGATTTCGTCCTTATTGTGGAGCTTGGAGTGTGCGATCTCATGGACGGCGGCGCAGACCGTCTGTACCTCGCTCATGCCTTCTCTGAGGACAATGCGCTGTTTGTCCACGGAGAAGTATCCGTCCATATTCTCCGCCAGCTTCTCAAAGCAGATGGGGACGGGCGCACTGCGGCGCAGAGCTTCCATGAACACCTCGTAATTCTGCACGTCCCCCGTAAGGTTCGCCGCCAGCTCCGGCAGGGGCTTGCCTGCGGTCTGCTGCACGTCGAACACCACCACGGGCTTGTACATGGGGATCTGCACCGTCTTTTCCTCCGTGATAATATCGCCGTTCTCGTCCCGCAGGGGAAGCTTGGTGTCGGGGTCTAACTTCTGCTGCTCGATTTTCTTCTTGAAGGGCGTGGGGGCGATGATCTTAATGCCCTTTTCGCCCTTTTTGACGCTTCTTCCGAACTGATCGCGCCATTTGTTGAAGCCAGCCACATGGGTGGCGTCGGGGCGCTGCATATAGATGAGCATGGTGTTGTTGACGCTGTAGCGGTGAAAGCGGCTCATGGTGGCAAGGTACTGCCTATATCTGTCGCTCTCAAACAGCTCCTTTATGCCCGTCTCTATGCTGTCGGTGATGTCCTTGAGCCGTTCCTTGTTGGTCTGTTTTTCAGCCATTTCGTGCATACCTCCTTTGAATCATGGTAAAAACAGCGGCTCCCGCAGGGGAATGAAACGCCCGTGCGGGAGCCTGCGAGGGTCATTTGGTGAAGTCCAGCTTATAGGAGGAACGCGCGCCGTCGTCCTCCAGCACGATGAATGCGTCGTAGGTCTTGCCGGTTTTCTCGGAGTAGATACCGCTGGCGTAGGCGCGTCCCTGCGTCAGGAGCGAGGAAGTCATCTTCTTTGTCAGGCTGATCTTCTTGGCGGCAAGGAAGCGGTTGTCCCGCCACAGCCCGAACTTGCAGCTCCGTCTCTCGCAGAAATAGCCGTTTTTGCTCTCCGTGACCTCTGCGCCGCAGCGGGGGCATTTGCCCACAACGGGTCTGCCGGAGGGGAACAGTACCTCCGCACCGTCCACAGGCGCAGCGTCCCGAACCAGCGCTGCGACCATATCGCGGATGCCGGCAAGGAACTCGTCTGCGCCCAGCTCGCCGCACTCGATCTCCTTGAGGCGGTGCTCCCATTCGGCGGTGAGCAGCGGGGACTGGAGCTGTTCGGGCAGCACGGTAATGAGGGAAACGCCCGCTTCGGTGGGAACGAGGCGTACAGATTTTTTCGCCTTTCTGCGCTCCGCAAAGCCCGTGGCCACCAGCTTTTCAATGACCGCCGCCCGGGTCGCGGGGGTTCCCAATCCCTTTCTCTCGGCATCTTCCGGCATATCCTCTTTGCCCGCCGTCTCCATGGCCGACAGCAGCGTATCCTCGGTGAAGTGCTTTGGCGGGGTCGTCTTACCCTCTTTGACCTCGCAGGAGGAAACGGGAAGCAACTGTCCCTCGGAAAGCTCCGGGAGGGTGCTGTCCTGCTTGCCCTTTTCCGTGTATGCCCTCCAACCCATATGAAGGATTGTTTTCCCTTTGGCGGCAAAGGCATTTCCGCCGCAGTCCAGCCTTGCCTCGGTCTCCAGATAGACGAAGGGTGCGCTGACCGCCATAAGCACCTGACGGGAAACAAGGCGCAGCAGCTCCCGTTCGCCTGCGAGCAAGGTTTCCAAATCCGTTTCGCCCGCCGCCATCGTGGGAACGACGGCGTGGTGGTCGCTGACCTTTTTGCTGCTGCACACCTGCCCCGAACAGACGGCTGCGGGCGGCTCCGTGCCGCAGACGCCCGCGCAGCACAGCGCCAGCGCGTTTACGCCGCCCTCCATATCGTCGGTGAGATAGCGGCTGTCGGTGCGGGGGTAGGTGCAGAGCTTCTTTTCGTAGAGGCTTTGCAGATAATCCAGCGACTGCTGCGCCGTGTACCCAAGCAAGCGGTTCGCATCCCGCTGGAGCGTGGTCAGGTCGTAGAGCGCCGGGGCTTTCTCCGCCTTTTTTGTCTGCACAACGGAGGTAACAGCGGCGGCTTTGCTGTTGCAGTCTCCGGCAAGCCGCTCCGCCTCTGCCTGCTCCTTCATGCGTTCGCCTGCGGCGGAGAAGCCGTCAAAGTCCAGATGGACGGTGTAGAAGCTCTCCGGCTGAAAAGCGCTTATTTCCGCTTCCCGCTGCACCAGCAGCGCAAGGGTAGGCGATACCACGCGCCCCACGTTCAGGGTGCGGTGGTACATCACGGAGAACAGGCGGGTGGCGTTGATGCCCACCAGCCAGTCCGCCTTGCTGCGGCAGAGGGCGGAGGCGTAGAGGTCGTCGTACTCCGCGCCATCGCGGAGATTGTCAAAGCCATCAAGGATAGCCGCATCCTCCATGGAGGAAATCCAGAGCCGCTTTACGCGCTTGCGGCAGTTGTTGAGATTATACGCCGTGCGGAAAATCAGCTCGCCCTCGCGCCCGGCGTCGCAGGCGTTGACGACCTCGCAAACGTCCTCTCTGTGCATGAGGGTGCGCAGGGTGTTCATCTGCTTCTGCTTGTCCCGCGCCACGGTATACTGCCAGCTTTTCGGCAGGATGGGCAAGTCCTCCCTTCGCCATTTGCCGTACTTTTCATCGTAAGCGTCCGCATCCGAAAGCTCCGCAAGATGCCCGAAGCACCAGGAGACGAGATAGCCGCCGCCCGAAAGAAAGCCGTCCTCGCGCCTGACTGCGCCAAGAACGGCAGCGATGCTCCTTGCCACGGAGGGCTTTTCACACACAACCAATCGGTATTCGTTCATATTCCTTTATTCCTCCTCATCGTTGATATCGAAATCATCCGGCGCGTCCCAGCCCTTTGCCCGCAGGAACTCCTTGCGCAGGGTGTTGTTCCCGCAGTCCTCGATGGCCTTCTCCACACACAGGTCGCAGTTTGCGTAGCTGTATTCGTCGAAATAGTATTTGAAGTCGTAGTAGATGGATTTGACGGGCTTGGGGGTGCGGAGCAGCGCCTCTGCGTCCCCGCAGCCCGCCTCCACTGCTTTTACGATCTTCTGCCGGATGAAGTATTCAAAGGCTTTCTTACCGCCCCGGTATCCGGGCTTTTGGGAGAGCGTCTGCCGGATGAAAAGCGCCTGCTCGCGCTTCATGATCTGAATAAGCCTCTCGCGGGGAGACGGCTCCATGGGCGATTCTGTGCTGACTGTCTGTGTCACTTTTCTTCATCCTCCCCGGCGTCCGTCTCGTCCTCGGCTTCAAACTCGTAATCCTCATCTTCCTCGTCCTCGCCGTAGTCGTAATCGTCCAGATCGTCCGCCCCACGGGTGTCGGCCTTGGGCTTGCGGAGCTTGAACCAGTATATCGCACCGCCGCCGCCCAGCAGCAGGAGCAGCAGAACGGCGATGATACCCGTGCCGCCGGGCTTCTTTTCGGGCGCGGTCTCCGCAGGCTCGGCGGGCTGGGGCGTAATTTCTGCTGTTTGCTCCTTGCCCGCGCACTCACTCATATTGGTTCTGCACACCTTGCAGCCCGTGTTGATTTTGCCCACAGCGCATTTGTCCGTGCAGGTGCAGGCGGGGACGATGCTCTCGCCGTCCTTGGTCAAAGCCAGCAGGTCGGCCTCGTCCACAAGATTCAGAAAATGGACGTTCTCATTGCCCTTATCGTCCCGGTCGATGATGAGATAAAAGGTATTGCCGCCCTTGGTCGTCACGGTGATGAACTGCTTGCCTGCGCCGAAAGCGGAGCCGATATCGTCCATGAGCGTCAGGTTGCCGTCCGGGGTCAGGGGCGCGGAACCTCCGGCAGCGGCGTAATATTGCAGCAGTATCTCCAGCAGTCCCGCAGTATCCGTGTCGTTCTCACCGCCTCCCGCAGAGGTGTTGAGAACCTCAAGGTATTTGCCGTATACATAGCCGGTCTGCTCCGGCACGACCACCTTGTACCAGCCGTTGCTTTCCTCCAGCACCTTCACCTCCGCGCCGTTGAGCAGACGCCCGATCACGGTGTAATCCGTGCCGGGGCCGGTGCGCAGGTTCAAATAGGTGCGGACGTTGACCACCTTTCCGGACTGCTCCCGTTTGGCGGGAAGCGTCCAGCTCCGATCCCCGATGGTCACGGTATGGCTTCCGTCCGCATTTTCGGTCACAAGCACGGTCAGGGTCTGTCCGTTTGGGGGCTGCTCACCGGTATTCGTATTCTCCGGCTGTGTAGTTGCAGTTGGGGTTTCCATGGTCGGGTCGCCCATTGTCGAATCGACCATATCGCCGCCTGCATAGGCCGTAACGGAAAAGACCGTCATGCAGAGCACGACGGCCAGCGTCACGGCAAAAAATCTCCATTTATTCTTCATCCACAAATTCCTCCGTTTTTCTGTATTCGTCGGGCAGCGCCGCCGTGGGACGCTTTTCCAGCATCTCCATCAGCGCCGCGAGCTGCTCGATGGTCAGCCCGTTCTCGCGGACGATGCCCACAATATCCGTGTTTTCCAGCTTCAGAATCTGCTCGTCCAGGGCTTTGAGCCGTGCGGTCAGCGATGTGAGCTTTTCCGCCAGCTTCTCGCGCTCCTGACGCAGCTTTTCAAGTCGCGGGTTCATAACATCCTCCTTTTTGCGTTGATATGGTTGTTGTTAAGGCAATCTGCCGAACTGGAGAAAATGGCTTCGCCAGTAGCTCGTGTCGATGGAAGCGTAGTGAATGGGGTCGCCGCAGTGGAGCATCCTGTTATTGCCAACATAGATGCCCACATGGGACGCGCCTGCGGTGTCATAGGTCTTTTCAAAGAATATCAGGTCGCCGGGACGGGCGCTTTCCGGGGAAACATAGGCGCACATGCCCCGCAGCCCCTCCGCGCCCAGCCTGCCGAAGCTCCAATGCAGGCCGCAGTTGTTGTAGACATACGAAACGAAGCCGGAGCAGTCGAAGGAGGTGGCGGGCGAGCTGCCGCCCCAGACGTAGGGGTAGCCCAGATACTTTTCCGCTTCCTTGATGATGGCGGCGAACTGCTCGTCCGCCAGCGCCTCCGGGGGTATCTCGTACTTCTCATACTGGGTGTGGTAGTACCGGTTCACATACGGGGAGCCGGGGAACAGGTCGGGGCGGTTGCCCAGCACGCTCATATACACGGCGTACATGGAGAGCTGATCGTGGGACATGATATGCACCGGCACATGGGAGAGGTTGAAGTTTTCCAGCTCCACATGGCAGATATACCAGGTATAGGGAACCTCCACCTCGTACTCGTAGCTTTGCAGATTGCCGTTTTCGTCGGTGTAATAGCCGATATGCGTTTCGGTGCGGTATCTGGTTTCCGTGGCGACGGTTTCCGTTAAGATATACTGCTTTTCAAACAGCGTCTCCAGAATCCCGCCTATTTCGTCAATCGTCCATTCTCCGCCCTTGAGGGCGGTAATCATGGAAATGAGCACATAGGGGTCGTGCTCAATCTCGTCCAGGTCGAAGTGGTACTCGTCGTAATCGTGGGTGCTTTCGTAGCTGTTCAGGTATTCCCGCAGCTCGTCCTCCATGGCGCAGTAGGCGGCTTCCGCCGCCAGCATATCCGCATCCTCCAGCGGATAGGTGGAGGCCGCAATGCCGGACACCCCGCCCTGAAACAGCGTGGAGCAGGAGGAAATGCAGGTCATGAGCAGCAGTATCGCGGCAGCGATACCGCCCGCGATGAGGAAGCCCTTCTTGTGCCGGACAAAAAAGCTGCCGGCCTTTTTGCTTCCCTCGGCGGCGCGCTTTGCCGCCTTCGCGGTGGTCTCGGACGCTTTGACGGTATTCCTCGCGCCGTTTCCCGCTTTTGCGGCGGCGTATTCCTTTTTAATGGCCTGCTTCTGCTGCCAACGGGAATAGGGATTGGAAGCCCTGCCGTATTCCTGCTCGTACTGTTTGTTCAGCGCCTTGAGATTGGCTTTGTCTGCGGCGGCTTCCGCCTTGTCCGCTTTGCGGTAGGGCTTTTCCGCATGGGAGCGGTGCGCCGATTCCGCAATGCGCCAGGTGCGCTCCGCCGTCTCGGTCAGGGTGTTCGCCGCCTCCGTGCCGGGGTTGTCGTCGCCCTCCTCCCGGAGCTTGCGGTGGACTGCGCTGCGGACGGTATCCAGCGGCGCCTTCCTTGCGGCGTGCGCCAGCTTGGAGGGCGGACGCTTTTTGTCCGCCTCCTCAAAGAAAAGGCGCGTTGTGACCGTGCCACTTTCGGCATCCACAATGCGCTCCTTGACCTTAACGGTTTTCTTGGGAATTTTCGCTTCGGCCTTTTCCAGCTTAACCGCCGCCCTGTCCGCCTTGCGGACAGCTCGTTCCAGCTCCGGCAGGGCGCGTTCTTCCTCGGTGAAAATCAGCCTTGGCGAGCGTTTTGCCATATTCATCACCTCCTGATGGGACTGCTGATGAGTTAAAAGCGTTATTCAAACAGAATTTCATCCGTTCTCTCCAGAAAATGCCGCTTGCCCGCCGGGGTGATGAGGGTATAGTGTCCCAGCTTGCCGCGCTCGGTGTAGAAGTCCCTCACCAGAAACAGACCGGAGCTCTTTTTTACCGCACGGGGAAAGAGCTTGCGGTTCTTGTCCCGGAACAGATACTTCTTTTCCTCCAGATACCGGGTAAACTGCTTTTCGGGAACGCCCAGCTCCTTGGCGGTGGTGCGGATGTTGGTGCAGTCCGCAGGGTCAACAAAGGCGTCGTAATACTCCGCTTTGGGGAGGGCAAGCCGGAGACGGCGGGTCAGCTCCCGGTTTCGGGCGTTTTCGCTGCGCAGGCGGTTCAGGTACTCCGGCACGGCCTCGGGGTGCGCCTCCAGCGCATCCAACAGGCTGTCCGTCATATACGCGCCGTGCTTGCGGATGGAGGGAATGACCTCATGGGTGATCCAGCGCTTGAAGGCTCTCGCTTCCGGCTTTTTGGAACAAAGGATCAAATGATAGAGTCCGGCTTCACTTACAGCATTTATTTCAATCGTCTTATCGGCGTTCTGGGGGTGGGGTACTTCAAGTAACCCACCTTCATCCGAGTCCAATCTGGACATTGCGCGCGTAACCTGGTTCAATCCGAGAGCTTTGCACACATCAACCGCAACAAACCAAGGAGCTCCGTCTTTCAGCACGGAACGCACCCGACCAAAATCTGCGCTTTCAAAAATCATAAGGTGGTTATCCATAGTCTTTTCTCCTTCCTTACACTGTAATTGCGTCCTTCGCTTCCTCCCCGGTTTGTTCGGAGAGGTCGGACAATTTTGTCGTGATGATTTTGTACAGCTCCGTATCCTTGGGGAAGCGGTCTACGAAGGGCA
>OBAR01002303.1_pt1 | contig 13622 bp, 11 predicted proteins | sample 1517911 | NCBI WGS metagenome assembly OBAR01 (sample SAMN04571709, study PRJEB22368) | human gut metagenome | biome: human gut; material: stool | host: Homo sapiens | place: Luxembourg | collected 2012-10-26
ACTGCGTCTTGTTGGTGTAGTTGACCGCCACGGCGGGCCAGTAGGCGATGCCGTCCACGTCGTAGAGGAACGAGCAGGCGTAGATCTTGCGGAACTCGTGGGCGATCTCCGTTCCCTCGATGATCTCCTTGAGACCCGACGAGTTGATGTAGTGGAGGATGCGGATGCCCCGCTCTTCGCCGTAGCGGTTGATCCGGGAAAACCACTCCCTGACGCCGTTGAAGAGCGTCACGCGGCGTCCCGACTCCTGGAACGCCTCGCGTTTGAGCGAGAGTCCCTTCGACTTGGCCTCCTGGATCATCCGCGCCATGTACGTAAGGACCATGTCGGCGTCCTGCTCCTCGGCGAGCGTGTTGGCCTCGGTCCAGAACTCCTTGTTGCTCTTGCCGACGGCCGGAATGAAGTCGTATTCCTGCATGTTGCCCGGGGCGAGCGTTCCGTCGAAGTCGTAGATCAGGGCTATGGTGAATCTGAATTCCATCGTTTTCAAAGTTTTGATTTTAAAGCTGCTAAAAATCAGACGGCTGCAAAACCGTATGGCATGCGGTTCGGTAAAACCTTCCGACAGATGAAGGGGCCGCAGCGACCCCGACACCAAAGATAGCTTTTTTTTCGTATTTTTGCAAAAACAGCGCAAACCGGCCCCGACGCCGGTCGCTTTCGTGCCGGTCCGGGGCGCAGTCTGTCTGGAACAGAGGCTCTTTTCCGGCAATAACGTACGTAAAAACAACAGATTATGGAGTTCAAGGAATTGATTGCGAAACGCCGTTCGGTCCGTAAATTCACCGACCGCGAAGTTCCCCGCGAGGTCGTGGACCGCATCCTCGCCGAAGCCCTTTCGGCCCCTTCGGCACGCAATACGCGCACGACGCGTTTTCTGGTGGTCGACGATCCCGCGCTGGTGGCCCGCATGGCCGAAATGCGCGATTACGGGTCGGCGTTTCTGAAGGGCGCGCCGCTGGCGGTCCTGGTGCTGGGCGACACCTCGGCGAGCGATCTGTGGCGTGAGAACGCCGCGATTTCGGCCACGGTGCTCCAGCTGGCCTGCGTCGACGAAGGGCTGGCTTCGTGCTGGGTGCACGTCAACGGACGGCCCCGCCGCAAGGACGCCCCCGACGGAGAGAGGGCCGCCGATTACCTCCGGGCCTTCCTGCCCATCCCCGACGGCTGCGAACCCCTCTGCGCCATCGCCCTGGGCTATTCCGACTTCTCCCCCGCCCCGCTGCCGCCTGCGGACGACGAGGCGCGGATTCTCCGGCTCGGATAACGTTAAAGGACGCCCTTCGAGGTGTCCTTTAACGTTTCATATCAGCGTGATGCGTTCCCGCAGGATGTCGAGAATCTGTTTTTTGAGCTGCGGGGCGTTGATCGGCTTGGGCATGTAGCCCGTGAATCCGTTCTGCATGATCTTCTGCTCGTCGGAGGCGTAGGCGTAGGCCGTGACGGCGACGATCGGGATTTCCGCCGCGAATTTGCGGATTTCCGCCGCGGCCTCGTAACCGTTCATCACGGGCATGTTGATGTCCATGAGAATCAGGTGCGGATGTTCCGTGCGGCACAGTTCCACGGCCTGCTCCCCGTCCCGGGCGCGTATCAGCCGGTAGTCGCGGCGCAGGATCGTTTCGAAGAGACGGTAGTTGCTGTCGTTGTCCTCGGCAATGAGGATCGTCAGTTTGTCCTTTTCGACCGAAACCGTCGGGATCTCCCCGCACGGGGTTTCGCAGGGCTTGCCGGTGACGTAGGGAAGCGTGAACCAGAAGGTCGTGCCGCGCCCTTCTTCCGACTTCACGCCGATCTCTCCGCCGAGATGTTCGACAATGCTTTTGCAGATCGGAAGCCCGAGTCCCGTGCCCTGTTTGAAGGAGTTGAGTTTGACGAACCGGTCGAAAATCCGCCGCTGCCCTTCGGGCGGAATGCCGCAGCCCGTGTCGGAGACGTAGAAACGGAGCCGGCTGCCCTCCGCCCGGTAGCCGAAGCGGATCGACCCTTGGGCGGTGAATTTCGCGGCGTTGGTCAGCAGGTTGATCAGCAGCTGCGAAAGCCGGTTGCGGTCGGAGTGGAACAGACATGCGTCAAGCCCCGGCTCGAAGATCAGTTCGACGCCTTCGGCCGTTTTCATGCGGATGATGTTCTCCTTTTCGTGCATCAGTTCGTTCAGCTCGAAGTCCGAGAAGTTGAATTCCAGCGTTCCGGCCTCGATCTTCGAGAGGTCGAGGATGTCGCCGATCAGTTGCAGGAGCAGGGCGTTGTTGTTCTCGATGATCGAAATGTATTCCCGCTTTTCCTGCTCCTCGTCGGTCTCGGCAAGGATGCTCGAGAACCCTACGATGGCGTTGAGCGGCGTGCGGATTTCGTGGCTCATGTTGGCCAGGAAGGCCGATTTGAGGCGGTTCGACTCCTCGGCGCGGTCGCGTGCCGAACGGAGGTCCTGCTCCAGCCGCTTGCGCGGCGTGATGACGAGCGACGATCCGATGAGGTTCAGCGGGCGCCCGTCGTCGTCGCGCTGGTCCACGGTGGCCTGTGCTTCCACCCAGTCCAGATGCCAGCGTCCTCCGGCGTCGGAGGCTACGCGGTACTCCTCGCGCACCTTGTCCTTCCGTCCGGCGATCAGGTCGTCGTAGGCGCGGCGCACCCGCTCACGGTCTTCCTTGTGGATCTTGGCGAAATAGCTTTCCGAGGGGACTTCCAGCTGCTGGTCGGCGTTCGTCCCGGCGAGCATTTGGCCGTGCACCGATTTGTTCACGTCGCACAGGATCGACCCTTTGCGCAGGTCCCATTTCCAGGGCACGATGTCCGCCACGTCGAGCGCCATCGCCAGCTTGTGGTTGATCGAATCGAGTTTCTGCTGCGTCTTGTAGAGCGCCGTGCCGTCGAGGCAGAAGATGTCGATGTGTTCTTCGAGGTACGAGCGGCTGATCACCACTTCGTAGAAGATGTCGCGCGGTTCGTAATAATAGGGGTAGGTGATGGTCCGGTTCTCGTTCTGTGCGATTTTTATCAGCCGCATGAATTCGGTCATCGGGAAGGGGAACAGTTCGCTGACCCGTCGTCCGATCGCCTGCTCGCGGGGGATGAATATGCGTTCGTAACGGGAGTTCACGTCGCAGTAGAGGGCGTCTGCGGGGTTGCCGTTTTCGTCGTAAATCACCTTCATCTGGATGTAGACGATCGGCATGGCGTTGAACAGGTTCGAATATTTCGCCAGACTTTCCGATTCCCGCTGCCGGGCCGATTCCACGCGGTACATCATGCGAATGCGCCACTGTTGGATGCCGATGAAGGCCAGCAGCAGCACGATGCCCCCGATCGCCCATTTGTACTGTTCGAGCGTCGATACCGGTTTGTTGTAGAAGAGCGTGTTGGCCGGGCAGGTGTGCGGCGAGAGGTCCTTGCGTTCGAGGGCTGCGTAGTTGAAGACCGGGCGGGCGTCCTGCGGGGCGTAGAACGGAATGTCGCGTGGCTGGTGTCCGGCCAGAACGGCGTCGATGGTCGAAATGACGTGTGCGTTCACCTCGGCGTCGTCGTATACATAGCCTCCGACCAGTCCGCCGTCGCGGATGTCTGCGGGCATCAGCGCGAACATCGGGGCCTGCACGCTGGCGATGACGCGGTAGGAGTCGGTGACGGAGACGATGTTGTCGCCGATTTTTTTTGTGTAATGCCACGACGAGAAGAGTATGCCCGTGCGGTGGATGTCGATGCGGTTGAGCGAGTCCAGCAGCGCTTCGGTCGACATTTCGTGTGCCGAGTAGAACCGGTAGTCGATCTGCGGGAATTCGCGGTCCAGCAGCTCGCGCAGGTCGCTGTCGGCCTGCTGGTTGATATAGCGGCCGTCGCCGACGAAGATCAGCGAATCCATCCCCGGGATCATCCGGCGCATCAGCTCGACGTTCTCGCGCAGGTAGAGCGGCGTGCGGATGAGCGTGATGTTGTCGGACACGGCTTTGTCGCACAGCGGCAGCCGCTCCTCGGGGCGCAGCGGGCGGCGGTCGAGGTAGGCGTTTTCAGGACCTATGTAGTCCATTTCCGAGCAGAGGATCAACGGCACGCCGGGCCAGGTCTGTTTCACGAAGTCGCGCAGCACGGCGATCGGAGCGCCCAGCAGCACCAGCATCCGGGGCGGATTCTTGCCGTATTCCCGCAGCAGGTTGTTTTTGAAGGATTCGATCTCGCCGGTTTTGTGTTTTTTGAACGTCATCAACAGCGAGTTCATGTTTTCGGTGTAGACTTCGAAGTTGTCCACCTGGTCGATATGCGCGACGATGCTGTTGATAATGTGGCTGCTCCAGGGTGCCGATTCGGTGTAGGTGTTCAGCACCAGCATGTAGTCGCACTTGTCGCCCGGGGGGCTGCTCGCGGCTTCGGAGAAGGGATGTGCCAGCAGGCAGCTGAAAATCAGAACTCCCGCCAGGGCCTGGAGGGAAATGCTGAACGGTTTCTTCAGAAGATTCATTTGTTTGCAGTGAAGGAGCCGGATGACCGGCTGTGACGCTAAATGCAATGACGCATGTAAATTGAAAAAGAGAGGCCCGGAGTTGTGTTCCTGACCTCTCTTTCGAAGACGGAGACTACCTGTTCAGAACGGGTTTGATGTCCTTGATCCGGAGCTGGGTGGTCACAGTTCCCCGGTAGTGGTTTTCGACGATCTGGTAGCAGACGTCGATCGGGCGTCCCGAGCGCACCCATTCGTAATGCGTGGGCTGCTGGAAGGCGATGGCCTGGATCTTGGTGTTGGGCTTCTGCCGCTGCATCAGGTCCATGCGCAGGTGCTCGCACTCCATGCCGACGAGTTTGGCGTCGCCGTGGTTGCTCACGCCGCAGGTGGCGAAGACCGGCGCCGTGTTGCCCGGCCCGAAGGGCTGGAAGCGGTTGAGGTCCTTGCGGAAAGCCGGCGTGATGTCCGAGAAGAGCAGTTCGCTGTCGATGTCCACCTGCGGAACGAGCATCTGCGGGTCGATGTTCTCCTCCACGTATGCGTTGAACCGCCGCGTGAACTCGCCGACGTTTTCCGGACGCATCGTCAGCCCTGCGGCGTACATGTGTCCGCCGAAGTTTTCCAACAGGTCCGAGCACGACTCGACGGCCTGGTAAAGGTCGAATCCGGGAACCGAACGCGCCGATCCGGTCACGAATCCGTTGCTCATCGTCAGCACCACCGTCGGACGGTAGTAGGTCTCGATGAGACGCGACGCGACGATGCCCACGATGCCCTTCATCCAGCGGGGATTGTAGATCACGGTGCTCTTGAGGGCCTTCATTTCGGGATTGCCCTCGATATAGTCGTGCGCTTCCTGCGTGACGGAGCGGTCGATCGACTTGCGGTCCTGGTTGTAGGCGTCGATCACGCTGCCGAACTCCTCGGCGATCGACTCGTTGCCCTCGATCAGCAGCTCCACGGCGGCGTGCCCGCCCGAAGGCGAGGCGTTTTCGTCGTTCTCGTCCATTCGCATCCGGCCGGCGGCGTTGATGCGCGGCCCGATCTTGAAGACGATGTCGTCGATGGTGATATTGTGTTTGTCCAGCCCGCAGATCTTGATGATCGACAGCAGACCTTTCGACGGCTCGCGGTTGAGGTTCTTCAGGCCGAAATAGGCCAGAATCCGGTTCTCGCCGACCAGCGGCACGATGTCCGAGGCGATCGACACGACCAGCAGGTCCAGCAGGGGCAGGATCTGCTCGAAAGGCATGCGGTTTTTCTGCGCATAGGCCTGCACGAGTTTGAATCCCACGCCGCAGCCCGACAGTTCGTCGAACGGGTAGGAGCAGTCGACCCGCTTGGGGTCCAGAACGGCTACGGCCTTGGGAATCTCCTCGGCCGGGAGGTGGTGGTCGCAGATGATGAAATCCACGCCTTTCGTCTTCGCATAGACAACCTTTTCCGTGGCTTTGATGCCGCAGTCCAGGGCGATGATAAGCCCCACGCCCTTGCGGGCGGCGAGGTCGATACCTTTGATCGAAATACCGTATCCTTCGGTATAACGGTCGGGGATGTAGAACATCAGGTTTTTGTGCCCGATCTGGCGCAGGAACTTGTAAACCAGCGCGACGGCCGTACAGCCGTCCACGTCGTAGTCGCCGTAAACCATGATCTTCTCCTGGTTCGCAACGGCCCGTTCGACCCGCTCGACCGCCTTCTCCATGTCCTTCATCAGGAACGGATCGTGCAGGTCGGCGAGGCTCGGTTTAAAGAATTTCTCCGCCTTTTCTACGGTGTCTATGCCTCTCTGTACGAGCAGATTGGCCAGTACTGGCGAGATCCGCAGAGCGGCAGCCAGCATGGCTGCCGTCGCGGGGTCGCCCTGTGGCTTCACTACCCAGCGTTTTTCTATAGGCATACGAATTGTTATTTATATATTTTAACATTTAATTTCCAATTATCGTTATTGCGTCTTTATATCTTTTCGGCGCTGTCCGCCGCTGTCGCCGCCGCCTGTGGCGGCGTTTAAAAATCTCCGCTCCGGCCCTCCTTCAGGGTGGGAGATGAGTGAGATGCCAGACCCTTTTGCCGGCCGTCTCTCACGAACCGCTCGTTATTTCACACTGCAAGGCTGTGGCCAATTCCCTGATGACCAGCTGTTTTACCTCCTGTATCGACGGCTGCGACCCCGTTTCGGCGGCGATCGACGTGACGCCCCGGTCGGTGAATCCGCAGGGGTTGATGCGCGAGAACCACTCAAGGTCAGTCGTCACGTTCAGTGCGAACCCGTGCATGGTGACATAACGCGACGAACGGACTCCTATTGCGCAGATCTTGCGCGGCCGCGCCTTTCCGGGGTCGATCCAGACCCCCGAGGCTCCGGCGATGCGTCCCGCCGCGATGCCGTATTCCGCGACCGTGCGGATCACGGCCTCCTCCAGCGCTTCGATATACTCCCGCAGGCCGATGCCGATACGCTCCAGGTCGAGGATCGGATAGCATACCAGCTGCCCGGGGCCGTGGAAGGTGATGTCGCCGCCGCGGTCGATGTGAAAGAACTGTGCGCCCATCGCTTTGAGCGCTTCCTGATTGACGAGCAGGTTTTCGGCATGCCCGCTCTTGCCCAGCGTGTAAACCGGCGGATGCTCCACCAGCAGGACCGTGCCCGCATCGTCCGCGTCGTCCGCGCCCGGGACCGGGACCGGAATGGGACCGGTGCGCTTTCGGGCTACCCCGGCGTCGAACAGCTCCTGCTGCAAATCCCAGCAGGTTTTGTAGTCCATGCGTCCGAGGTCCCGGCAGTAGGCTTTCATCGCTACAAACTTTTTACGCTTCGCAGGGCTTCTTCGGCCATGTACGACGAGCGGACCAGAGGCGCGCTCGCGCAGTAGCTGAAACCCATTTCCAGCGCCCGGAGTCTGTACCATTCGAATTTTTCGGGAGTGATGTACGCCGCAACGGGGTAGTGCTCCAGAGTGGGCCGAAGGTACTGACCGAGTGTCACAATCCGCACGCCTGCGTCGCGCAGGTCGTGCAAGGTTTGCAAAACTTCATCATCGCTCTCGCCAAGTCCGACCATCAGTCCGCTTTTCGTTACGACGCCCTGCCTGTTCAGACAGCGCAGGGTCTCCAGGCTCGTACGGTACTTGGCTCTGGAGCGCACCACGGGGGTCAGTCGCTCGACGGTTTCGATGTTGTGCCCGATGATGTCGGGCTTCGACGCGACGATCACCTCCAGCAGGTCGGGCCGTGCGTCCAAATCGGGAATAAGAAGCTCAATTACGGCGTCGGGGTTCTGTGTGCGGATGGCCTCCACGGTTGCGGCCCAATGGGCTGCTCCGCCGTCGGGGAGGTCGTCGCGCGTCACGGAAGTTACGACGACATACCGCAGTTTCATCAGTGCGACGCTTTCGGCCACCTGTCGTGGCTCCTCGGCGTCGGGAGCAAGGGGACGGCCCGTTTTGGTTGCGCAGAAACGGCAGCCCCGAGTGCAGATGTCTCCCAGAATCATAAATGTCGCTGTCCTCCGGCTCCAGCATTCGGCCTGGTTGGGACACCTGCCGCTGCTGCAAATCGTGTGCAGATTGTGCTTTTCGACGATTTGCCGCACTTCGCCCCATTCGGGAGTGCGGTGGAGTCGGATTTTCAGCCATCCGGGTTTTTTCAGTACATCTACCTTGTCATAAAACTTCGGCATTTAAGTTCATTATTTTCCAATTGATGCAAAAATACGAAAAAATAATTGATAATTCCTATGAATGCCCTATTTTCTTTCGGCATCTCGTTCCTGATACGCCTCTTCGCGGGTTTGCCTGCTCCGGGCCTTTCCCCGGGCTGTTTTCGGGTTTCGCCGGCGGCGGTATTCGCAGTATGCAATTAAAAAAATAAAAAATGCGGCCTCGAAAATCGCAATTATTCAATATCGGATACTGCCGGAGGACTTTTTTGCACAGAGAAAGGGGTTTGCTGCCTGGCAGTAGCAAACCCCTCTGGTTAGGTTAGTTAGGTTAATGAGAGTGGGAGAATCCCACGTTTTGTTATACAAAGATAAATGGAAAATCACAATCTTCCAAATCTTTTGTAACATTTTTTTAACCTAACCGAAAAAAATCTTTTAAATTATAATTAAAAATTTTAAAATACTAACGGTTTTGTAAGTTGCGAACTATAACGCCTCGCGGATTTCCTCGGTTTCCTTAGCGGCGGGCTGCGCCTCGGGAGCGAGCGAAGTGATGTGGCGGTTCCGGTAAGCGGCCGGCGTCATCTGGTACTCCTTTTTGAAAAGTTTAATAAAGTGCGACGTGTTGGGGAATGTACAGGCATTGCCGATTTCCGAAATCGACTTCGAAGTCGAAATCAGCAGCAGACGCGAATGCATCAGGCGTTGGCGGATGTACCATTTGTGGGGCGGCATCATGAAATGGCGCCGGAATTCCTTTTTGAACGAGGTGAGCGAACGGTTCGTCAGCTTCGAAAGTTCTTCGATCGAAATATCCTTGAAGATGTGGTCGTAGACGATCTGTTCGAAATTCTCCTTGGCCGCGTCGACGTTGCTCAGCAGTTTGCTCTTCAGGCAGCAGTCTTCGTGCGAGGCGATGAGGTAGATCAATTCGGTCATTTTGATGTTCTCGGCCGTCTCGTCGCGGTGGAAATCCTCGTCGCGCAGGTAGTTGTTGGTGTTGATGAAAAAGTTGCGGATCGAATTCCAGGCAGGCATAGAGACGTGCGAACGGTTGCGGCAGTTTTCGCACGAATGTTCGTTCGAAATGTTCAGTCCGTAAGTGATGTTCAGATGCATCAGGATGCGTTGCAGGTCGCCGGGCGTGTAATAAAAGAGCACCTGCTCGAACGGCTGGCCGCCTTCGGGGAAGTTCTCAATGTAGTGGTGTCCGATGCCCAGATAGAAAACGTCGCCGCGCGAAAGTGTCTGACGCTTATCGCCGTCGTAGATGTACTTCGTTCCGCGGAGGATGTAGCCGATTGCATAGCGCGAAAGGGCCTGCGACTGGATACCGTTGTGAAGCGACTCGACATACTTCACAATCATCGGTTGTTGAACCGACGAATTCATTGAATTCTTCATAGTAATTGTAATTTAAGTTTTTCTGAACAAAGCATTGCGTCACTGTTGTTCGTTCTCAAATATACAATTAAAACTTTTCAATCTACCATAAGCAATAGCACATTTGGGCACAAAGTGGCAAATAGAACCGTTTGTGCTATGTTTCGAACTAAATAGATTATTGTAATACTACGCTAATGACGGCAGAGGCGAGCAATAGCAGGTAGAGGGGAAGGGCGATCGCCCGGTGGATGCGCACGAACATGAAGGGCAGCAGGACGGCCGAAGGCACCGCCGCGAGGGCGACGGTTGCAGGTGTGGCGGCGGGACCGCACAGTGCGGCGGCGGTCAGCAGGAGCACACTTATATTGAATATGAATATGAGACGCGGTTTGGTGCCGAGGGCATGGATGTCCGAGAGAAAGAACAGCAGGGCCGTCAGGTCGAGGAGGAAGACGGCTCCCGGCAGGACGAGGTTCTGCACGGGCGTCGAGAGGAACAGCGACAGCGGCGTTCCGGCGATGAATGCGCTTCCCGGTTCCGCGACCGGAGCGAGAAACTCGCCTCCGGCGGCCCAGTTGACGTAGCAGAGCGTGAGAGCGGGCAGCAGCAGGCCCGCAACCGCGACGGCGACTTCGCGCAGCGTGCGCCGGAAAAGCATGACGGCCAGCGGCAGCAGGATCAGGAGCGGCGCTGCGGCCGTGGCGACGAGCGGCAGCAGTCCGATGTAGAGCGAGGCGCGGAAGATGGCGTCGAAGCCGAATCCGTTGCAGTACGAACGGCAGAAATTCTTCGTGGCGAGGGCCAGCAGGGCCGATGCGGCGAAGGTAGTCAGGCAGTCACCGCCGACGGCGAGGCCGCAGGCGATCGCCCCGTAGAGCGGGATGGCGAGACAGGTTCCGACGGAGTAGAGGTTGTAGCGTACGGTGAGGCGCCCGACGGACATGCCCGTGAAGAGCATCAGCAGTCCGGCGATCCAGCGCGCCCAGACGGGATGTGCGGCCTGGAACTGCGCCAGCAGTTCCCCGGGGGAAGAGACCGCAAGTGCGCCGGCGGCATTCCGGCCTATATCGACGGTTCCTGCGGCATGGCCGGCCTGCACCGCCATGGACACGGCGGGGCCGCCTGCGGCGAGGGTCAGGAAGGCCGGAACGAGCGGCTGCCGTGCGATGTCGAATTTCATGTCGGGGGCTTTTTCTCCGGACAAAATTAGCGAAAAAAGCCGGAATAATCCGTAACTTTGTGGTGCGATGTTAGAAAACCAGTATCAATACGACCTTCCGGAGGCCGGGTGTGACGAAGCCGGGCGGGGATGTCTGGCCGGGCCGGTGTTTGCGGCGGCCGTGATGCTGCCGCCCGATTTCCACGACCCGCTGCTCAACGACTCGAAGCAGATGACCGAGCGCAACCGCGAAAAGTTGCGGGCCGTCATCGAGCGCGAGGCCGTCGCATGGGCTGTCGAGGCGGTCTCCGCCGCACGGATCGACGAAATCAACATCCTGAACGCTTCGTTCGAGGGCATGTCGCTGGCTGTGGCGCGCCTCGATCCCGCTCCGGCGTTTCTGGCCATCGACGGCAACCGGTTCCGCACACGTCTCGAAATTCCCTGGCGCTGCATCGTCAAGGGCGATGGCAAATACGCCGACATTGCCGCGGCTTCGGTGCTTGCCAAAACCCATCGTGACGAGTACATGCTCCGCATCGCCGAAGAGTTTCCCCAATACGGCTGGGCGAAGAACAAGGGCTATCCGACGCGCGAGCATCGGCTGGCGATTCGCGAGCACGGCCTCACGCCCCACCACCGGCTGACGTTCAACCACGAGATTGATCAGTTGGAACTCCCTTTCTGACGCCCCTCCCCTCCTCTCTCTGACGTTTCCGGTGCTTGCGGCGTATTTGTCGCGTATTTGCCGCACATTCCCGGCATTCCCGGTCAAACAAAAAGAGCAGGCTGTAAGCCTGCTCTTTTTCAAAAAGAAATCTCCGGATCAGTAACCCAGCGACTTGGAAGCCGCATAGGAGAGTTTCAGGGCGTTGGCGCGACGCAGCTCCTGCTTGACGTCGGTCACGATACCCATTTTCGTAGCTTCGTCGGCCTTGAGGCAGATCGTCATCGAAGCGCGGTCGGCTTCGGAGAGTTTGTCGCGCTCGGCGGCAACGAAGTCCAGGATGTCCCGGGTCGATTTGTAAGAGTCGTTCAACTGGATGCGCGGCGCGGTTCCGAACTTTGCCTGCATCGTCATTGCCGGAGGACCGATGTGGATGAAACTTACGAGCGATTTCTTCTCGAGTTTCTGCACTTCGGTAGCTTCCGGAAGTTTGTATCTCACCAGCAGTTCCTGATCGCGCATGGTCGTCGAGACCATAAAGAAGAAGAGGATCATGAAGATCACGTCAGGAAGCGAAGCGGTCGAGATAGGGGGCAGACCTTTGCTGCCCTTCTTTTTCATTACTGCCATGGCTTACTTCTTAATGTTACGCGGTTCAGCCTCCGAAATCTTCAGAGGTACGGCCTTCGATACTGCATTGCGCAACTCCTCGGGAAGATCCGCGAATTTTGCGCCGAATTTACGCTGTGCCACTTCGTCACGCACTTCGTTGAATGCGCGCGTGAGTTCGTTCTGCACCATGATATAGGACTGGTAGCCCGTATCCCGGGTCGTCTGCAACGAGACGACGCCTTCGCTCACGGGGTATACCCACTTGCCGCCGTCGGGAAGTTCAATGTCCTTGTTCGCCTTCTCGGGCAGGTTCTCGTCATCCAGCGGGTTGAGGATGAACTCTTTGGTCCTGTCCTTGAGTTGACGCAGGTCGATCGCCTCCTGTTTTCCTGCGGCTCCTGCCATGATGTCGCCCCTACCGTTGATGAACACCAGGAAGAGGTTGCGCTCCTTGACCTTGATTTCATCCTGGGGTTGATCCTCAGGAGGCATCGGCGGAAGCATGCGCACCAGACCCGTGTCGGTATTCATGGTAGTGGCCACCAGGAAGAAAATCAGCAGCAGGAAGGCGATGTCGGCCATAGAACCGGCATTGATCTCCTGGATTTTTCTTTTATCTGTTGCCATTGTGTCTTACTCGGTTATTTGAATGCGCCCCAGATCTCGGTTGCTACGGCCGTCACGAATGCGGCGACGCATGCAACATAGGTTACGAGGATGCTCGTTTCGGTAATTACGGTTTCACCGTGGCCGAAGAACCCGTTGTTCTGGAGGTCGACAATGTTCACCGTGTGGCCTGCCGAGTAGAAGTACGACACGCCCACGATAACGATGATCAACGCCAGGGACAGGATGGTTCCCTTGATGCCTGCCGGGTTCTGAATCATTCCGAAAACGGCGCAGAAAATGGCCGCAGCGACAGCGAACACGAAGAGGAAGTAACCCCACATCAGGTTCACGCTGATCGATGCGTCCGAGCCGCCGGTAGCGATCGCGTAGACCATGAGGACTACGGTGATAGCCATCAGAATACCCAGCAATATGTTTAAAATCTTTTTCATAATTGCTTTTGACTATTTCAGCGTTCGATTATTTCTTGTTGTAAGCCGTCAGAATATCCATCAGCGTGATGGACGAATCCTCCATATCGTTCACGAGCGAGTCGATCTTCGAAACGATATAGTTGTAGAACAGCTGAAGAACAACCGCCGCGATAAGACCCATGAGGGTCGTCAGCAGGGCGACCTTGATACCGCCTGCAACCAGCGTCGGGCTGATGTCACCGGCAGCCTGGATGGCGTCGAACGCCGCGATCATACCGACGACGGTTCCCATAAATCCCAACATGGGCGAAAGGGCGATGAACAGGCCGATCCACGAAAGACCCGACTCCATCTGGCCGGTCTGAACCGAACCGTAGGAAACGACAGCCTTCTCGACCGAATCCAGACCCTGATCGTAACGGTCGAGACCCTGATAGTAGATCGAAGCGATCGGACCGCGGGTGTTGCGGCAAACTTCCTTGGCTGCCTCGATGCCGCCGTTCTTGAGCGCCTCCTCGACGGATGCGATGAGTTTCTTCGAGTTGATCGTCGAAAGCGACAGGTACAGAATACGCTCGATGGCCACGGCCAGACCGATCACCAGGCAGAGGAGCACCGGAAGCATCCACTCCCAACCGCCTTCGAGGAACTTCTGCATC
>OBAR01002307.1_pt1 | contig 13605 bp, 18 predicted proteins | sample 1517911 | NCBI WGS metagenome assembly OBAR01 (sample SAMN04571709, study PRJEB22368) | human gut metagenome | biome: human gut; material: stool | host: Homo sapiens | place: Luxembourg | collected 2012-10-26
GTCGGAATTCCTCTGGATATTGGAAAACTAATCCCCACTGATTTTCTACTGACCCCTGATACGCTATCCCGGTTCATCAGACAAGCCCAAAACAAAAAAAAGGATAAATTGTCATTTCTAACAATCTATCCTCATTTTAGTTGCGGAGGCCTGACTCGAACAGACGACCTTTGGGTTATGAGCCCAACGAGCTACCAACTGCTCCACTCCGCGATGTTTATCAATTGCTTTGTTTCTCAATTGCGATGCAAAGGTACGGCTTTTTTTGTTACTAGCAAACATTTGCAGCACTTTTTTTGCAGCTTTTTAAATACTGCATCGATAGAACACTAATAAACAATAAATTAGCAATTGAATATTCATGAGATTTTTTTGTCTGTTTTTCCACCAGAGCCTCACTGAAGAAGCGTAATCGGACTACAACTTCCATTCTGAAGAAAGCGAGAAGAATATCCACAATCCTTTTGTAAATAAAAAGAAATGTACTATTTTCGCCAGTGATTTACATTAATAATAAGTATACGGAAGGGAATTCTCTATGGCGATATCTAAAACAAGGAATCTTTTAGTCGAGGTGGCAAGACAGTTGTTTGCTAGGAAAGGAGTAGATGACACCACGATGAATGACATTGCTTTGGCTTCCAAAAAGGGAAGACGTACCTTATATACTTATTTCAAAAGCAAGGAAGACATTTACTGGGCCGTCATAGAATCAGAACTGAACCGACTTTCTGAAGAAATGAAAACGGTAGTTGTCAAGAACATCCCACCCGACGAAAAGATCCTGGAGCTCATTTATACCCGCTTGAGTATTGTGAAGGAAGTGGTTTACCGCAACGGAACACTCAAAGCATCCTTCTTCCGCGATATCTGGACTGTGGAAACATGCCGGAAAGAATTCGACAAACAGGAAATCCAGCTATACAGGGACATCCTGACAGAAGGAAATGAAAAAGGGGTATTTCATATAGAGAATGTCAACCTGGTGGCAGATATCCTGCATTATTCCATCAAAGGCATTGAAATCCCATACATCCGTGGACTGATTGGAGACGGAGTCCCTGACGAAGAGAGTAAAAGATGCGTTGAGAAGCTGGTCTTCGGAGCTTTGGGAAAAATGGAATGAACAAGAATTACTTATCACTAATAAATACGAAAAACTATGGGTTTACTAACTGGAAAGACTGCAATCGTGACCGGTGCTGCACGCGGCATTGGCAAGGCGATTGCACTGAAGTTTGCAGCTGAAGGTGCAAACATTGCTTTTACTGACTTGGTAATTGACGAAAACGGGCAAAATACAGAAAAAGAAATTGCCGCTTTTGGCGTGAAAGTGAAGGGCTATGCATCCAACGCTGCCAACTTTGAAGAGACCGAGAAAGTTGTCAACCAAATCAAAGAGGATTTTGGTTCGGTGGATATCCTGGTGAATAATGCAGGTATTACCAAAGATGGTCTGATGATGCGCATGAGCGAGACTCAATGGGATGCGGTAATCGCCGTGAACTTGAAATCTGCCTTCAACTTCATTCATGCGTGCACACCCATCATGATGCGTCAGAAATCAGGAAGCATCATCAACATGGCCTCAGTTGTCGGTGTACATGGCAATGCCGGACAGTGCAACTACTCAGCCTCCAAAGCTGGAATGATCGGCTTGGCAAAATCCATCGCACAAGAGTTGGGTTCACGTGGCATCCGCGCCAACGCCATCGCTCCGGGATTCATCATTACCGATATGACGGCCAAGCTGTCTGAGGAAGTAAAGGCCGAATGGTGCAAGAAGATTCCTCTCCGTCGTGGAGGTACCCCTGAAGATGTGGCAAACATTGCTACCTTCCTGGCTTCCGACATGTCTTCCTATGTCAGCGGACAGGTAATCCAGGTGGATGGCGGCATGAACATGTAAGCTGCATGAAAGTCATCTACGAAGACAACCACATCATTGTCGTCAGCAAAACGGCTTCTGAAATTGTCCAGGGAGACAAAACGGGGGATACACCGCTATCAGAACTGGTAAAACATTACCTGAAGGAGAAATACAATAAGCCCGGGAATGTATTCATCGGTGTAACCCACCGCCTTGACCGTCCGGTGAGCGGACTGGTGGTATTTGCCAAGACCAGCAAGGCACTGGCACGTCTGAACGAAATGTTCAAGAATGGTGATGTGCACAAGACGTATTGGGCGATTGTGAAGAACTGTCCACAAGAGACCGAAGCAACTCTGGAGCATTACCTGGTGCGTAACGAGAAGCAGAACAAATCGTATGCATACGACCGTGAGAAGCCCGGAGCAAAGAAAGCCATCCTGCACTACAAGCTCATTGGCCATTCGGAGAATTACTTCTTGCTGGAAGTCGATTTGAAGACAGGGCGTCATCACCAGATACGTTGCCAGCTGGCAAAGATCGGATGTCCCATCAAGGGAGATTTGAAATACGGATTTCCCCGTTCCAACCCCGATGGAAGCATCTGCCTGCATGCACGCCGGGTGAGCTTCATACATCCTGTCTCCAAGGAGCTGATTGAGCTGGAGGCTCCCTTGCCGGAAGGCAATCTGTGGAATGGTTTTCAATCCTAAAGAAAAAAGGTAATGTGAATGGATGTCACATTACCTTTTTTAGTATCATCATATTCGCCCTTAATGCTTCATCCGGAAACGATACATCACAATCGGTTGCTTCGTATCACAGCTCTTCTTCACACTGCGGTATACCTCTTCAAACTCATAGTTCGTATGACGTTTGACAAATGATTCATAGTCATTCGGACCAATCAGCAGGTAGCCTTCACGCGGCTGCTCGTTCTCAAACTGGAGTACCCGATTGTCCAGATAGAAATTCACCGTGAAGTAACGCATCATATCAATGGAAATGTAACTGTATAAATTACCTTCTGGCACTTGCGCACGGATGTCTTCCGCAATGGGCTTGTCCGACTTGGCATTCATCACCTCCGGCTGGTAGACCGAATCGAGCGAGATATAGATGGTGAAGACAAGTCCCAACACGGGATAAAGCAAGGCGCGCTTCTTCCTTACATACTTCACGAAAATAAAGATTGCCACGACGGGAAGTACGATGTAAACCCAATGTATCCAGTCAATCGGCGTAGTCTCCATAATATGGACAATCAGCCCAAAGCTTGACTCTGCCTTATCAGCCGGGATGAACTTGGACACCACACCGCCTTTGATGAGGAAAAAGGCAAGCATCGGCAGAAAAGCGACAACAGACAGTATGACGCCATAGGCACGCAACAACGGCGACCGTCTGCCCGACAACCCAAGCAGGAACTCTGCCAGGAAATAAGCGAGGAAGGGATAAATGGGAAGAAGGTAGGTGCTGCGCTTGCTCTTGGGAATGCAGTAAAACACGAAGATAAGAACAATGCTCAACAAGGAGAAAAGCCGCGCCTCATCCATTTCCCGGATATAAGTCTTGAACGACTGCCACCAATGCTTCGGACGTTGCCAGGCACGCAACCGACGGATCGCCCACGGCAATGCCATGACAAGCAACAAGGTGTATGGCACATACCCCGACAGGACCGTGATGAAATTATAGTGCATGCCATGCACGTGCGACTCATAGCTCATCTTGCCCATGAAACGCCCGAAATTCTCTTCCATCACCAGATTGAAGAATTCCTCCCCTCCCTGTTGGTAGGCCGCAATATACCACACCGCCGGCAACACGCAGGACGCCACGGCAATCACAGCCATCTTACCGACCGCATACCAGAAGCGGCGTCCTCTGAGAAGCATGAATACTCCTGTCACCAGACAAGGCAGGATGATGCCTACCGGACCTTTGGTCAACGTCGCACAACTCATCCACAGCACCGCCCAATAGGGGAAACCGCGTCCGCCCCTCTCCTGCCAACGGAAGAGCTGCAGCAAGGCAAGCACGATGAAGAGTGTCAACACCATATCCACGCGACAGGCCCATCCGCCACGGTGCACCTCGAAAGCTGTGAGGGTGACCAGGGCTGTCACCAATGCCACTTCCGTTCCTCGCCGGCGGGCATAAAACAAGTAGACACAGACTACCATCAGAATCATGGCAAGCGCTGACGGCAACCGCGAGGTATATTCCGTCACCTGTCCGGCAAGGGTTGAGAAGACTGCGATACACCAATGGAAGAACGGGGGTTTGTAGGCGATATCTCCACCATTGTTGATGGGGAGAATCCAGTTGTCCGTCTGGAGCATCGACACTGCCACAATGGCTTCACGCGGCTCCCCCTTGCTTTGGAACAAGGTTTCCCCCAGGAAGGGGAACACCGTGACGATGCAGACGCAGAGAAGAATCAATAAGAATGTTTTATTTTTCATTTACACGATAGATTGAGTTAGACACTGTCTGTACACGGGGACGCATCGCATGCCGTCCCTCTCAAATACCGACAACGCGGATGATGCAAGGTTCATCTCCCGATATTGTTTCAGGGGACTGCACAACCTGCGTCATCCGCGTCGTCTGCGTAAAAAAGAGTAAGTACATTTATTTCTTTTCACCGAAATATTTCATAAACTGCGTGCGCTCAAAGGCATTCACCTGCTCGGGGTCCTTGGCAGCCATCATGCCCTTGAACTGGCCGACGGTCTCATAACCGTGCAGTGCCATCCAGTCGCGCATGGCTTCCAGCATGGGATAAATGGCTTTTGCACCCTCCTTATACAGTGCGCTGCATACTTCCACAGCCGAAGCACCCACCAGGATACTCTTGACGATGTCCCGTCCGGAAGTCACACCTCCGGATGCCGCATAGTCTATGCGTCCCACTGCTCCGGAGGCAATGCCTATCCAACGCAGGGAGTTGGCAAGCTCACTCTCGTGACTGAGCACGTGGCCGGCAGTATATTCCAGCTTGTCGATGTCAATATCCGTATGATAGAAGCGGTTGAACAATACCACGGCTGCTGCCCCGTTGGCTTGAAGCTGTGCGATGAGCTTCACGGGATTCGTCAGGTTGCTTCCGAGCTTGACGATGACCGGCACATGCACCTGCTCCCTCACGTGTTTCAGGATATCAATGTGACGCTGTTCAAAGGAACCGTATTGATAATCCACGGATGCCTGGAGCGCCATCAGGTTCAGCTCGATAGCATCCGCTCCGGCCTGTTTGATCACCTTGGCATACTCTTCCCATTCGCGGTCCGTGTAGCAGTTGATGCTGGCGATCACAGGAATCGTGCATACCTTCTTGGTCTCTTTCACCAGACGGGTATATTCATCCAGGTAGTGGGCACGAAGGTAACCCTGCAAGTAGTCACCCGCCTCGGGGTAGTCCGTCTCGGCTGCATGATGGGCGGCCTGCCACATGATCTGTTCTTCGAAAAGCGATTTAAGGACGATGGCGCCTGCCCCCGCCTGCTCCAGCTGACGGTTCTTCTCGGCACTATCGGTCAATCCCGAACTGCTGACAATGAACGGATTCTTCAAGTCCAGTCCGGCAAAGGTGGTTTTCAGTCTTTCCATTATTTGAGCTTTTTAGTTCTTAAGTCTTTCTGTGAGCGGGCTTACGGGTCAATCGCCCACCGCGCTATGCTGCAAAGGTACAACAATAATAAAGAATGCGTACGCAGCCGATGGATTTTTACACCCTCTCGGAAGCATCTTTTTGCAAGACTGACTCCAGCCGTCTCCATTCATCTTCAAAATTCGGGGTGAACACTCCCTGTACCAGGTTGGTACGTATTTCGTCCATGCCGGAAGTACAATCATAGCTCGGTTTGTCAAGCAAGAATTTGTGACAGTGGATGTCTCTTTCGAACGGAACATGAATCCTAATTTGGGAACTTTGGTCAACTACGAGGCTTTTGTAAAAGTGACTGATGAGACCCATGCCAAGAGCTATCAATTCAATGGAGCTACAGGAAGTTTCAAAATAGAGAAGGGGGCTTCCGTAGTCGTAGTTGTTGACCAATCAACCATCCGCATTGACGGAAGATACCGTCCGGAAGCAACCGTCGAATACATAGATGTAATAAGCAGCGATGTAAATGCTCCAAGAGGAGGGGCGCATGCTGGAGCTGTATCTTTTGTAGCAGAAGCAAATATGAAGGTTATCATCCGTATTTATTATAATCCTATATACTATCCTGGTCTTAATTAGTGATAAAGAACCTCAAAAAAAAACATCCCCTGCCGTTCATTGCGACAGGGGATGTTTTTCTCATTTTTCTTGGTTACTTAGCTTTTGGGGCTTTTTCTTGTCTTGGTAGTTAAAGTAAACAACCCCAACAATAGCTACGACAGTAACGAAAATAGATACTACAATTGCACCCATATTTATTCCTCCTTTTCTTTTTTGTTTCTAACCAGCCATAGTCCAGCTCCTAATGTTGAACCTGATGCAACGATTATAGAGATGAGTATTAATGGACTTTCCAAATCTCCGAAAACAGAAGACAGTAGCAAAGCTGTTACCATATATTTTGCTACATCCATCAGCCATTTTCCTAATTCTTTGCTCATAAGCAAAGATATAAATTTATCGCCAACTATACAGGGAAAGGTCTAAATGATTTGTTGTATTGTCCAATAAAGAATAAATACCGCCATCAAAATTTCTGTTAAACAGAAAGTCTGCATCTTGGCGAAGCAGTATCCATCTATCGCTTCCTTCAGCTCGCCAATATAAGTGTAATATACCTCCAGCATATCCTACTCCATTATGTTTGGGTTCTAGCCGTCCCTTCGGGATAAGAATTTCCATTTTACCCTTCCAAAACCTTGTACCACTTGGAATTTCTATTTGTGTCTGACCGACAACATCATTCCACTCAATGTCATTTTCAGTCCCCTTGGAGTATTTAGTACTCGGTCGGTAGGAGTTAGACCTCAACTTGAACTCACGTTCCCAACGTGCCTGAATCTCACCACGTAGGGCACCTTCCCCTTTGTTGGAAATGGTATAAATCAAGTTCCAAGGAGAACCATCTGGAACCCTGTCTACTAGAAATGAGTTATACTCTCGACCCTCGACCTGCATCATCCGGAGCGCCGGCAGGTTATCCGGTGCCGGAGGAAGAACCTCGTACATCCATTCTTCCTGCGTGCTGCCGTTTTCATAATCCACTGCCATAAACCACGAGCTTTCTCCCTTCTTTTGGAATAGCGGGACCAATTCATACATCCCAGGAGATACAGTCACATAGCATTGGATACATTTTCCATCCCATTGTCCAGACTCTACTTGGATGTCAATCGGCTGGTATTGCTCGACAATCCGTCCGTTCTGCATCAGGACAAAGCGGAGCTTGCCTTCAAAAGAACACCATCCAGTCCAAAATAAACCGAATACCTTACCTTCGTTCTGATAACACTCATAACCATATTCCGTGTAGTTCGGTCGAATCGTCACTTCATCCTCTCCACACTCCCGTATCTGAATCTCGTCCGTCTTGCCGTACTTTCCCCAGTACTCCACATCGATGGGCATATCCTCCATGTATACCGGGGCTGGGTACTTCAAATCCTTGGTAATCAACTGATTATCAAGGATTCTTCTTTTTATCGGGCGTACTAAAAGTGTACTTCCTGACGAAAAGAAAAAGAAAGAGTACTTTCGCCGTTTTATCAACCTTATATTTATGCTTTATTAACGAAGATGTTGCATATTTCTTCCTTTCTCCTGCTTTTGTTTGCTTTGAAAACGGTATCCATCACTTATCTTTGTAACCCAAACCGATTTTAATGCACAACGTATATGGAAGATTTCAGAGAAACCAACTTCAAAAAGATACAGCAGTTACTTGATAAATGTGTTGCCCATGAATACGGGATGAAAACTAATGCGCTTGCCTTAAAGCGTGAATACCTGACGGAAGCGCAAATGAATGACTACATCCGGCAAGAAATTTTCAACGTGACCGAGAACCTTGTATCCCTATGCCAAAAGAACCGTGCCCTGCACAATATACGTTTTGACATACTGATGCCGGACTTCCTTTGGGAAAGCGGTTTCTTCGAGAATCTCTCTTTTGACAAGCGGAAAAAATATATTTCGTTCCAATGTTCTTCTTTTGATATGGACAAATACCTGCAATCTTCCACTTGCTATGATGAGTAGCTTCCGTTCTTTTCTTCCATTGTGCGCCTTGTCATGCAGACCCAATATCTGGAATACCTCCAACAATCGGAGGACGCCAGTCATGCCTCTGTTCCTTTGGATGAGAAATCAGAAGAACAGCCAAAAGAAGAAGAGAAGGCACAGCCTGAGCCGACCAAGATAGTCGGGAAATCCAATCCATTCAAATCAGTCCTTACAACGCAACAAATCAAACTGTTGGTCGAATGTATCAACGAAGCGCACATATTCACCACGACAATCACCCCGAAAATCCTTTCGGACTTCTTCGCCTGCAAACTGAACGGGGTATTGAAGTCCAACAACAACCGCTTGCTGGCTTATCTGATGATGCAGCTTAGCTGCTACAACTATATCGCTTATGAGTGGCAGTCCGTCATAGCCAACAACAAGCTGGTACTTGCCAAGATAAAAGACAAATACCTCACACGCAGCGACTTGTCGAGCGCGACAGACAACGTGAAGTGCATCTACCCGAAAGGATACGAAATCATAGACAAATACATCAAGCAACTGCAAAAAGGTTGAGCATAGTCTGAGCGGTCAAACAAAGCTCAATTAGACTTAATTTCCAAGCCTTTAACTTTGCCCCCGTTAACAAAACGATGCGGCATGTCGGCATAGGTCAAAACAAAAATATTTCACGTGAGTTACCCGTAACTTATGTGTTGATGTTTTGGAGGATGCCGATTTTTGCCCCATCAAAAATAAAACGAGGGTGCGCATCTTCATATTGTTTCACCAAAAAGTTTCAAGCAATATGGAAAAAACTTTGGAAATGCGAGTGGAAGAACTCGAAAGAATGCTGTTTATGACCAAGAATGTGCTTAGCTTCGATGAAGCGAGCGCATTCCTCTGCCTGTCGAAAAGCTATCTCTACAAGCTGACTTCAGGCAACCTGATTCCCCACTACAAGCCGCAGGGGAAGATGCTCTATTTCGAGAAGTCTGAACTGGAAGCATGGCTCCGCCAGAATCCGGTAAAGACCAAAACGCAGATAGAGCATGAAGCGCAGAAGTATGTCCTTAACCGTTCCTTAAAGAAGTAAAGCCCATGGAAAACAAAGAAAGCATAGAGGCTAAAGGGAGTGCCATCATGAAAAAAGGAGGACTTCGCAGCTCTTTGGAAGATCATCCGCCTAAAAGTGACAGATACCTACGACGTGCCGCCCGAAATCCTTTGGGTGAACGGCTCCACCATCGGGACTTTGGGCAATTTCAGCGCGTCCACAGGAAAGGCGAAAAGCAAAAAGACGTTCAACATCTCCGCCATCGTTGCAGCGGCACTGACCAATGACGAGGTGCTGCACTATTCGGCGTGCCTGCCTCCGGACAAACGGAAAATCCTTTATGTGGACACCGAACAGAGCAGATACCATTGCCACAAGGTGATGGAACGCATCCTGCGGCTTGCCGGGCTGCCGACCGACCAAGACAGGGACGACTTTGTTTTCATCGTACTTCGGGAACAGACCCCTGACATGCGGAAGCGGATTATCGAGTATATGCTGGAGAACATGCCCGATGTGGGGCTGCTCATCATTGACGGCATCCGCGACCTGATGTATGACATCAACAGCCCCAGCGAATCGACCGACCTGATAAACCTGCTCATGCGCTGGTTAAGCGGATACAACCTGCACATTCATACCGTGCTGCATCTGAACAAGGGGGATGACAATACGAGGGGACATATCGGCACGGAACTGAACAACAAGGCGGAAACCGTCCTGCAAATCACCAAGAGCACGCAGGACGGGAACATCAGCGAGGTAAAGGCGGCACATATACGCGACCGGGACTTCGAGCCTTTCGCCTTCCGCATCAACGACAGCGCATTGCCCGAAGTCGTGGACGGCTATGTATTCCAGCAGCCCAAGCAGGAAAAAAGTTTCCCGCTTACGGAACTGACTGAACAGCAGCACCGCACGGCGTTGGAAAACGGTTTCGGCAAGCGCACCGTGCAGGGCTATTCCAACGTCATACAGGCGTTGAAGCAGGGCTATGCAAGCATCGGCTACGAGCGGGGACGCAATGTCCTCGTGGCATTGAACACGTTCCTCGTGAACAAGCGTATGATTGTAAAGGAAGGAAAGGGATACCGTTACAATCCCGATTTTCACTACTAAAACAGGTTTGGTTTAGTTCGGACATATATAAGGGGAACAGACTTCCCGTTTCCCGTCACTCCCGGCAATCAAGTCCGGTACAGTACGGGCGTATATATGAAGGTCTAAACCGGACTGGTACACTTCCCAATTATTCATCATCCACTAAAAAGTTTGCATTATGAACATTGAAGAAGCAAAGAAAATACCCATCACCGATTACCTGCACAGTCTGGGATATTCACCCGTCAAGCAGCAGGGAGCGAATCTATGGTACAAATCGCCACTGAGGGAGGAACATGAAGCATCCTTTAAAGTAAACACAGAACGGGAACAATGGTATGACTTCGGGGCTGGCAAAGGCGGCAACATCATCGCACTGGCACAGGAACTTTACTGTTCCGACCATCTGCCGTACCTCTTAAACCGGATAGCAGAACAGGCACAGCATGTCCGCCCGGTCAGTTTTTCTTTTCGGCAGCAAAGGTCGGCACCGAGTTTTCAACATTTGAAAGTCCGTGACCTCACCCATCCGGCATTGCTCCGTTACTTGCAGGGGCGTGGCATTGACCTTACACTGGCAAAAAGAGAATGCAGGGAACTGCGTTTCACTCATGACGGCAAGCCCTACTTCGCCATCGGTTTCCCGAATGTGGCTGGCGGCTACGAGGTGCGCAACTCCTTTTTCAAAGGCTGCATCGCCCCGAAAGACATCACCCATATCCGGCAACAGGGCGAACCGAGGGAGAAGTGCCTGGTGTTCGAAGGCTTCATGGATTATCTTTCATTCCTCACGCTAAGGACAAAGAACTGCCCTGTCATGCCCAACCTTGACAGGCAGGATTACGTCATACTCAACTCCACCGCCAATGTACAGAAAGCCATTGACGCATTGGGGCAGTATGAACGCATCCACTGCCTGCTCGACAATGACGGGGCAGGCATCCGGGCAACGCAAGCCATCACAGCGGAATACTCCTATCGGGTACGGGATTTCTCGCACAATTACCGGGAATATTCCGACCTGAACGATTACCTGTGCGGCAGGAAGCAGGAACAGAAAAACGGACAGAAACTGCTGCTAAGGCAGAAGAAAGGCAGGGGAATCTAACCCGGCGGAGATAGACACTGTGAGTAACGGGCAGACGTTTCTTAGGGGAAGCAAGGTTATGTTTCGGTAGACCGAAACCGCCTTGCTTTGCTCCCCGCAAAGGAAACCGCTCCCGTCGGTCGCAATTTTCAAGACAACTTCCAAAGACAAAAATGTATGACAGATACAAGGAACAAATCAGGCGGTCGTCCGGCAAAAAACCGGATAGACAAGCAAAGACGTGTGGTCAGCACGAAGCTGACCGAGTTGCAGTATTACGCCGTTAGGAAGCGGGCATCAGAAGCCGGGCTGCGTGTCAGCGAGTATATGCGGCAGGCTGTCGTGTCGGCAGAGATAACGCCCCGGCTGAACAGGCAGGATACGGACATCCTCCGCAAACTGGCAGGCGAAGCGAACAACATCAACCAGCTGGCACACCGGGCAAATGCCGGAGGCTTTGCGAAAGTGGCGGTCGAACTGGTGAAACTTAAGAACAGGATAGTGGAAATCATAAGCCATTTGTCGGATGATTGGAAAAATAAGGAAAGGAAGCGGGTTTAAGGGCTGTGTGGACTACGTGCTGGGCAAGCAGCAGGCGGTCTTGCTCCATGCAGACGGAGTACTGACGGAAAGCAGGCAGGACATCATCCGCTGCTTCTGCGCACAAGCCTCCATGAATCCCCGTCTGGGCAAGCCAGTCGGACATATCGCGCTGAGCTATTCGGTAAACGATGCGCCCAAGCTGACGGACGAGAAGATGATACAACTTGCGCAAGAGTATATGCGAGAGATGAAAATCACCGATACGCAGTACATCATCGTGCGCCACCAAGACAGGGAGCATCCGCATGTGCATATCGTGTTCAATCGCATAGACAACAACGGCAAGACCATCTCGGACAGGAACGACATGTACCGCAACGAGCAGGTGTGCAAGAAGCTGAAAGCCAAGCACGGGCTATACTTCGCCAAAGGCAAGGAACTGGTTAAGCGGCATCGCCTGAAAGAGCCGGACAAGTCGAAATACGAGATTTACACGGCTGTGAGGAATGAAATCGGCAAGTCCAAAAGTTGGCGGCAGTTACAGGAGCGGCTGGCAGAAAAGGGCATCGGCATCCGCTTCAAGTATAAAGGGCGTACAGACGAAGTGCAGGGCATCTCCTTCACCAAAGGTGCCTATACGTTCAAAGGTTCGGAAATAGACCGCAATTTCAGCTTCTCCAAACTGGATAAGCATTTCGGGAACGCAGGAATGGATACCGTAAAAAATAGCCAGCAGATAGTTTCCGCACCTATTTTGGAGCCTGAGCAAACACCGCAAAGGAACGACAGCCCTTCAATGGGCGGCTTGTTCAGCTTGTTCGATGTTTCGCCGTCTGCTCCATCGGACGAAGAAATTGACTGGAGTCTGAGAAAAAAGAAGAAGAAAAAGAAAAGACAACTTAAACTGTAAACGGATATGGAAGAAAATTTGATTTTAGAGGGGCTTCTCTCCATGGTCACGGAACTGAAGGAGAAGCAGGAAGCGCAGGTGACGCCAGCCGGACGCGAGGAAACCCTTTCCCGACTGGAGGCTATAGAACGGGCATTGTCTGAGTTACGCAGGAACCCGGCGGTTCCCGAAAAAGAGTTGCAAGACATCCTGACCCGGCTTGCCGAACTGCGGAAATCAGGACAGGAACAACGGCAATCTTTCGGGGAGGTCAAGAATTATGTAGTAGCCACTTTCGGCTGTCTCAAGGAAATGCTGGAAACAATGAAGCGGTACCATGATGAGCGCATGGCAGAAAAAGAAGAAGCCAAACCCGTACCGTTTCATCGGCGGATTTACAACAAAGTAACTTCTTTGGTACGCCCGAAGCTATTCCTCTTTTCGGCAGGTCTGATTGTCTGTGCCACGTCCCTGTTCCTGAATGTCCGTCTGGCTGAACGGATGGGGCAGTTGCAGGACAACGACATGAAATACCGTTATCTGCTGATGCAGGGACAAGCGGACGGCAATACCCTTGAAAGACTGGAGAATAAGTTCAAGTGGCAGCGGGACGAGCGTTTTATCCGCAACCTGACGGATTCGGTACTAGATTTTGAGGAACGTTGCCGCAGGCAGGCGGAAGCCTTGGAACGGGCAAAGCTGCTTAATGAGCAGGCTGAGCAGTTGAAAAAGGAAGCTGATAGGTTAGGAAATCAGTAAATAGCAAAAAGCCGAGGTGAAGGATAAGTCCCATAACTTCGGCTTTTGAGTTTAATAGTTATACGTAATTCAAACAGACTATTTTTTTAGACAAGCCTTGACCATCGTCAAGGTTTAT
>OBAR01002316.1_pt1 | contig 13551 bp, 7 predicted proteins | sample 1517911 | NCBI WGS metagenome assembly OBAR01 (sample SAMN04571709, study PRJEB22368) | human gut metagenome | biome: human gut; material: stool | host: Homo sapiens | place: Luxembourg | collected 2012-10-26
TTTCTACATCAATTTCTGTTTCACTATTATTGTTATTTACTTTTACAAAATTATTATTTTCTAATATTTTTATTTTTTCTTGTGATTCCTTTTTACTAATTAATACACTTTGTTTTTCTGTATATACTGTATCATAATTTGTTCCATTAATTATATTTGATTTTATATATCCATTAGCTATATCCGGTGTATTATATGATATATTAGTTAATTCTCCAATATTTTCTTTAACTTTACCTGTAAGCTCATCTTCTGCACTTGCCAATCTATCATCTTCAAATAATGATGCTTTTACTGAAATTTTAATGTCTAATTCTCTTTCAATCGGTTGTTCAATATATGTATCATAATAACAAATTACTAAATACTCATCTTTAGCATCTTTGCTAGGTTCTGAACTACTAATTGGCTCTCCATTTTCATTTTGATTGCTAGCTTTAATTACAACTGTTCCTGTTGTGTTATCGTATTGATAGTTTTCTTGTATCTCTTCTGTTTTTCCATTTGTAGCTTCTGTACTTTTTGCAACCACCTTAACATCATATGGATATTTTCCATCAATTTGATTAAGTCCAATATTCAATTCACTTTCTCTAGTTGGAATGTATTCTCTTAACTCTTCTTCGTTATTTCCCACTTTTACATCGTATTGTATTAAAGTTCCTTTATCTTGATCTGATATATTATAGTTAATATATTTATCTAAATTAACTTCTAATTTCATTCTAGAGTTATCTGCACCAACACTAACATTTCTTATGAATTGCATAAAAAACAGTATGCTTAAACAAACTACTGCTAATAAAGTTGTACATAACACTATTTTCTGATAAATCTTATTTTTCATCTAGCTCCTCCTCTGCCCCTTTAAATACATCTAAAAATGGACTTATATATTTAAAATATTTATACTTTTCCTTACTATATATAGTACTTATTTTCGTTTTCAAAATCAATATAAGTTTTTTCCTGCTTAACCAAATATTACATTTTCCATCTGTAATACCTTTAGGGACAGTCATTTAGCCTTGTTTTAATACACTTTCTTTAAATTTTATTTACAATTTAATTACAAATTTCTCTTTTATATTACAAAAAACTCTCCAATTAGTTATTTGCGTAAAGAAAAAAGGATTAAATCTATTCAGATTTAATCCTTTTTGGTTTTATATTATAAAGTCTTCTTTTTTATTATTACTACTCCAGCTCCTAAAATTACTAATGATATTACTCCTATCATTATTGGTACAATAAATTCTAGATTAGCACCCGTACTTGGTGTTACGATTACTGTTTCTGCTATACTTTCGTCTGACTCTTTAGTTTCTTCTTGTCCTGGAATATAATTTCCTGGTGTTGAAATTAGTTTTGAACCTCCGTCCTTTGTCAATTCTGTAATTTCTGATTCATTGTCTAATGAAATCTCATCTGAATTTGATAGTACTTTAGAAACATTTAAATTTACTGTTGCTGATTCAGTAGGTTTTAATTTTTGTCCTTTTAGACTTTCTGTGTAAAGAATTGTCTTGTCAGCTATAGTTGAATCTTCATTCTCGTATACTTCTTTTGCAACAATGTTTTTAATTTCATCTAAGCTCTTTACAGTCCATTCTTTATTTTTCTCAGCTTCAAATCCCCAATTTTTATCTAAGTAATCTATAATTGATGTTGGTGTTATAGTAACTTCATTGCCTGATTTAATTCCATATTTATAAAAGTCCTCTGATACATAATCTAATTCACTATTATTAGTTACTTTTATTTCATATTCTACTTCAACTGTTGCTCCTTGAATTAACTCATTGTCTAGTTCTAATTTAACAAGTCCATTTTTTGGTGTAGTAGTACTTGATGGTCCCATATATGTTACATGATTTCTTTCTCCTGTAATATTTCCTTTTTCATCTATTGTCATATCTGCGATTACTTGACCATTTGCTAATGTAACTTTAAATGTATTTACTCTTTTTCTTAAAGCTAAATCTTGTCTTGCTCTCTCTACAATACCAAAGTCTATATTTTCAATCTTAAAGTCTGGACTTTTAAATTTATCAGTTGTTGGTTCTATTGTAGTTGTTGTTGTGTATTCTACACTAATTCCCATTGTTGGTGTTGTTGAATCCATTTTATCAATTGTAGTAGCTGTTTTATTTGTAACTTCTGCAATTTCATCATCAATTTTTTCCCTTGTATTATAATTATCAATTGCATCAGTATATCTAGTATCTACATCTGTTTTATACCATTCTTTATTTGTAACATTTGCATCATATCTATTTTTGTCATAAACTGTTCCTTTGTAATTTTGAACTATATATTCTTTATCTCCCCAAGTATAAGTTAATGTGTAATCACCTGGTATATACCCTGAAATATAGAAGTCACCATTTTCATCTGTTGTTGCTTCATATACTTTTCCTCTTTCTATATTCTCTTTAAGTGTAACTTTTACATCTTTAATTCCCTTTTCTCCGTCTGTATACATTCCATCACCTTGTCTTACTTCTCCTGTCTTTAATTCATTTGAAGTAGAATCTAAGAATACCTTACCTGTCATCTCTCTTGCCTTATCTGAAACTACTAATTTTAAACCTGGTGCTGAATCTGTATCATCTTCATATGTTGTTGTATCTCCTGGTACTGCATTTCCTGGGTTTGAATCTGTATCTATTCCTGCATATACTTTTCCATCTGTATCAAATACAGAATAAGAATTGATTTCTACAACATTATCTAAGTTTTCTTTATCGTTCAAGATTTTAAGTACAGCATCTCTATTTAATTCGAATTGTACATAGACATCTGCTGATTTATTATGCTCTATCTTTGAATTTGTATTAATAATTACTTTTTGATATTTATCATTATAACTTTGACTACCACTGTTTGAAATATCTCCTGTTACATTTCCTTTTTCGTCAATTCCTGTTCCTGTTTTTATTAATGTATAATTTGAATCATAGTAATCTACTATGTTATTTACTTGTACTTGTAAATTAGAAGATTCATTTTTCATTGATATTTTATAGGTTACATATACTTTTAATTCTTTGCTCTTATCTGAACTTGTATATTCTTTATCAGCTTCATAAATCGCTCTTGTATATGACATGTTTCCATATTTATTTCCAAATTTAACTCCTACATTAAATCCGTCTCCATATTCTCCTTGATTATTAAATCTGTTTGCATACTCATATATATGGTTATATCCATTTATTGCAACATTTACATTATATAAATCTTTTACTAATGCAATGTCTGGTTGCTCTCTTTCATATAAACCTAAATTTATATACTTAATTTCTTCTTGTCCTGGAGTAAAGTGGTCTTTTATAACATATCCTGTTTCATTTGTATTAGCTGTTATTGGATATAATCCTGTATTGTTAAGCGTTGATGTATGTTTATTTTTGTCAATGTTATAATTTAAATCATATTTTGGATTTCCAGCACTATCTTTTGTAATACCTTTATTACTTTCTGTACTTCCTTCTATTACTGAGAATCCTTTATTAAATTCATCTCTTACACTACTATTTTCAGCAGCTTTTGAACCATTATCTTTATCAATATGAGGTATTACATTTGTATAAGTTAATCCATCATATTCAAATTCTATATGATAATTTCCTAGTTCATCTACTAAAACATCTGTAAATAAGTATTTTCCTCCATCTGCTGTCTTAGCTTCTTTCACTACTTTACCTGTTGTTTTATCAATTAATCTCACAGTAATTCCATCTAATAATATATCATTTGAATCATAATCATTATCTTTATATAAATCATTTCTAGAAGCTTGTTTTGAAAAAACTTTATCTACCCATACATATCCAGTCTAATGTATTTTTGCTTATTTGGAATTTGAAGTTCTGCTGTTTTATCTACAGTAATTGACTTTTCTTGTCCTTCTTTTATGATTTCATAACCATAATTTGGGTTTTTAGTTTCATAAGCTACATATGTACCTACAACTAAATTTTTAATTGTAATTTCACCATTTTTATCTGTTATAAACTCTGTTGCATCTTCTTTTTTATCTGTATAAGATACTGTGTCATTTTCTACTTTTACCCATTTTTTAGTATCTTTATTTTGTACATAAAATCCTACACCTTGTAATTTTATTTTTATATTATCTTTGTTAACTTTTATAACTTTTAAATTTCCTAATATTTTTATATTATAATCAAAAGTTTGATTTATATCTATTTCTTCATTACTATAGTTATATTGTAATAGGTTTTGTTGACTCATACTTGTACTTTCCCAGAATTTAATAGTTACATGTTTTACATTGGCTTTACCTTTTACTGTAATTTTCTTTATCTGGCTTGTACCATCTGTTGGCATCTTTACACTAATATAAAACTCATTTCCACTTTTAATTTGATTTATATTAGAATATTTAGAATATTGATTATCATTTATACGTTTTTCAAAACATTTTATTTCCATTTTTGAATTTTTATCTGTTATTACATTAATTTCTGATAATTTTTCAGGAAATTCATATTTAAATGGTCCTACTCTTAAATATTGTTCATTTCCTTCTGTATATTGTGTTACTTTTATTTTACTTTTATCTGTTTTATCAGTTATTTGTGTCAAATTTCCATTTTTGTAATTATTAGCATACTCTTCTGCTTCTGTTTCTATTGATGTATTAAAATTACCTTTTGAATTATTTACGAAATCCTGTTTAATTCCATGTTTATATCCAACTTCTGAACGCCATGTACCTAAATAATTCCATATTGCATTTTGCACTGGTAAATTTTCAACATCACTTCCTCCATAATTTTCTAATGTTCCTCTTTTATTTGATAAAATTGCTGCCAATTTAGCATTATGCCAACTCTCTACTGTTGCACCATTTCCTGTTGATTTATTTCCTGTTATATTTATTTCAGTAATTAATTTATATGTAGATCCATACATACTTTGATGATGTTGTGCACAAAGTAAAGTTTCATTATAGCATAAATCATTATATGAAAAATACTTTGATTCAGCATTTACTGAATTCGTAATAACAAAACTTCCTAGTAATATCATAAAACATAAAACTGCTAATTTTTTTATCTTACTCATTTTTATACCTCCTTTCCTTTCTATTTTCTATCACCTTTTATGTATTTTTTTCTTATTATAATAAATGTTGGAATTCCTAATGCAATTATAGCTATAATTGTAATTGCTATATAAACTTCTCCACCTGTTTTTAAACTTAATATTGCATCTGCTGAACCATAATCACTTTCTCCATTTACTCTATTTCCAGGAGTTGATTTGCTATCAGCTATTCCTAGTTCATTATAACTTTCTGCAATTTCTGCTGTATTATTTATTAAACCTGTATTATTTTCTGTCATTGCCTTTGTTAATGTCAATTTAACTGATTTTGATTGTCCTGCTGTTATTTTTTCGTTTGCTAAACTTGTATTATAAAGATCTGTTCCTGTTTGATACCAATCTTTATTTAATTCAGAACTAAATTTCAAGTCACTTGGCATGTAATCTACTATTTTTCTTACATATCCGTCAACTTCACCTATGTTTGTTACTTTTATTTCGTATTCAATAATAACTGTTGTTCCATTAATTTTCTTTCCATCTAATTCTGCTTTGGCTACAGTTGCATCAGTATATTCTTTTACTGTTGTTCCTGCTGAATTTTGAATTAGTATTTTACTAATATATTTGTCTAATCTAAAGTTAAAGTTCTTTAATTCAATTAATCCAATATTAATATTAGAAACATTTTCATTATTTATTTCTATAATATCTGTTGAAGCTACTTGTTGTTTTTCGTTTTCTATTGATAATTCATTTGTCATAACATCTGAATTTCTGCTTTCATCAACATTCTCTGCTTTGTATTTTGTTAATGCATATTGAGTTTTATTATATTCAAATACAACAATGTATTTTCCGCTTCCTATATTATTTAATACATACACTCCATTATCATTTGTTGTTGCCTCTAGTACGTTTCCTTTTGTGTCTTTAACTAAATTGTTTGTTTTTGTATTTAATAAATGTACTTTTATATTAGATAATGTTTTTTCTGAATCATCTCTTTGTCCATTTGCATTTTCATCAAACCAAGCAACACCTGTTATCATTTTGCTTCCATTTGCAATATCTTCATTACCTTTTCCATCCTCATCTTTATCTGTATCTGCGTTTTCTTTATTTGCTTCAATAATATGATTTATTTCTGAAGTCGTTGCAACTCTTTCTCCTAACATCTCTGCATATGCAACATTTGTAATTGGTTCTGCATTTGTTCTATCTACTGAATATTTTACTGTAGTTGATATTTTAATTGTGCTCTCAGATTGTGAAGCTATATCACAAGAAATTTCTATATCATTTATATCTTTATATGCTTCTATTGTTTCATCATCAAATGTTACACTATCTACTGTTAAACTACTTGGTATTTTATCTATTATTTTTAGTCCACTTACTCCTTCTGTTCCATTATTTTTTACTGTAATTGTATATTCAATGTTATCTCCTGCTTTTACATATTGACTTTGTGTGTTCGTCGTCATATTTAATGCAACATTTACTTTATTTATATTTTCTTCTATACGATTAGATTTATATTCACTTTTTCCTTCTTTGGCTATTACTGAGAATCCTATTTTATTTGTACTATCTAATTTTTTAATAGACATATCATAACTTAAAACTTTTACTTCTCCAGCTCCCAAAGAACCTATATTCATTTCGTCTCTATAATCTATTTCTTCACTATTTATAGATTCATCTTGATTTGCATTTTCTCCTGTTTTCATTCCTGTTAATAATACTACTCTAGATGGTTCTATATTATCAGATTTATTAGTATTTATTATTACATCTTCGCTTTTAGAATTTGCTAAATTTTCTATAATAGCAAAATATCTTACTGTTCCAGATTCATATAAATCTACTTTTCTATCAGTAACTCTTTTTACACTTACTCGTATATCTCCACTTTCTGTTAATAATTGAGATTCATTTGATTTTTTAATAACATCTCCATATTGTGCTTGTACTGTATTTAATAATTTTGTTCCTGACTCAACTCCAGCATTTACTCTTACTTCATATGTTCCTGTTATAACTTCTCCAGCTCTTATTTTATCTATTTTAGCATTATAAGTTTTATCAGTTAATTCTTTATAATAAGAAGCTCCTGTATATTCATAATTTTCTTGTGGTTCTACTAATGTTGTACCTTCTGGAACATCTCCTTGTAATGTTACATTTGTAAGATCTTCACTTCCTACATTAGATACTTCAATTTTATATTTAATAACTTCTCCGTTTTTTACTGTACTATTAGATGCTACTTCTGAACCAGAAACTGTTGGAGTTAGTTTTGTTTCTAATTTTGGTCCTATTCCTGTTTCTAATTCTATAGTAGTCGCTTTCATTTCGCCTTCAGTTTTTGATAGGCTGTTTGTATATTGTACTGTATAGCCTTGTTTTGCTGATTGATTATATTCTAATAATTCTGGTATTTCTACTTTATATGTTCCTTTTATACTTGATTGTGCTTCTAAACTTGGTACATCAATTAAATATTTTCTTACTTTACTTGTATCTGTTATTTCTTCAGTCCAAGCATTTCCAGAATCTTTTACATCTGTAGTTGCATCTTCTTTTTCTGTATAATATATTTTTGCTCCATCTATACCTTCTAAAGTAATTCCCTCTAGTAATTTTATATCCATATTGTTTTCTTTATTTTTAGTTGGGAATGTTCCTATTATTTTAACATTTTCAATTGCATTTTCATTATTATTAACTATTTCTATTTCTGTCTCTAATTGTTTTGTTTTACTTCCTCTTGCCAATGCTACTTTTTTTGTTTCTTCTTGACCTATTGTCTCAACATTTAATTCCTTTATGCTGTTTATAGCAGTAACATCTTTTGGTGCTACAATTCTAATTTCTTTTGAATCACTATTTGTTTCTTCATTGTTTTGATATATCATAGTTATTTTAGAATCTTTTGTAGCAGATTTTTTATTAACATTAATATTTGCATTTACTACAATAACTGTTCCTTCAATACTTAAGTCTTTGTAATTCTTTTGTTCTCCTTCTAAATAAACTTTTAGAGTTCTTCCAGTTACTTCGTAATTTTTTACCTTTAATTCATTATCATAAATTAAATCTACACTATTTACTTTTATTTCTTCTACTTCTTCTGGTAATTCAAATGCAATTGTTGGATTTTTATATAAATTATATTGTTCACTATTTCCTTTTAATATTGCTTTCATTTCCACTGTATTATCAACAACTGTGGATAATGTTTCTTTATTTACTTCTAATCTTGCTTCTGTTTTTGATTCCTCTAATTTTATTGTTGATTCTACTTTATTAGTAATTTCTGTATTATATCCATATTCAATAGTTGTATTAAGCTCTGTTGCTTTTTTTATTAAATCTTTGTTTTGATTTTCTTTTATAGTTTTAGTATGTACTAATTCTAAGTCTCCTTCTTTAATAGGTGCTGTTGTTTTTACTTCTATTGCACTAGGTTCTTTTCCTTCATAATCAATAACAATATTTTGATTTTCATCAACTGGTGTTGTATTATCTATTGTTGCAAGAACTTCACCATTTTCATTTGTTATTGTTATTTTTCCATTTTCTCCAAGTATTTTATCAAATTCTTCTTTTTTTATAGTAGTTTTATTGTATACAACATTTGCACTTGCTTCTTCATCATCACCTACATAGTTAGTTGCTTTTTCTGCAACTTTAATATAATCTTCAGCATTTGCTAAATTTACTGCAATTTTTGTTGTTTCTTCATAACTTCTATCTATTCCTGAATACAATTTTCCTTTATAAATTGAACTTTCACTATTTGATGCTGTTGTTTGTATTATAGCATCTTTTTCGTCACTTAATTGTGTTTTGTCTATAACTGTATTAGTTGAAAGCTCTTTTCCATCATATAATGTTACTTTTATTTCTGGTTGTAATGTAATATTATCTAATGTTGAATCTTTATCATAGATTAATGTCAAAACAACTTTTTCGTTACCTTCTTTTTTCCATAAAATGTTGTTTTGTTCATTTGGTTCATTAGTAAATTTAATTTCAACTGCAGATTCTTCATATTTATAATCCCAATGTGTCATAGTATTAAAATCTATTTTTTTCACTATAGTTGGTTGTTTATTATTTATAGTTGGTATTTTCATTTGAAGTTCCATTTCCTTTATAGGATAATTGTTTTCTTTTAATCCTAAAGCAACTTCTAATTGTACAACTCTTTTATCTTCTCCTGATACTTTCATTATTTTATTAGTTATAATATTTGTTGTACTTTCTATATTATCTACTGTGTTATTATCAACATATTCTAATTTTACTTCTCTTGAAGCTTTTATGGTAATATCTTTTTGTGTACTATCCATGTATTTACCATTTAAATTCAACTTACTTACCGCACTTAATAAACCTGCATCAAATATCTCCTTATTAACAGGTTTGATTTTCAAATCAACTTGTGCTGTAGTTCCAGCATTTATTTGATTTAACACTATTTTACTATCTTCAATTTTGTTTATATATTGATTACTTTGCTGTGTGTCAATAGTAAAATTACTATTTTCCAAAGTAATTTCTCCATTAAAATATCCTTCTTTTTTTACATTAATTAATAAAGATAAGATATTCCCTTCCTTTAATTGTGCATCAAATTCTACATTTTGATGATTTGTAGCTATACTACTTGCTGCATAGCTTACTAATCCATAGCCAACATAAATAAAGTTAGCCATAGTTAGAGTTGCCAACAATATAACGACTGTCACTATTTTTAATACTTTATTTTTCATAGTAATCCTCCTTAGATTATAATATCTCTATGTACCATTATAACTCTCTTTTCCATTTTTTTCAATACTTTTAAGCGTTTTTCGATACTTTTTATGTTAATTGTTGTTTTATTGTTACGGAAACACAATTTAATTTTATTTGTTATAAATATTACATTTTTGTATCTGTTTTATTACATTATAAATATATATCTGTTTTATGTCATAATTTAAGCCTCATTTCTTTGTAACATTTATACTTTTTATTTCATATAATAATACATAGTTAAGAGATTTATGAATATATTTATTTAAGAGGTGATATTTTTGAGCGACTTTAATTTTGATGAAAATACAATAAACAAATTAAAAAATATGATGAATAAGGGAGAACTTAATGATGTTATTTCTCAAATTCCCCCAGAAATGATACAAAATTTCTCTTCCATGATGCAAAATACTTCTCCTTCCCAAGACCAATCAAATAATTCAAATACTAACGGAAATACAGAATCAGAGCAAAACTCTTCAAATAATTCTTTTAATTTTAACAATATAGATATGAATACTATTTTAAAAATGAAATCTGTTATGGAAAAAATGAACAACAAAAATGATCCAAGGTCAAATTTATTATATTCTTTAAAGCCCTATTTAAGAGAAGGCCGAAAAGAAAAATTAGACCAATATGCTAACTTATTAAATGTAGCTAAAATTGCTGAATTATTAAAAAATGATAATAAGGAGAATCCTAATGCCTAGTTTTCCATTTTTTAGATTTCCTTATCAAAATCAATATTATCCCTACTATACTAATTATAATAGACCTATAATTCAAAATACTAATAACTCAAATCCTAATATTAATTCAATTCCTTCAGAGGATTTTGAAAAAGAGCAAAAAGAAAATTCAGAGCAGAAAAAAAGATCATTTAAATATAATTCTTTCGGTCCAATTCATTTTGCAAATCCATTTGTTGAAACGAATTTAGATGAACCTATTTTAGAAATATTAGGAATCGAATTATATTTAGATGATCTTATAATACTTGGATTACTGTTTTTCCTTTACAAAGAAGAAGTTCATGATGAGATGTTATTTTTATCATTAATTTTACTATTATTAACTTAAGCTTTATTTATTCAATAACAATCTTATCTTCAACCACACTAATATATGCTTGTTTATGCAATGGTTCTTCTTCTCTGTCTATCTCTTTAACTATATTAGCTATTCTAACTTGTACAGCATCAAACAATCCAGCTGCAATTATAGCTTGCTTATTACCTTTTGCGCCTGCATGGGCTAAACCTCTAAGCGTTCCTAGAACTACAATATTATCAGATGCAATTACTTCTGCTCCAGAGTTTACATCTCCTAATATTATTATGCTTCCTTCTGTTTCTAATTTTTGTCCAGAACGAAGAGAACCTCTATGAAATTTTGTCTCTGATATTGCTATTTTTCTTTCAAAAGTTTTCTTTATGCTAGATAACCCTAGGCTTTTTGGCATGTCAAAATCTATTTCAACATCTATCTTGTCTTTAATTATTTCTTGGATTTCATCAATTTCTTTATTTTTTAATACTTTTCCAGTTACTTTTATAGGTGTTTTTTCTTCTTTATATAATTTTTTTAACTCTGGAAGCTTCTTTTTCAATGCTTCTACAATATTTTCTTGTTCTGCATTTTCATTTAATTTTATTAAGATTTGGTCCTTTTTTAAATTAATACTTACACTACTACTCCTCATTTTTACATCCTTTCTTATTTATTTTTTAGTTTAATATTTGTACATATGGAGTTGCACTCATATCTTCTTCTACATTTTGAGTGTTCATTCCAAAATATTCAGCCATAATATCTCTAACTACTTCTGCTGTATAGTTTCCATGTCCACCATTTTCTACCATAACAACAATTGCTATTTCTGGATTTTCAAAAGGTGCAAAACCTACAAACCATGCATGTACTTTATTTCCTGCAGCTTCTGCAGAACCTGTTTTCCCTCCAACGCTAATATTAAAATCTTTAAATCTTACATATGCTGTTCCTCCTGAATCACTTGTAACAGATTTCATTCCTACTAAAACAGCATTCAAATAGTTTTGATTGATATTTATTTCTTCTGAATTATCATCTTCTATTCCCAACTTGCTATTTACAAACTTATTAATTTCTTCTCTTGAAGCTTCTGAACCATCTGCATTTCTTATTGTCTTTATAATTGTAGGATCTATTTTATGACCTCCATTTGCAAGCATACTAATATATCTTGCCATTTGTATAGGACTAAATTCATTATCATATTGACCTATTGCAGATTGAAGAGTATCACCTGCGCTCCATGGTTCATTATTATGTAGTTTTTGTTTTGATTCTTTTCCAGACACCACTCCTGCTGTTTCTCCTCTTAGTTCTATTCCTGTTTTACTTCCTAATCCAAAATATTTAGCAAACCTTACTAAAGTATCAATTCCCATTCTATCTGCTGTTTCATAAAAGAAATAGTTACAAGATTTTTCAATTGCACCAGATACATCTAAATATCCATGTCCCCTATGATAATCTGTATAATACCAACATTTAGGTTGATAATCTCTATATTTTGTATAAATTCCTGTATCATTGATTTTAGTATTTGTATTTATAACTCCTGATTCTAGTCCAGCTATTGCTGTTACCATTTTAAATGTTGATCCTGGTGAGTAAGAATTTTGTATTGCTTTATTTACTAGTGGCTTTGCTTCATTGTTCGTATAATTATTCCATGCTTCTTGACTAATTCCTCCTACAAAGTCTGCCGGATTATAATCTGGATAACTAGCCATTGCAAGTATCTCTCCGCTATTTACATTCATAACTACACATGCACCAGCTTTTGCATCATATGCTTTTCCAAATCCACCACTTGCAATTTTTTGAATATTGGCTGCTAATGCATTTTCAGTTACTTTTTGTAAATTTGCATCAATTGTAAGTACTACATCAGAACCGGCCACTGCTTCCTCTGATATATATTCTGCAGTTGTAGTTCCTTCTACGTCCATATCTATTTGCTTTGTTCCATTTTTTCCTTTTAGATACTCTTCAAACACAGATTCAATTCCTGTTTTTCCGATAAGATCGTTTTGACTATATGTATTTTTTCTTGACTCATATTCTTCTGAACTAATTTGTGATGCATATCCTAATATATGTGATGCCAAATTTCCAGATGTGTATTCTCTTACTGGCTGTACTACAATATTTATTCCAGTAAATTTATCTGAACTTTCACTAAATTCTGCTACTGCTTCTCTTGGTATGTTTTTAGCAATAGTTACAGATTTTGTACTACTATATCCCTTTTGTGCCAATTCATATCTAATAGCAATAATTTTTCTTATTTCTTGTACATCATTTGTATTTTTTATTTTATATTTGTCTTTAAATTTGTAAAAAGCTTCTTCTGCCGTAATATTTTCGTTTAAATTATTCGACTTCTTCCATTTTTGAAGTGTCTCATCAGAAATTTTGAATTCAAATGGGTCTATATTAATAGGAAATGAATCTACATATGATATTTCATACTTTTCCAATACTTCAATCATGTTTAATATATCTTGATTTAATGTATCATTATCGACTTTGCTTTTATACATTTCAAGTGAAAATTCCATTTTAGATGTTACAAGTGAAGTACCAGTTTTATCTAATATCGCTCCT
>OBAR01002321.1_pt1 | contig 13535 bp, 10 predicted proteins | sample 1517911 | NCBI WGS metagenome assembly OBAR01 (sample SAMN04571709, study PRJEB22368) | human gut metagenome | biome: human gut; material: stool | host: Homo sapiens | place: Luxembourg | collected 2012-10-26
CCATCACGGAAACCGGAATTCGCCGCATGTACTTCGTCAGAAGAAATACCGCAAACGGTGAGAAAATTCCCGGCAGCCAGATCGCCCAGTTGGTATCTAAAATATGCAGCCAGTCCGAAACCAGATAATTGGGAACCAGAGTCACCTGATACGGCATCAGCATTAAAATAATATAAACAAAGAAAATCAATTCCTTGATTCTTCCCCGGTATCTTGAAAATCCAAATGAGGCACCTGCCGCTACCAGTAACTGAAAAACCACAATCGGCACAACCAGGATTACGGAATTCCAGAATTTCAGCAGATAATCCGGACTCTTAAACAGAACCGTTACGTACTGGCTGAAGGATACCATATCCGGAATAAATTTTAAATTTACCTTAGATGAAATAAATACCTTACCTCCGGAATCCGTTGTGGCAAAAACCTGTCCATAGTTGGCGGCAATCTCTGATGATGACATAAACGAATTGGTAATCGTTAAGATAATCGGCATCAGGAACAGTACGGCAAAGCATCCTGCCACCATCGTTCCCAACAGAATCCGTATCATCCGACGGGTATTTTTAATTTTCTTCCTGCGTTTCAGCCGGCGGCTCCAGAGCTCCGCAGGATCCCTTCTCTTCAAGCTCATCCTTCCACATCCTTTCCAAAATAATTCTCGGTAAGGAAAAGGATACCGATAATGATAACCATCACAACTGCCATCATGATGGCCGCCGCAGACATTTTCTGATAATCCAGCTTGCTGAACGTATTGTTCATAAAATGCTGGAGCATATACATCGTCGGATAAGGATAATCTCCCTTTAACAGATAGATTTCCCGGAATACCTTAAAAGAATTAATCAATGACATAATTGTCACAAACAAAATGGTCGAGGACAGATACCGGAGCTTGATATGCCAGAAAATCTGCATCGGCGTTGCACTCTCCAATACCGCTACCTCTAAGATATCCTTCGGTATACTGCTCAGGGCAGACATAAACAAAATCATATTATATCCCAGGTTTTTCCACAGAAACAATACAATAATCACCACCTGCGCATAATCAGAATTCAGCCAGTCAATCTTGTCCTTTCCGAACCAGCCGATGACCTCATTCATCATTCCGTTATAATGGAACAGCACCTGCCAGATCAGTACCACTGAAGCAATCGGCACCATCATCGGACTTAAGAAAAAGGTCCGGAACTGGCTTTTAAAGGGGATCTTACTTTCCATCAGAATTGCCAGAAGAAGTGATAAAACAACCGCTAATGGCATTGCTATTGCCGAAAATGTCATCGTATTAAATGCTGCCTGACGGAATGCTGCGTTCTCAAATACCATTTTAAAATTGTCAAAGCCTACAAACTCTGCATTGATCGGATTATCAATCACCGAATAATAAATTACAATAAAAAAGGGCAGGACAAAAAACAGCAATACTCCCAGAATACTGGGAAGCAGAAAGCCATTGGCCATCCACTTCCCCGGATTCTTATGACTACCGGTTTTACCTGCTCTGATTGCGGAGGGATTTTTCTCTCCTCTTTTTCCTGTATGCTTAGCGATTTTCATTGACATAAACCTGAATTCTGTTCTGAATGACATTCGAAACATCGGAAGCAGATTTCTGTCCCTTAAAGAACGGCTCCGTTTCCTCTGAAATAATGTTAATCAGTTCTTCATCTACATTATTCTGCCTTTTCTTTGCGGAAGCAATCAAGCCCCTCACCTGATCAATGTCTTCCTGTTTAGCTGCATAAATATCTATTTCAAAATCGTTACCATAGCCCCAGGTGGTCTTTGGCTGTTCCACCTGTTCGCCATTTTCATCCGTATAATACTCCGGTGTCATATCCTTCTCAAACTGAAGCTCCAGTGCGGATTTCAGAATCGGGAATCCACTCCATCCAAAGCCGTCCACGAGACTGTTCTGATAGTCTTCTGTAAGCAGTGTCTGTAAAAACGCCCACGCTGCTTCCTTATTCCCGGATTTGGAAGAAATAGCAAGACAGCCGCCGACCGCACTGATCAGATTCCCTTCACGGTCCTTATTCGGATATCCTACATAAACCGGATTCTCCCCCATCATGCCTTCCAGCATCTGACATTCCTCTACGGAGCTTACCGATTGCATCAGCAGAAGCAATTTATTATTTCGAAGTTTGGTTGCTTCTCCCTCTTCCTCAGCATCATCGTTATACTGTTCCGGAAGGGTCTTCGTATATTCCAGAATTCTTGCAAATTCCGGACCGTCAAAGGAGCACTTTCCACTCTCCCAGTCAATGAACTCATCCATATTATTATATACCAGAAGATACAGCATATACTGCTGGGAAGCATAGGGAAATACCTCGCTGTCCTTATGCTGATCAATAAAGTCCATCATTTCTGAAAGTGTCCATCCGGAAAGCTCTCCTAAAACAGATTGCTTACCAACGATGGTATAGATTGAAAATTCCGTTGTGAATCCATATAACTTTCCATCCATCTCATAGGCTTCCAACACGTTCTCAACGTAATTCTCCTTCTTTAAGCCGCTCTTTTCCATATAAGGGTACAGATCTTCAAACACGCCCTTTTCCGCATAGAGCGTATAATTCAGATTGGAAAAATCTACAAGGTCAGGACCGCTTCCCGATGCCACATCGGCATTAAACTGGGTCAGTCCCGACTCCCAGTCATCCTGTCCATAGGTCTTCACGGAAATATGGTACTTGTCGCTGTTCTTATTAAAGTCAATTATGGCACTCTTCACATTATCATCAAGCCACAGTGTTCCGAGTGTTACTTCTTCCTTCTGTGCAACCTCTGAGGATTTTTTCTTTTCCAGAAGCAAAAGCTCTGCTTCATTATTATTACCGTCATAGGTAGAGGTAATAACCCAGATTCTTCCATCCGGCAGTTCACCGAAGTAATTCACATTATTGCCGTTCACATCAGCATCCAGCCAGTCAAAAAGCTTCGTAAAGGTTCCTGCTGTCACATCGGCTGCATAAACCGTATTCTGATCATTTACCAGAAAATCACAGCTGATACCTGTCATACAACCATTGATGTTCATCAGCTCCTTATCAAACTTCAATGGATCAGACAAAGCCTTTTTCGTAAGGTCAATCTTACGGATCTCCGTACCGGTATTTCCATAAAGAGTTACATAAATTTCTCCATCCTTTGATGCAAACATCTGATTGATATAATCGGACAGGGATATAGCTGCAACCATTTGCAGATCCCCGGAAAGCACATAAATACAGGGGTCACTGCTGTTAAAGAGATAGTTATTTCCCTGTGCGTCGATATAGAAGCTTCCAAGGTAAGCATCCTTTGCGACACCATTCTCTTCCGAAAGCTCTTTCTGACCGGTAATCTCCCCACTCTCCGGATCCATATACCAGAGGGCATAGCTGCCTGATCCGTCCTGATACTCACCATTTTCATCCTCTGTATTGGTCCATTCATAAAGCAGCAGGGCAATCTTACCATCCGGCGTTATCTGCATGGCAGAAACAGAAGCTTCTCCAACGTCAAGGGAAATCATTTCGGATTTCCTGCTCTCGAAATTATATTTCGAAATGCCGGTCCTGCTTTTTCCCGTTTCATCATCCCATGCTTCCGTGTAATAAAAAATTTCATTTTCATAGTTAATGGCAGAACCGATATAATCCGAGCTTCCAAGATTAAAATATTCCGGCACATAGATATACTCCGGTCTTTCGGTACCTGCTTCCTCTGTCTTCTTACCGCCACAGCCAGCCAGCAGACTTAAGAATAAAAACATAAGTACTGCAACAAATAATGTCTTCCGCTTTTTGTTTGATTTCATTCCACACCTCATGATCTTGTATAGTCAAACGATATTGTATACAGACTATAGCATATTTATCCCCACAGGGCAATGTGGAGATTCTTAAGATTATCTTAAACCACCCGGACGTTATTTTTAGTTCTTAAAACTGTGAATCGGTGCAGGAATCCGTCCTCCCCGGTTCACAAAAGCTTCGCAGGAAAAGCCGTTGACCGGCATAATCGGTGCATGTCCAAGAAGGCCTCCGAATTCTACATTCTCACCAACCCCCTTCCCAATCACAGGAATGATACGGACAGCTGTTGTCTTCTGGTTAATCATACCGATTGCCATTTCATCCGCAATAATTCCGGAGATGGTTGTATCCGGAGTATCTCCCGGAATGGCAATCATGTCAAGTCCAACCGAGCATACGCAGGTCATGGCTTCCAGCTTTTCAATAGTAAGAGCACCGGCATCTACTGCATCGATCATTCCCTGATCTTCGCTGACCGGAATAAACGCACCGCTCAATCCTCCAACATAGGAGGAAGCCATAACGCCGCCTTTTTTCACCTGATCGTTTAATAACGCAAGTGCAGCGGTCGTTCCCGGTGCTCCGGCATGCTCTAATCCAATTTCACACAAAATATCTGCTACGGAATCTCCGATCGCCGGAGTCGGTGCCAGAGACAGATCGACAATACCGAACGGAACATTAAGACGTCTGGAGGCCTCCTGCGCTACAAGCTGCCCGACTCTTGTTACCTTAAATGCCGTCTTTTTAATTGTTTCACACAGAACCTCAAAGTTCTTTCCACGGACCTTTGTCAGGGCAGTCTTTACCACACCCGGACCACTGACACCGACATTGATGATCTTGTCTGCTTCGGTTACACCGTGGAATGCACCTGCCATGAACGGGTTATCATCCGGTGCATTGCAGAGAACGACAAGCTTCGTACACCCTAAAGAATCCTTGTCCTTTGTTAAGACAGCCGTTTCCTTGATTACTTCTCCCATCAGCTTCACCGCATCCATATTGATACCGGTTTTGGTAGAACCCAGGTTTACGGATGACATAATTCGTTCTGTCCGGGACAGCGCCATCGGAATGGAGCGGATCAAAAGCTCCTCTGCCGGTGTCATTCCCTTTGCAACCAATGCCGAATATCCTCCGATAAAGTTCACTCCGACATCCTTGGCCACACGGTCTAAGGTCTTTGCAATCTCCACAAAATCTTCTTTTGTTTTGCATGCTGCCCCGCCGATCAGACCAATCGGTGTCACTGAAATACGTTTGTTCACAATAGGAATTCCAAATTCCTTGGAAATTTCTTCACCGGTTCTTACCAGATCCCTGGCAGCATCATAAATCTTATGATAAATCCTGTCATTTAAACGCTGCAAATCTGAATCAATGCAGTCTAACAGACTGATTCCCAGCGTAATGGTACGGACGTCAAGATTCTCCTTGTCGATCATTTCATTCGTTTCTACTACTTCGCGTAAGTTAATCATGCTTCTGCTCCCTTAATTTGTGTATTTATTTGAAAACTAGATACGATGCATCTTATCAAAAATTTCTTCCTTCTGACATTTGATTTCAACACCAATTTCATCACCAAGAGCCTTTAACTCATCTGCCACATCTCCGAACTGCTTCGGGCATTCCTTCGTATCCACGATCATCATCATATTGAAAAACCCCTGTACAATTGTCTGTGAAATATCTTCGATGTTGATCTGATTCCCGGCCAGATACGTGCAGACCTTTGCAATAATCCCTACGGTGTCTTTTCCTACTACGGTAATAATTGTTTTTTTCATAATGTTCTCCTTAAGTCATATATTTATATTTATATTTATTTTTATCTTATAATTTCACGCATATATCAGACTGATGGAGCCTGCGCATCAGCCTTTCATGATCTGCCAAGGCTCTTCTGCGATCAGGCAATGTGAATCACCTGGGACACCTCGTTCCGGGAGGCCACATACATTGGAAAATCCATGTTCTTCCCCTGCTCCAGGGTAACCTCAATCCGTACCGCCTCATAAGCCAGCTCCGGCATATTGTTTTCCTTGCTTAAATGGCCAAGCACAACTGCCTGTAAATCATCATGGATCAGGGAGCAGAGCAGCTGTCCTGCACGTTCATTCGATAAATGTCCACGATCTCCTAAGATTCTCTGCTTTAACGGGTAAGGATACGGTCCGGCCTGCAGCATATGAATATCATGGTTGGCTTCTAAAACCAGGGCATCCATCCCTCTTAAGGATTCAATCGTATAGTCATTATACGTTCCAAGATCGGTCACAATCGCGATCCGTTTCTTTCCATGCTGGATCCGGTATGCAACCGGTTCGGCCGCATCATGCGAAATCTTTAATGGATTACAGACCATATCTTTAATTATAATTTTTTCATCTGCGCAGACAGGATGAAACAGCTCATCAGGAATTTTCCCCACAGACGGCGTATTCTGAATTGCCCGGATCGTTCCGTTCGTTGCATAAATGGGTGTGCCGTATTTTCTGGCTAAAACACCAAGTCCCGCAATATGATCAGAATGTTCATGTGTAACAAGAATTCCATCAATGTCTCTCATGGAAACTCCCAGTTCATTCAATCCTGCTTCTGTCCTCTTTCCGCTGATTCCCACATCCACAAGCAGATGGGTAGTATCCGTTCCTGCATAAATACAGTTTCCACTGCTTCCACTGGCAACACTGCACAATCTCACGTCCGTTCCTCCTTAGTTACTCCAGTAGATGTCGATCACATCGCCATCATGAAGCGTTTCCATATATTGTGCCGGTTTGCCATTTAAGCTTGTCACAATATTTTTCCCTTTCGGTCTTGTCAGATCGAAGTCAATTTTATCAAATACATCCACAAATACATAGGATGGTTTTCCGCTTAACGTCACCGGTGAGCGGTTCACCACAACAATAATCGTTGTCGGTCCGGCCGGTTTCTTTTCTTCGTCAGAAGCTTCTGTGGAAGTTTCTGACGCCGCTTCCTTCATAGAATTCGCTTTTGCATTTCCTGCTATACTTTCTTCTGTCTCTTCTTCTGCTTCTTCCCCGTTGGATTCTCCGTAAGCCCCGCTTCCGGTCTCATTCTCCAGATCAAAGTTCACCGTAAAATTCTCATAAACCGGAGTATCCCATTCTGCACTCTGGTGGTTTACGAAAATCTCACGGCCAGGTGTCAGGGAAAGATCCATAAATTCTGCAATCTGCTGTACGGTATAGTAATTCAGCATTTCAATTTCATCGTTCTCCCGAATTTCATAATAGGAGGACTGCAATACTCCATTCACCTGTGCAAATTTCGGGATCTCAACCTTATTACCATTCACAACCACACAAATGCTTTCCGTTGCTTCCGGCAGATCTCCGATCGTGGCCTTTGCCGCATCCCCGGCGGTAGATTCCGTTACCCCAATAATATCATTTTCGCGTACTGTGGTATTCAAGTCTACGATCTTTCCATTGACTTCTATGACGGCTGCCTCGCCGCGCAGCCCGCGCACCATCCGCTGCTTGCCGTTCACCTGGAAGGTCAGCTCTTTCCCACGCTTCGGGAACAATCCATCCTTCGGGAATTGTGCCTGCAATGCCACATCGGCAACCGTCAGATTGTTATTATCGTACATCTTAATCCTGCTGCCGTTGAAGCTTACAAAGATAAAGTTATTGTTCTGTTCATAGTAATTCATGCAGATACCAACCGGCGTAACTAAAAGGCTGTCCTTCTTAATATCCTCCTGAAAGACTACATTCTGCATAACCTCTTCACCCCGGAGGGCAACACGCTCCTTTGCAATGCCAAGCTTTTGGGCAACTGCCTCGGCATAGCCGGCCATCTTGCCACCGCCGCCGACGATAAAGACCGCGCTCACCGGCTTTCCACCGTTTAATTCCATAATCTTGTCTGCCACCTGTGTGGACATATCCTCAATCACCGGTGCCAGAAGCTCATTTACTTCTTCGCTGCGAATCGTCTGTGGAAGAAGCATGATGTCCATATAAGAAACGGTATCGCTCTTTCCGGCCTCCCGTTTGATCCGTTCTGCCTCTGCAAAGTCCACCAGACAATGCTTTGCAATCGTTTCTGTTAAGATATCTCCCGCAACCGGAATCATTCCATACGCAATGATACAGCCATCGTTCGTAATGGAAATATCACTTGTTCCGGCTCCAACATCAATCAGTGCAATATTCAGCATCCGGAACCGTTCCGGTATTGCAAGCTGGATGGCTGCAATGGGCTCAAGGGTTAAGCTTGCCACTTCCAGTCCTGCAATCTCTACTGCTTTATACAAACCATCTACAACATCATCCGGAAGGAACGTGGCAATCAGATCCACGCCGATATTTCTTCCCTTATGTTCCTCAAGATTTCCCATCGGATACCCATTCAGATAGTAGCGTACCACAGAATGACCGACACAGTAGAATTTCACATCACTGTCTTTCTCTTCATTTAAAAACTCCTGATAAGCCTTCTCCACACCGGAGGATACCAGACGGTATATATCATCCTTTGAAATCTCCTGCTCATTCTGAAACTGGATTTCTTCATGAGTTGTCACCGTGCGAAGCACACGTCCTGCTGCCGCAATACAGACCCCTTTCAGCTTTTCACCGATCGCTTCCTCCAATTCCTGTTTCACCATACGGATGGTGTCTCCTACCTTCTGGATATCATGTATCTGTCCGTCCAGCATAGCACGGGTATCGTGCTCCTTCACCCGCTGTGCTACAACAATGAACCGGTTCTGATTCCGGTAGCCTACCGTTCCCACAATACTTCTGGTTCCAATATCCAGACCAAACACATATGTACTTGCGTTTCTTTTTTCTTCGATCACAGATACTCCCTAACCTTCCTGTCGATTTGTTCAAAACTGTCTTTAAGCTCCCCACTGTTATCAATCACAAAATGGCATGCCTTCCGGTATTCTTCCTCTGAAAGCTGCGACTGCATGATCGCATCAATTTTTTCATCCGAATAGTTCCGGGCTTCCTTTAACCGTTTACGTCTTATTTCCTCTGCCGCATAAATATACCACATATCATCCACAATATCCAGATATCCACACTCAATCAGGAGAGCCGCTTCGATAAACAGGAAATCAATCTGCTGCAGGCTTCTTTGCAGTTCAATTTCACTTAAAATATACTGTCGTACTGCCGGATGGATAATCCCGTTCACGGTCTCAAGCAGCGAAGCATCTGCAAAAATTTCCTCTGCCATACGCTTCTTATTAATCGTTCCGTCCTCATTTAAGATCGCCGGGGTCAATAGCTCCACAAGCTCTGCATAGCATTCCTGTCCTGGTTCCTCGACGTGATGCGCCGCTTCATCTGCAAGAATGATCTCACAGTTATAATGAATGCGGATGTATTCCAAAAGTGCCGTTTTTCCGGATCCTACTCCTCCGGTAATTCCAATCACCTTCATAAGCTGCTCCTTTATCTTCCTGTTCTGCTATTTTGCCTCATACCAGTTGATGCCCACATGAAGATCAATTTCCAGTTCTACGGCAAGGGATGAAGCATGTACCATTTCTTCTTCGAGAATCATCCTTACCTGTTCTTCTTCCTCCAATGCTGTCTCAATCAGAAGTTCGTCATGCACCTGCAAAATCAGCTTTGACTTCAACCCTTCCTTCTTAAGCCGTTCAAAGACACGGATCATGGCAATCTTAATAATATCCGCTGCCGTCCCCTGAATCGGTGAATTCATGGCAACCCGTTCGCCAAAGGAACGCTGCATAAAATTACTGCTGAAAAGCTCAGGAACCGGTCTTCTTCTTCCATATAAAGTCACCGCATAGCCGTTCTTCTTTGCATCCTTAACAAGAGAATCAATGAACTGCTTTACCTGCGGATAGGTTTCAAAATACTGCTCAATATAGGCTGCTGCCTCTTTTCTTGATATACTCAAGTCTTCACTCAGTCCAAAGGAACTGATTCCGTATACAATACCAAAGTTTACAGCCTTGGCATTTCTTCTCTGCAGGTCCGTCACTTCCTCAAACGGAATGTGGAATACCTGGGAAGCAGTTGTCCGGTGGATATCCGCATGGGACCGGTACGCCTCAATCAGACGCTCGTCCCCGGACATGGATGCCAGCACCCTTAACTCAATCTGGGAATAGTCCGCATCCATGAAGCAATAACCATCCTTTGGAATAAAAACCTTACGGATCTGTCTGCCAAGCTCCATCCGGATCGGGATATTCTGTAAATTCGGTTCTGTGGAACTGATTCTTCCGGTTGCCGTAATCGTCTGGTTAAAGGTCGAATGTATCCGGTTTTCATCCTCAATATATGCAGCCAGACCGTCTGCATAGGTGGACTTTAATTTGGCAAGTCCGCGGTATTCCAGAATATGTTTTACCACCGGATATTCTCCGGATAACTTTTCAAGAACATCTGCTGCCGTGGAATAGCCGGTTTTCGTTTTCTTCCCACCTGGAAGCCCCATCTTTTCAAACAGAATCTCCCCTAACTGCTTCGGTGAATTAATGTTGAATTCACATCCTGCCTCGCTGTAAATCTCCTGCTCCAATTCGGTGATTTTACCCGAAAGAGCTTCTCCGTAATCCTTCAACGCTTCCGGATTCACGCGGATTCCTTCCTCCTCCATGGAAAAAAGCACCAGGGTGAGCGGCATCTCAATTTCACGCATCAGTCGGTCCATCTGTGTCTCTTCCAGCTTCTGCTGTAAACAAAAAGCTGCCTGTGCACACACATAAGCTTCAAAGCAGCAGTACCTCAAAAAATCTTCCGGCTTTTCATTCAGCGCATCCTTAAAGGACAGTCTGCCAAATGCCTGCCCTTTCTCCGGAAGCATCAGGTTCAGATATTCATTGGCAATATCCTCTACCGTATAATCATTCTTAAGCGGATTCAACAGGTAGGCAGCCAGAATCACATCAAAGAACCGGTCTGTATTCTGTGCTTGCAAATAAGCATATTCACTCTTGATATCCGCAGTTGCAATCCGGCACTGTGCACCCAGAAGCGCTATTTTTTCTTTCAGATAGTCTTCGGTAAGAAAGCCCTGCTTCAAAACAAGGAAGCTTCCTTCTTCCTGAAGATGAAGTGCCACACCCAGCAGTTCTCCGTGCCGTCCGGCTTCCTTCACTACCTTCAGACCAATCTGCCTGTCCTTGTCAGACAATACCCTTGTAAAAAGTGCCTCCACCTCTGCAAGGTTCTCTACCAGATGAAATGAAGCAGATATTTCTTCGTTAGAAACACCCTTTTCAAATTTATTGAGTAAATTCTTAAATTCCAGCTTTTTAAATAATATATAAGAAGCTTCATTAAAAAAGTTTCCTACCCTTGCTTCTTCCAGGGTATAAGTAAGAGGGCTGTCAAGCTTAATCGTTGCAAGCTCCCTGCTTAAATAGGCGAGGTCTTTATTCTGAATCAGGGACTCCTTGACAGACTTCTTCGTCACCTCGTCGATATGCTCATAAATTCCATCCAGGGAACCAAACTGCACCATCAGATCCGTTGCTGTCTTCTCTCCTACCTTGGGAACACCCGGTATATTATCTGCAGTATCTCCCATCAATGCCTTTAAGTCGATAAACTGAACCGGATTTACCTGATACTTTGCTTCCACATCGGCTGCATAGTAATTCTCGATTTCTGTTCTGCCACCCTTTGTCTTCGGAATGCGGATCCTGATCCTGTCCGTTGCAATCTGTAACAGATCCCGGTCACCGGAAACCAGGGAAACATCAATCCCCTCTGCTTCTGCACGCTTGGCAATCGTTCCTAAAAGATCATCCGCTTCATAACCTGCCTGCTCAATGATCCGGATTCCCATAGCCTGTAAAACTTCCTTCATTACAGGAACCTGTTCACGTAGTTCCTCCGGCATCGGTTTTCTCGTCCCTTTATACTCTTTAAACATTTCATGCCGGAAGGTCGGTGCCTTGACATCAAATGCCACGGTCAGATAATCCGGCGATTCTTCGTCCAAAATTTTAAATAAAATATTTAAGAACCCATAGATGGCATTCGTATGAAGACCGGCTGCATTCGTCAGATCCGGTACTCCATAAAACGCCCTGTTTAAAATACTATGTCCGTCTATCAGTACAAGCTTGCTCATTCCTTCTTACCCTCATACTATGATGTTGGGGTCAAAAGCCCCGACTTTGATACCTACGGATTGCTTCGTGCTACGCACTCCCACAATCCTGGTATCATACTATTATTTTAAAAACACAAACAGGGCTGCTACCGTGATTGCTTCTACCGCTACCAGTCCCTCCAGAATATATAAAAACATATGCACATTTTCACGCCAGTGCAGGTGACGTTCTGCAGCCGCAATGCACTCCGACAATTCCTTCTGCAGGTCAAATACTGCGCCATTTTCAAGGCGCACAAGTCCCTCGCTTACCAAAAACTCTATCGTAAGCTCTTCCTTGCAGTCTGTGCAGTTTTCGATATGCTCCATGAACTCCCGCAGCTCCTCCGTAGTCAGATCATCGTCTAAAAACTGGGGAATCATCTTTTCTACCTGCTTACAATCCATGTCTCTGTTTCCTATGGTTATGATTTCAACTCTCTTTATTATACTTTGAGAAGTACGTTGCTACAAGGTCAAATGTCCGCTTTACTCTTTTCCCTGTAAATGCCTAGTTCTGAAGTTCTCTTCTTGCAAGCTCTAAGCATCCCATAATTCCCTGATCATCATGCAGGCTTGCCGGTACAATAAAGTGATCAATATCGGCTAATTCTTCGGTCTGAATGTATCCTGCCACCATTTCCAGAACCTTTTCACGGATCAACGGAAAAAGCTGCTCCTGATGCATGACACCACCGCCTAAGATTACCATTTCCGGTGACACCACCATGATATAGTTACAGATTGCCTGTGCAATATAATAAGCCTCAAGATCCCATACTTCCTTGTTATCTGCAAGCTCTACGCCCTTCTTTCCCCAGCGTTTTTCAATTGCAGGTCCTGCTGCCATGCCTTCAAAACAGGTTTTATGATAAAAGCAGCCGCCCTCATAATGATCATCCTTACGCGGAATCATGAGTATATGTCCTGCCTCCGGATGAAGCATGCCATGTACAAGGTTTCCTTCAGAAATAATACCGGCTCCGACTCCGGTTCCGATGGTGATATACATTACGCTCCTTTTACCCTTCGCCTGTCCAAAGGTTGCTTCTCCCAATACCGAACCATTGACATCCGTATCAAAGCCTACCGGACAATGCAGAGCTTCCTCAAATCTCTGTACGATAGGGGTATCACGCCATGCAAGCTTCGGTGTGCTGGTAATATAGCCATATTTCTCACTTTTCCTGTTCAGTTCTACCGGTCCAAAGCATGCAATTCCCAGTGCATCAATATTCTTATCCTTAAAATATTCAATTATTCTTGGTATCGTAATTTCCGGTGTTTCTGTAGGAATCGAAACCTGTTCAAAGATCTCTCCCTGTTCATTTCCGATCGCACATACCATCTTTGTCCCGCCTGCTTCCAATGCTCCCAATCTCATATTACTTATTCCTCCATAGTGATTTCATTACTGTTCACTCGCATCTCATTTCAGTAATGTCATTTTATTTTAATCAGCTTTTAAAAGTATACCATTTTTTTCTTGAATTTTAAATAGGGATATGATAATATAATATTCGTCTGAAAACGCCGGCATGTCGGAATGGCAGACGAGGCAGACTCAAAATCTGTTGTGGGCAACCA
>OBAR01002345.1_pt1 | contig 13413 bp, 8 predicted proteins | sample 1517911 | NCBI WGS metagenome assembly OBAR01 (sample SAMN04571709, study PRJEB22368) | human gut metagenome | biome: human gut; material: stool | host: Homo sapiens | place: Luxembourg | collected 2012-10-26
TAGAATCTTTCATTTTCTCCCATGCCGGATAACAACGTCCTGCTGTCAGAATCCCCTTTTCTGCCTCAACGGCAGAGGGCATAGCTTTCATTTCATATGCAGCCATCTTCACATCCATGATCCTGACAGTCCCACAGTCGAGCAGGGAAATCCACATACAGATCAGAAGCAGCACCGATATACCTGTCCTGTGTATTTTCAGGGCAGAGATATTCTGTTCATTTTCCAAAAATCTTTCGTTCAATCCCATATTTTTCTTTTCCTTTCACCACTTTTCCTGTTCGATCATATCTTGTCGACTGTAGTAAGATACCAAAGAAAAAGGAATGTCGCAACGAATTGCAACATTCCTTTGCATTTTCAGGATTTTAACTTACACATTAATCTCTGCTTTTACGCCAAGCACTTCCTGATTCTTTTCCAGCAACGGGTTGATCACATTGGTCAGATATGCTTCAACCTGCTCTTTTGCACGTCCTACATACTTCTCCGGCTGCATTGTCTTCTGCAGATCTTCCAGTGTCAGGTTGAATGCCGGGTCTGCTGCAATCAGTTCCAGCAGATTATTATCAAGACCTTTTTCCTTCACATTCTTTCCTGCTTCCATGGAAAGCTCACGGATTCTCTCATGCAGTTCCTGTCTGTCTCCACCGGCTTTTACGGCATCCATCATGATATTTTCTGTTGCCATGAATGGAAGTTCTGACATAAGACGCTTCTCGATCACCTTCGGATAAACTACAAGTCCGTCTACTACATTCAGACAGAGATCCAGAATCCCGTCAATTGCCAGGAAACCTTCCGGAATACTCAGACGCTTATTTGCTGAATCATCCAGCGTTCTCTCAAACCACTGCGTCGCAGACGTGATCGCCGGATTCAGTGCATCGATCATAACGTATCTTGAAAGGGATGCAATTCTTTCACTTCTCATAGGGTTTCTCTTATATGCCATTGCAGAGGAACCGATCTGTGTCTTTTCAAATGGTTCTTCCACTTCTTTCAGATGCTGGAGAAGCCGGATATCATTTGAAAATTTATGTGCACTGGCTGCGATCCCTGCAAGGATATTCATCACTCTTGTATCTACTTTTCTCGAATACGTCTGTCCCGATACCGGATAGCAGGCCTTAAATCCCATCTTTTCTGCGATCATCGGATCGATCTTATCGATGGTCTCCTGATCTCCGTCAAAGAGTTCCAGGAAACTTGCCTGCGTTCCTGTCGTTCCTTTCGAGCCTAAAAGCTTCAGACTACCGAGTACATATTCCAGATCTTCCAGATCCATCTCAAACTCCTGCAGCCACAGCGTCGCTCTTTTTCCTACAGTTGTCGGCTGTGCCGGCTGGAAATGGGTAAATGCAAGTGTTGGCTGGGCTTTCTGTGCATCTGCGAATTTTGCCAGTTCTGCAATCACATTGATCAGCTTCGTACGGACCAACTTCAGTGCCTCTGCCATGATAATAATATCCGTATTGTCCCCGACATAGCAGGAAGTTGCTCCAAGATGGATGATTCCCTTTGCTTTCGGACACTGCACACCATATGCATACACGTGGGACATAACATCGTGGCGGACTACCTTTTCCCGTTCTTTTGCCACATCAAAATTAATATCATCTGCATGTTCTTTCAATTCTGCAATCTGCTCATCGGTAATATGAAGTCCAAGCTCTTTCTCAGTCTCCGCAAGGGCGATCCACAGCTTTCTCCACGTACGGAACTTTTTGTCCGGTGAAAAAATATACTGCATCTCCTTGCTTGCATAACGTTCTGAAAGTGGACTTACATAACGGTCATTACTCATAATTCTATCTCCTTTTATTTTGTTCAATTTATTCAAATGCCTGACTGATATCTTCTCCCGGTACTTCCATCGGATAATTTCCTGTAAAGCATGCATCACAATACGCCAGCTCTCCGACCATATTTTTCAGTTTTTCTATCTCCATATATCCAAGGGAATCTGCCCCGATCATATCCCGGATCTGCTCCGGTGTATGGGAATGGGCAATTAGCTGCTCATTCGACGGCACATCGGTTCCAAAATAACATGGATGCAGGAACGGTGGTGAACTGATCCTTACATGCACTTCCGTTGCTCCGGCCTTTTTCAGCATCTTGATGATATTCGCACAGGTCGTTCCTCTGACGATGGAATCATCTACCATAACGATCCTCTTTCCCTTTACAACTTCCGGGATCACATTTAATTTGATCTTAACACTGGACTCTCTGTCACTCTGCTTCGGCTTGATGAAGGTTCTTCCAACATAACTGTTCTTGTGGAATGCCATTCCGTAAGGGATTCCTGACTGCTCGGAATATCCCTTTGCCGCTACCAGTCCCGAATCCGGAACTCCGACTACCAGATCGGCCTCCACCGGATAAGACTCTGCCAGTGCTTTTCCTGCAATGATCCTGGAATGATAGACATTCACACCGTCAATCGTTGAATCTGTCCTTGCAAAATAAATATATTCAAAAATACATCTCGCCTGCTTCTCCGCCGGCATCGCCATACTCATATCCGATGCGATTCCGTCCTTCGTGATCGTTACGATCTCTCCCGGAAGCACATCCCGCACAAACTCTGCATCCACTGCAGCGATTGCACAGCTTTCTGATGCCAGGAAGTATGTATTTTCTCTTTTTCCTATACATAAAGGCTTTAATCCGAAAGGATCTCTCGCTCCGATCATTTTCCTCGGACTGCTCACGACCAGTGCATAAGCACCTTTGATCTTTTTCATCGCAAGTCTCACTGCCTCCTCCGCAGTTGCAGCCTCCAGCCGCTCCCTTGCAATATGATAAGCGATCACTTCCGAGTCGATCGTCGTCTGAAAAATAGCACCTGTATATTCCAGTTCTTTTCTCAGTTCAATCGCATTGACCAGATTCCCGTTATGTGCGATTGCCAGCGTTCCTTTCACGTAATTGATTACAAGCGGCTGGGCATTTTCCACACGGGTTCCTCCTGCTGTAGAATATCTCACATGTCCGACTCCCAGATTTCCTTTCAGTTCTGAAAGTACTTTTTCATCAAAGACATCATTCACATGACCAAGCCCTTTTCTGGACAATACCTTTCTCTTTCCTGCAGTATCCGTCACTGCAATACCACAGCTTTCCTGTCCTCTGTGCTGCAGGGCAAAAAGTCCGTAATAAATGGATGCTGCCACATCATGTCCATCCATATCATAGGCTCCGAACACACCACACTCTTCGCCTAATCCCGTCACAGCTTTTTCAAATTCACTCATGTAGTTTCTGCTCCTTATCCTCTATATTGTCACTGATCAATCTAGCGTTACCAATCCGATTATAATATAAGGCAGATGGAAAATCAACATTCCCTCTGCCTTGTACTCTGATCTGTTCATTATTTTATTATCCGCTTATCTATTAGATTCGCTTATAATCATTTTATTGTTCTTTTGTAAATCTCGACAGGAACTGTCTTGTCCGTTCCTCTTTTGGATGTTCAAAAACCTCTTCGGGCGTTCCCTGCTCAAGGATCGTTCCTCCGTCCATAAAAAGTACCTGGTCCGATACGTCTCTCGCAAATGCCATTTCATGCGTCACGATGATCATGGTTGTCCTCTGATCTGCCAGCCCTTTAATGACCTTCAGTACTTCGCCTGTCAGCTCCGGATCCAGTGCAGAAGTTGGCTCGTCAAAACAAAGAATATCCGGTTTCATCGCTAATGCTCTTGCAATCGCCACACGCTGACACTGACCGCCTGACAACTGATGCGGATAATTGTCCATCCGCTCTGCCAGTCCCATCTGCGTCAGGAGCTTCCTTCCAAGCTCTTCAATCTCACTGTGGATCTTCTTTTTATTTTTCTTATAATCCGGCTGTGCCTTCGCCAGCAGTTCTTTTGCCAACATGACATTTTCCAGGGCTGTATATTGTGGGAAAAGATTAAATGACTGGAACACCAGTCCAAAATGCAGACGCTTCTTCCGTATTTCATTTTCCTGCTTCGTCATTTCATTTCCCGCATCAAATAATGTCTCCCCATTCACCCGGATGATTCCCACATCCGGTGTCTCAAGGAAATTCAGACAACGAAGCAGCGTTGTCTTTCCACTACCTGATGACCCGATGATTGAAAGAACCTGTCCCTGTTCCAGGGAAAAACTGATATCTTTCAGTACCTCTGTACGATCAAATTTTTTATTGATATGTTCTACTTCCAAAATTGCCATTTCTGCACCTCCTCTATCTGAAATAATCCAGTTTTTTCTCTAACCGTCCCAACAGTACGGTCAGAATTCCGTTAAATACCAGATAGTAGACTGCTGCAAAGAACATCGGCCAGATTGCTCCTGAAATTCCCTGAGATCCTTTCAGGAAAGACTGTCCCGCCCAGATGATCTCCTGCAATGCAATGATCCGTGCAAGTGAAGTATCTTTTACCAGTGTAATGATCTCATTCGACATCGGTGGAACAATTCTCTTGATCATCTGCATTAATGTAATTTTAAAGAAGATCTGGCTCTTCGTCATTCCGAGTACAAGTCCTGCCTCTGTCTGTCCCTGTGGTACACTCTGGATTCCACCGCGGTAAATAACAGAAAAATAACAGGCATAATTAAAGATAAATGCAACGGAAGCCGCCACAAAACGCCCCGATTCTCCTCCTCCCCAGACTACATTATTCAATACCAGTCCCGGGAAATAATAAATAATCAGCATCTGGATCATCAGCGGCGTTCCTCTGACTACCCATACAATAATGTTCGTGATATATTTCAATGGCCGGAAATGCGACATTGAGCCAAATGCAATGATCAGCCCAAGAGGCAATGCCCCCAAAAGCGTCACAAAGAAAAGCTTCAATGTCTGTAAAAAACCAACATTCAGCGATTGAATAACGATAGGAAATTGTTCCATTATAAGTTCCATGTCCGTACTGCTCCGTCCTTATTTTTTACTCTTCGATCAATGCCGCCTGTACTTTATACTTTTCAGCACAAGTCTTCATTGTACCGTCTTTCATACTCTTTTCAAAAAATTTGTTCAGTTCGGCTGCAAGATCAGATCCTTTTCGGAAGCCGACTCCATACTCCTCACTGTTCAGACTTACTGTATAAGTAAGATCTGCATAACCTGTTCCCTTTCCGATCATGGCTGCTGCCATCAGAGAATCAATGACTGCCGCATCAGATGTCCCTGCTGCAACTTCCATCAGTGCATCTGCCTGTGCATTTACAGGTGTATAGTTCAGGTTCAGATTACTGACCTGCTTTTCTCCCGCACTTCCTGCTTCAACTGCAAAGCTTAAATCCTTCAGGCTGTCCGTATCCTGATACTTGTCAGCTTTTTCTGCCGGAACAACCACCACCTGTGCATTGTTCAGATAAGCATCCGTACATTCCATGGAACTTGTCACTTCGTCTGTCAGTGTCATTCCATTCCATACACAGTCAATGGACTTTCCATCCAGTTCCAGAACTTTATTGTCCCAGTCGATCTCAACAAATTCAACATCCACACCTAATTCTTCTGCAAATGCTGAAGCCATATCTGCATCAAATCCGATCCAGTTTCCATTATCATCTTTATAATCCATCGGCTCAAAATCTGTAATACCGACAACAAGGGTTCCCTTGTCTTTTACATACTCAAGATCACTGTCTGCTGCCGCATCCTTTTTATCTTTTGTATCAGAATTTCCTGAACCGCATCCTGCAAGCATGGATACTGCAAGACCTGCACACAAAAATACACTTAATACTTTCTTTTTCATCATTTCATTCCTCCATCAGCAATTATTACAACTTCTATTCTCTACCAATGAGTCACTGCACCATGGTAAAGTCACTGTTGTATTCTAACATAGCCATATTCGGATGTCAAACAGTCTTTTTCCTGTTCTGCTGTCTCCTGTTCTGCTTCCGGCTTTTCTGTCAGTCGCCTTTCCGTGGTATCGCCGGAAGAAGCCATACCATCAGGTATGACTTCTTCTGTGCCTTCTCTTCCACTTTTCAACCAGTTGCTGATTTGGTTCTACCTGAAGATTTTTACGGATATCGTCCATCTCCTGACGCATCTGTGCATTAACCTCCAGATATTCTTCATGCTTTGTCAGAAGAATATGATATTCCTCCAAAGACATATATTTATAAGAAGCATAAAGATACGGTTTTAAAAGCTGCGGATCTTCACAGATCTGATAAGCCCGGTCATACATTCTTGCCGATTCCTGATAGAGAAACAGCCTTCCATATGCCGCTCCCAGTCCAGCATAGATCTTTCCGTAAAATTTTTCATCCACGCTCTCATCTTTCTCCCGGTTCAGGATCTCCTGATATACAAGGATCGCTTCTTCTATCTCACCACTCTCAAGGAGATTGTCCCCTTTATATTTCTGGCGTTCGATATCCTTCTGATTCTTTAGATGCTCCAGTACATTCTGGATGCGGATCATCTCAGGATCTCTGTAGATCCTGGATGCTTTCAGGATCGTCAATACAAATTTCTCTACTGAACCGCGAAGTCTGAGGACATCTCTGAGCTGGTCAGCCAGATCTTTCATTCCGATTTCTTCTTCCAGCCAGTTACAAATCTGTTCATTCATAATCGTATAATCAATCAGATACAGATTATTGCAGAGGTAATAACACAGTTCTTCCATGGTAAAGATCCTGCAGTGGATTCTTGTAATCTCATACGGATGTGTCGCATGCTTATCATGACAAAGAATTAAATTTCCCATCATTACCTCCTAAATGAATTATCTTCTCTTCCTGGAAATCTGTCGGCAGGAAGAAATCTCCGAATCCGACATCCCGTACTGTGATCTTGCAGGTCTTTTCATCCAGGAATAACGTTTCGATCTGAAGCCTCATTGAATATTCCGCACGTTTCGGGAACTTTGCAAGAGAGATCTTTTCCGTCTTAAGATTGCCCTGTACCAGTGATTCAATATGAAATTCTATATCTTCCACATCTTCAAGGATCACTTCCCACTGGTTGTTCGATTCATACCAGTGAGCCCCCCAGGACACCAGCGGATACCACATTTCCTGCCCGTCAACCCGCATATTCACCGTGATCTGATCTGTCAGTTTGTCCTCTGACAGGTAAACCGGATTTTCAATGTGCATATACAGCTTTCGGTATGCAGTGTAGCATGCTCCTTTGCTGTAAAGATTATTTCCTATAAACGCCCTGCGTCCATTGCACAGCACCCGCAAAGACTTTGGATACCACTCATTCTCAAATCCTTCTCCCGTCAGGAAAACCGAAGAAACGATCCGCTTGTCAAAGACGCTCTCAATAAACTTGCAGAACATGGAGTCTGCTTCTTTTGCTTTATCCTCATTCAGAACCGGATACACCATCGCAAGTTCTTTCATATGTGCACTTGCGACTTCATCCACCGTAACAAAGGTCGTCTTTCCTCCTCCAAGTCCCGGCTTAAGTCTGCGGAGCATATAGGCTTTGATCTCATTTCTGTCACAGCAGAATAATGCCGCATCATACTGCCACAGCTCTTTGGGCTGATAGAACAGGTAATTACAGAAGCTCTCCTTATAATCCTGAATAAAAATATGCCGCTTGTCAATATTCATACGGACTGCGATCCCTCTGAGCATCTGTGCCAGTTCCTCTGTCAATGCAGGAACCGTAAATACGATTCCCTCTATCTCCGGGAAGTCATGCAGTGACATCTGGATAAACTTTGACAGAAGCCATACTGCATCATACGTCTCTTCGCCAAACTCGATCTTTTCCCCTGCAAGGCTCCGGTTCAAAAGCCTGGTCACGGTAAATCCTTCTTTTACCGTTGCCAGTCTTTTTGCTTCTTTTCCATATGCCCATGTATCGCGAAGTCTTCCTATGATCAGCGGGATCTGAAAATTATCTTCATCGACTTCGAGTGTCTGTGGTTCCATCTGCTCCTCACTGTAGTAGCTGATCTGACACGTCTTTTCATTTATTTCATAGCCAATTATACTGCCCTGTCCCATGAAATTAGCTCCTCCTTAATACTGGATGAACATGTGGTTCGCCACGGCATCTTCCAACGCGTAACTCCGCATCTTCTTCTCCTGTTCTTCTTTATCCTCTTCCAAAAGGATATCGTTGAGCCTTCCGTATCTGCCCGGCTCTCCTTTTTCGATCTCCCGCATACACATTTCTTTTTCACTTCTGTAAGAATTGCCGTCGATCGTCTCTTTAAAATAGTATTTCAGCCGTTCATTTGCAAATAATACAAACTTCTTCACATAAAGATTCTCATACATCGGAGACAGCACTTCTGTCGAATAATCCGCTGCCTCTCTGCTGCCTTTCTGCAGTTGGTAATAAAGCATGACACGGCTGCCTTTCTGACCTTTATATTCGATCAGCGTCTTATCCCAGAGCTGAAGTTCCACAAGCCATTCTTTCTCATAAGAAAGGAAGAACGGGAAATAGATCTGCTTGCCGCAGAGTTCCTGGAGAAACTTCTTCAGAGTCTTCCTTATCTGCGTTCCATACTCACGGGTAGAATAATATTTCAGTACCGCAATCTTGCAGATATCGATCGTTGGTTCTCCCTTTTCATATTCCTGGCAGATGACATCGATCACATTCTTTCCGATCTTACGCTCTTCGACTACATATTCCCTGGAAATATAGGCAAGATATGCCTGCTCCAGACGGAAATATGCACCTTCTTCGTAATACGCCTCAAATACCTGTGCCTCCTGGAACAGCTCCTCCGAAAACAGCATCTGCGTCAGTATCCGTTCTGCGAGCTTATGCGTATGCACTTCATAATCCCTTGCAACTTTCCACAGATTCTTCATTTCCATTGTTGCACCGCAGAAATAATTTGCAAGATACGTCAGGATTACTTTATCATACTGATTCTTCTGGAATAAGTCATAGCATACATACGTCAGGAAATCATCATTTTCATAATTGCTTTCCCGGATCGTCTTACTGCACAGTGTAAAGATTTCATCCTCAGGATAATTTTCCAGCCCTTTTTCCTTTACTACTTCCAGTGTCAGTTCTTCCTCTTCCGCATTCTGTCTTCCCCTCAGCAGTCCACCCAAATACTTTCTGCACATATCCATATAACGCAGTTCATAGAACAGTCTTTTGCTGTCATACGGGATAGAATCTGTATAATGGCGTCCGTCTTTCGCTTCCCACACCAGGCGGTCCGTCTTGGAATACAGGAACACTCTCGCTCCCTTTTCTGTATACGGGACTTTCTGTGTCACAGTTCCGTCGTCTGCAATGACATGGATAAACTTCATATTCGGAACTTTCGTCGTGATCCAGTAGGCATGACAGATATCATACAGGGCTTTGATCCGCTCCTGTTTCATCTCATCTTCTACAAGAAATCTCTTGTAAATAATCCTGAGATCCTCGTCGATATTTCTCCGTTCCAACTGATTCCATGCAAAAACTTCCATCTCATCACGGTAATGTGCATAGATCTCACTGCCCTCGTCTTCATATGTGATCAGATTGGCATACAAGAATGCACATTTATGATAATCCAGGGAATTTCCATGCATAAAATACAGATAGACTGATCTTGGTAACTGCTTGTGGAACTGTACCGGTTCCGCAGAAGCCATATAATATTCATAAAGCTGTGCGATCTTCAGTTCAGACTCCACTGCCTTTTCATACCATTTGAAATACTTATGTTCTGTACAGCTCCCTTTGATCAGAAGCGTACAGATGGAAGTCAGGATCATTGATTCCCCATACATCTCATAGCACCGGACAAGGACCTCATACAAATGGGCATCAAAATATTTCATCTGACTCGCCAGATTCGCGGTATACAGTGCAAGTTCTTTGGTCATCAGCTTATATTTCACTGCAAATGCAAGCACCTGTACTTCAAAAGTCCCGAGCTTTTTCAGAGAGGAACTTTTCTCTCTGTAGCAGCGGAATGCCTGCAGATAGAACCAGATACTGTGGGATCGGTAATCCTCAAACTGCTTTTCAAGAACCCGCAGTCTCTCGCTGTAGATCTTATATTCTGAATCTACTTCCACCAGCATACACAAAATCTTCCAGCTTGAAGGATGCTTCATAAAGGATCTTGAAAGTTCCTCAGCAACCCGTCGCTGTCCGATCGAATCATTGCTCAGCAGTGTTGTCAGATACAGATAATAAGAACTCAGCTCCACATCTTTGCCGATTGCAAAACGGTTATAATTGTACGACTCCAACAGCCATTTTGCTTCTTCCATCCGCTGTCCCAGCAGACAGATATGTGCATGGGCAAGCAGATAGAACTCATTATTGCCATCCCGCTCCCGCAGACGTGCAATCCTGCGAAGTGCATCTTCTGTCCAGGTATCCAGATCCACTCTGCCTCCCTCATACTGCAGAAAACTCTTCAGAATCCCTGCAAATTCCCTGTCATTCTCCCGGTACTCTTCATCACGGCTGATATCTTTCTCAACCACAACTTCATAATTCAGGGTCTCGTATGGAGTTTCCAGAATGATCTGTCCGAAATTGCTCCCTTTATGAAGCTTGTCCATCGTAATAAAATATTCCAGTCTGTAAGAATTTCCGATGAACTCCTCCGTCGTCAGGTGCGTATGCTCCACTGAGAGGAAATCTCCTTCCGCACGGACATCTACTTCGAGAAATCCCCAGGTATTCTTTTTGACGGTAAACGTCTCTTTCCGATCCTCGATCAGCGAGATGAACGCCCTGCTCTCCTCTTCCAGCGTCAGAAAGATCTTTTCTTTCTGCTTACAGCCTACAAGAAATTCTTCCAGTGCATGCTGATCCAGCTCCCATTTACGCATATTATCATAAAGTGCCTGGATCCTCTGATCCTCATACTTGAGGATTTCATAAAAATCCCTGGATCGGAACAGCTTGACTGCTTCAGCTGCATCCCGGTATGAAAGCTTTTTAAAATCTTCCAGACTCTGGATCTTTCCATATCTGGTCATGACAAATGGTTTTTCAATAATTGCAGTAAATGCAATATCGTACTCACCACCATTGCAGACGATCGTGAACTTTCCATGCTCGACATGTCCCGGAACAAGTCCCCTTCCGTCATATGTATAATAAATATTTACCGGATTTCCGTCAAAGCCCTGCTCCACACACTGGATTCTGTAGGAAGATGGATACACCAGACCGCGGATCGTTCCCTCTCCTTCATTCTGCAGGGAAAAACTTCCCTGATACTTTTCTCCTTCTCCGACACGCATAATGATATGCGTCTCCGGAAATATAATCTCCGGCTGAAAATCCCCTTTTGCAAATCGCTTGATCTTATTTTTCAAATCGGTCACCTACTCATAATACTTAATCTCTCTGCCATCGGGCAGATGGTATCGGATATCTTATCTGTCTCTGACTTCAGAGCAGAAAGACGCTACTATGAATTATATCATCATCCTGCAGTTTCTTGCAATGGGAGAACGCAAGAAAATGAAATCTGATTGTATACACGTATGCACTATATTCCCTTTTCATATTTCATACAGAAAATGGATCTGAATATTATTTTCTGATACCAGTTCATATCCCGCTCCGCAGCTTCTGAAAACCGGCTGTAAAATTTCCTCTGCCAGATCTGCTGTTCTTTTCTCTGCTCCTGACTTTTCTCTTCTTTTCTTCCAAAAAGTTCCTGCAGCACCTGCCCGTACAGCTTTTCCCATTGTTCTGCGGTAATCTCCGGAAACTTTTCTTTCAGGATCTCTAAAGTACTCTTTCCTGCCGGTTCTGCCATTTTGATTCCTTTGATCTTTGCCACCCGCAGTACGCAGCCATATAATTCTCCCGCAGTCATTTTCCCGACTCTTTTTTTCAGTGCAAGACATCTCTTTTTCCCCTGCAAATAAAAAACTGCAAGCATCAGTCCTGCGGCCAGTATTTTGCCAGCCGGTTTCAGCCAGCCTGCATTCTGGTATAAAATTCTTGCCAGTCTCCCTTTTGGCAGTTTCATTTCTTCCACGCTTTTCTGAATCTGTTCTATTCCGGCCGGTGGAGTCACTTCAACATTTTCCCAGTATCCGTCATCAAGGCACCATACCTGACACCAGGCATGTCCCATCGCTCCGCTGATCTGTGCCTGATAAGTTCCGTCTTCCTGTTCTTCAAATGCACTCGCCGGAACTGCATATCCTTCCGCATATCTTGCCTCTTTTCCGGCAAGCCGGAATAATAAAGTTCCTGCTGATGCAAAATGGACACAGAAGCCCTTCCGGTTTTCAAAAAGAAAATATTCCACAAAATCTTTTCCTGCCGGTGTTGCACCAGGTTCTGTATCATAGACTGCAAGTTCCCATAAAGCTTCGCAGATCTTTTTTCGGATTGCCTCAATCTCTGACTTTGAATCTTTCCATTCCCCATCAATCCCACCTATCTCCTCGATATAATAGTGGGTCAGTTTTTGTAAGTCTGTGGGACAGGACAGATAGTCTTCCATATGCTCCCACATTTCTTCTTCATCATCTTTGCCGGAATGTTCAATATCTTTCCATGTATCATCCTCGTAAAAGACTCCGTACCGTTCTGCCACATACACCGTCGATTCGGGTCTGTATGTGATCGTAACACTTTTCGCCACAGAATCATCCGGAACAAAGCCCGTAATCTGATTCAGATTTCCTATTTCATCTTTTAGAATCGAATTTGCTGTTCCTGATTTGTCCGTCGTTCCTGATGCTCCTGTCGTTTCCAGTACGGGGAGCTTTCTTTTTAATCTGGCAGTATCGGCATCATCTGTGCTTTTGGCTTTTTGGGGTTCTGCAGTACTTTTTGCTGCCTTCTGTGCTTCTTTTTTCTTTTCGCTTTCTTCTTTTGCACGAACCGTTTTTTGTCCTGTCAGACGTTCTTTCGCATCAGCGATCGTTTCGTCCAGTCGTTCCCTGACTGTATTTCTGGCCGTCATATACCATCCATCTTTTTCTTCTTTTACCACATTCAACTGCTTTCCGCTACCAAAAGCAACCAGTAGGAGAACCGCCAGACCGATACCGCCCCGGATCAGCCTTCGCAGTTCCATCCGGATCTGTACCATTCGGGTTATGTCACCCGAAGCAGTTCTGTCTGCCGCGATCATTCCGGTCAGAAAATACATTCCACCATTAAAAAGCAGGACTCCCATTTCGGTCATCGGGAATTCATCCATACACCCTGCACATACAAACTGCAGAATGATAAAGACTGCCGCTGCCCATCTCCCTTTTCCTTCATATAAAATTACAATCAGAACAAGAAGGAATGGGAGCATCAGGACAAGAATTGAAATTGTATCCATTTCTATATTCTGATACAGATGTTCCACATTACCGGCTGCCCCTTCCCGAAGCTGTCCGAACACCTTTCTGCCAATCCTGACACAGATGTCCCACTTATACCAGATTCCTGCTGCCGCCGCTCCCAGTCCGGCACCGATCCCGCCA
>OBAR01002367.1_pt1 | contig 13295 bp, 10 predicted proteins | sample 1517911 | NCBI WGS metagenome assembly OBAR01 (sample SAMN04571709, study PRJEB22368) | human gut metagenome | biome: human gut; material: stool | host: Homo sapiens | place: Luxembourg | collected 2012-10-26
AAGTAGATGCGATCATTTTAAATGAGGCGTATCGTTCGAATGTTTTAGAGCTTGAAAATTATAATTCTTTTAATGAACAGACAAAAGTTATTCATCAAACTGTTTATTATACAAATGATACAAATGACGCTTTAGCTGTTTCTGATATTACGACAAATCCATTTAATATTTTGATTAGTGGAAATGATTCATTTGGAAAATTGGATGAAGTTTCAAGATCAGATGTAGATATGGTTGTTACAATCAATCCAGTTACATCAACGGTATTAATGACAAGTATTCCTCGTGATAGTTATGTACAAGAAGTATGTGATGATTATGCTTGTAACTATGGTGCTACTGATAAACTAACACATACAGGTATTTATGGAGTGGACACAACTCGTGATACGATTGAAAATTTATTAGATATTGAAATCAACTATACATACCGCGTCAATTTTACAAGTATGATCAATATTGTAGATGCTTTAGGTGGTGTTGATATTGATGTAGCTGAAGGTATGGCTGTTAGTAAGTTTTATTCAGATAGTACTTTAGAGGGTGTTCATGAAGGTACAAACCATTTAAATGGTAAAAGAGCTTTAGCTTATTCTCGTGAAAGAAAAGCCTATTTAGATGGGGATAATCAACGTGCAAGAAACCAACAACAAGTATTGCAGGCAATGGTAAAGAAAGCCACTTCGCCAGAGTTGTTGAAAAATTATGCGAGTATTTTAGAAGCCATTAGTGGCGCTTTTGATACAAATATGACTTCTGATGAAATTACATCATTTATTAAATATCAAATTCAGGCAATGCCAGGATGGAAATTCGAACAATATGTAGTAAAAGGCTATGGTGATATGGCTGTGAGTGCTGAACTTGGATCTGAGGTTAGTGTCATTATGTTGTATGAAGATTCTGTTCGTATTGCTTCTGAAAAAATTCAAGCTGTTTTAGATGGTGAATCAAGTGATAGTATTGAAGCGGAAGAAGATGTTCCTTCAGGAACTCTTTCAGAAGAAGAAATTGAAGCTCAGATTCAACAGGGTTTGATGACAGAAATGCCTGAAGAAGGTATGGAAGAGTATTATCAGACAAATAATTAAGAATGAAGAGGAAGCTTTGGCTTCCTCTATATTTTAGTTAACGAAATGAAAGGTTGATTTAAAATGAATTCACTTTATGCGATACTGGTGGTTTATAATCAATGTATCAAGGATAGTGTCACATATAAATTTTTAAATAAACATAAAGACATAAATGTCATTATTTGTGACAACAGCACACAAGATTATAAAAATCAAAGTGTAGTTAAGTCTGATGGGTATACATATATAGATATGCATGGAAACAAAGGGTTATCAAAAGCTTATAATGCGGCATTAGATATCTTGCAGAATAAGACAGGGTATGTCATATTGTTAGATGATGATACAATTTTAAATGAGAAATACTATAATTCTGTTTTGAATCTTTCTTGTGATATTGCACTTCCTATAGTGATAGATGAAAAATCGATATTATCTCCATCGAAAGTAAATGATGGTGTTGTATCTAGATGGGATGGACAAGAAATACTAAAACAATTTACAGCTATTAATAGTGGGATGATTATTCGCTTAGATGTATTTAAAACATATCGGTACGATGAGCACTTATTCTTAGATTATGTAGATCATAATTTTATGTTGGATATGCAAGATAAAAATATAAAGATCTTAGATGCAAAGATCAAACAAAACTTTTCAGGAAATGATGTATCAAATATTGAATCGAGTTTAATTCGATTGAAGATTTTTAAAAAAGATTCTAAATATTTTTATCGCCATAATACAAGGAAATATGTGTTTGTGGTATTAAAACGAAAATTACATTTATGTATGCAATATCATAGTGTACGTTTTTTGTTTGCTTAAAGGAGTTGAGTTTATATGGCAGTCTCTGTTGTGATGGCTGTATACAATGGTGAAAAATACTTAAAAGAACAATTGGATTCGATTGTAAGTCAATTGAGTTTTGAGGATGAATTGATTGTTTCTTTAGATCCTTCATTAGATCGTTCAAAAGAAATCATTCTTCAATATAAGAATATTAAATTAGTTGAAGGACCTGGCCTTGGTGTGATCAAGAATTTTGAAAATGGATTGAAATATGCAACAAATGACTTTGTGTTTTTGGCCGATCAAGATGATGTTTGGATGAAAGATAAGGTTAAAAAAGTTGTTGATTCATTTGAAACGGATACAATGATTGTCATGCATGATGCGATTGTTGTGGATGAAAACAAAAACGAATTAGAACCATCTTTTTTTGAAAAAAGAAATGTAAGATTAGGAATTAAAGAGAATCTTTTAAAGAATTCTTATATAGGATGTTGCATGTGTTTAAGAAAAGAAGTGATTGAAAATGCATTGCCTTTTCCAGATAAACTTCCTATGCATGATCAATATTTAGGGCTTGTTGGAGAATTAATGGGCAAAAATAAACTATATAAAGAACCATTGATTTTGTATAGAAGACACAGTGAAAATGTTTCGAGTCAAACACATTCAAATGTTTTACAGATGTTAAAATGGCGCTTTGAAATTTTAAAGGCATTCAAATTTGTTAAACTTCGAGTGAATAAAACAAAGAATAGAGTGAAGAACAGGTAAATATGGATGAGTTAAAGTATTATAAAACTGGTCAATTTGCCAAATTGGCGAATGTGAGTGAAAGAACAATTCGGTATTATGACAAAATAGGGTTATTAAAACCCTCTTTTGTTATGGAAAATGGATATCGTCAATATAGTGATTTGGACTTATTGAAGTTACAGAAGATTTTATCATTAAAACATTTGGGTTTTAGTATTGAAGAAATCTTTCCAATGGTTATGGACAATACCAACCTTAAGGAGAGTTTTGAATTGCAGATTGATTTGATTGAGGATAAAATTAGTCATCTACAATCTTTAAAAGATGCTTTAAAAAGGGCGAGTCAATCTTCAGATCTTTCTTGGAATATGATTTTATCTTTAGTTCAATTGTCGAATGAAGAAACAAATATAATTGAACAATATAAGAATGCAAAGAACTTAAATGATCGTATTTCTTTACATGAAAAGTATTCTACAAATAAGCAGGGATGGTTTAATTGGTTATTTGAGAAGATTGATTTTTCTAAGGTGAATCGCTTATTAGAACTTGGTTGTGGCAATGGTAAGTTGTGGCAAGAGGATAAGATTGATTTAAGAAATCGAGAAATATTCTTATCGGATATTAGTGAAGGTATGGTGGAAGAGGTTCGTAATAAATTGGGTTCGGACTTTAACTGTATTGTGGCGGATGCTGAAAAGATACCTTTTAAAGATGATTATTTTGATTCCGTCATTGCCAATCATGTTTTATTTTATTTGAATGATTTAAATCAAGGATTAAAAGAGGTCTGTCGAGTATTAAAACCAAATGGAGTTTTATATTGTAGTACATATGGTAGTAAGCATATGAAAGAAATTACGGATATTGTTCAGAACTTTGATTCTAGAATAAATCTTTCGAATCATAGTTTGTATGATGTATTTGGTTTAGAAAATGGTGACAGTATTTTAAAACAATATTTCACAAGTGTTCAAAGAATAGATTATCAAGATTCATTAGAAATAACAGAATCTAAGCCTTTGATTGATTATATTATGTCTTGTCATGGCAATCAAAATGAAATATTGGGGCCTAAATTGAATGAATTTAAAGAATATATTGAAGAATTGTTGGTGAATAATGGTAAAATAATTGTAACAAAACAAGCTGGCTTGTTTATTTGTAGCAAGTAGCGAATTTTTAAAATGTATTAGAATATGATAAAATAGATATCGTTTGATAAATGAGGTGAATTCATGGATAAGCAAAATGCGATTGAAGTTAGAAATGTGAATAAAGATTTTAAAATTGAATATGATAAAGCAAATACTTTAAAAGAACGCTTACTATTTTTTGGTAGAAGTAATGTTGAATATCATCATGTCTTAAAAAATATTAATATAAATATAAAAAAAGGTGAGACAGTCGGATTGATTGGGACAAATGGTTCTGGAAAATCAACTTTATTAAAGCTGATGACTAAAATTATTTTCCCTAATCAAGGAACTATTGAAACAAATGGAAAAATTACATCTTTACTTGAATTAGGTGCTGGCTTTCATGATGATTTTACGGGTAGAGAAAATATTTATTTCAATGCATCAATTTTTGGCTTAACACATAAGCAAATAGATGAAAGAATTGACGATATCATAGAATTTTCTGAATTAGGAAGTTTTATTGATAATCCAATTCGTACTTATTCATCAGGTATGTATATGCGTTTAGCTTTCTCTGTGGCTATTAATGTAGATGCAGACATTTTATTAATTGATGAGATTTTGGCTGTAGGTGATCAATATTTCCAAGAAAAATGTTATGCGAAATTAAATGAATTAAAAAAGAAAAACAAAACAATTGTTTTTGTGTCGCACAGTTTAGATGTAGTAAAAAGTTTATGTACACGAGCAATATGGATCTATAATGGGGAAGTTCATGAAGATGGAAACCCAGAGGAAGTTATTGAACATTATTTAGATCAAGTTGCATTAGATCATTCAGAGGAGCGTAAAAAGGCTTTAGAAGCAGGTGCAGTAGGTCAGGCCATGACATATATTGATGAACCAAAGAATTATCAAGAATTTCCATCGTCTTTAAAATATACAGATAGTCATGGATGGATTATTTCAGATGATCCTAACGCAAGACTAAGAGTTTTATTAGATGATAAAGAATTGGATACTGAAGTAAATCGCTATAAACGTCTTGATGTTTATAGAGCATTCCATGCAGATTATGCAGGCCTAGTTGATGTTGATACATTAGGTTGGAAATTTAATTTATCTCTAGAAGATCTTGAACTTGGTACACATTATATGAAAGTACAATGTGTAAACAAGGATGATGAAGTTTTATCTGAAACAAAAATGGAATTCGATATCAAATAGGAGGAATATGTTTTGACAATTTTCAAAGATTTATATAACTATAGGGAATTACTAAAAACAAATACAAAAAAAGAGATTCGTGGTAAATATAAAGCTTCTGTTCTAGGTGTATTATGGTCATTTATTAATCCGTTGTTACAAGTTTTAGTATATGCGATTGTATTTCCATTCATTATGCGTGGAGCCGGAACGGATAATTATATTGTTTATTTGATTACAGGTATTATTCCTTGGACATTTTTTACAAATGTAGTTTCCGGAGGAACGCCATGTATTAAATACAATGCGGGGATTATTAAAAAGGTATATTTTCCTAGAGAAATTTTACCTATATCATTATGTCTTAGTGCATTAATAAATTTTGGTATTTCTTGCATAATTATTTTGATTTTTTGCGTTGTGTTTGGTGTTGGAATTACGCCATACGTCTTATTAGTGCCAATAGTAGCCATTGTACAAACTATCTTGTCATTAGGAATTATTTTTATTCTTAGTGCACTTAATGTATATGTACAAGATATCGAACATATTGTAGGTTTTATTTTACAAATGGGTTTTTATGGAACACCAATCATTTATGATTTAAAAGCTTATACTTCAACGAGTCATGCGACTTTAATGAAATTAATTAATTTAAACCCTCTAACAACTATTGTGAATTCATATAGAGATTTATTCTTATATCATACAATGCCAAATTGGACGGATTTAACAATTGTATTTGTACTAGGGTTAGTTGTATTAGTTTTAGGATATAAGATTTTCAAAAAATTAGAAAAAGGTTTTGCCGAAGAATTATAAAAAGGAGTTTTTAAGATGTCTAAACTGAAGAAAATAATAAAGAGTATTTATAGTTGTTTATATATTTTGTTTAAGTATGGACCAGTTTCATTAAAAAGAAAATTTGATAATTATAAATATCACAATTCAATTTCACAACAAATGATTGATGCGGCTCATATTTTTTCAGAAGATGTATTAGAAAAACAAAGAAAAACTCAATTTAAAAATCCAATTCAAATTAGTATTTTAACGCCTTTGTATAATACACCAGAAGATTTTTTATTGGATATGATGAATTCGTTAAAGGAACAAACATATTCAAATTGGCAATTATGTCTAGCGGATGCGAGTGATGATAATCATTCTTATGTAGAAGAGATTTGTAAGAAATATTGTGATGAAGATTCGCGTTTTGTCTATAAAAAATTAGATTCAAATAAAGGTATTTCAGGAAATACAAATGATTGTTTTAAACTTGCTACTGGAGATTATATTGGATTATTGGATCATGACGATATTTTACATGCATCCTTGTTATATGAAGTAGCAAAGGTTATTAATGAAGAAAATGCAGATTTCATTTATACAGATGAAGTTAAATTTGAGGGGAATATTCACAACATAACAGATGTGAAGGCATTTAACTTTAAACCTGGATTTGGAGTCGATGATTTGCGTTCACATAATTTTATTTGTCATTTTACATGTTATAAAAAGTCTTTATTAGAAAGTGAACCATCACTATATAGAGATGAATTTAATGGAAGTCAAGATCATGATATGGTTTTACGTTTGACTGAAAAGGCCAAACGCATTGTACACATTTCGAAACCTCTATACTACTGGCGATTACATCAACAATCTGTATCTATGGATTTGAATTCAAAACCATATGTTGTTGATGCAGCAATACGTGCTGTATCAGCACAATTGGATAGAATGAATGAAAAGGGGACAGTTCATAGTAGTTTACCATTTTTAACAATTTATAAAGTAGACTATCCATTAGAAAACAAACCATTAATTACAATGTTAGTAAATTGTGATTCTGTAAAGGCATTGGATTCATTCAAATCAAAAGTACTGTCTAAATCAAATTATAAGAATCTAGAATTTATTAAAATGGACTCATGGAATCAAATTGTAGATGTGAATGGTGAATATGTCATGGTGGTTTCAGATCAACTTGAAATATTGAATGAGCATTGGATTGAAGAAATGATGATGCAAGCTACAAGAAAGAGTGTTTTTGCGGTAAGTCCTAAAATCTATAATAAAGATTATACTGTGAATTATGCAGGTGTTTGTTTGGATAAAGATGCAGAAAATTATTTATATTCTTTATGTGCACATGATTCGAATATGGATATTGGATATGAAGGAATGTTGTGCCATGTTCGAAATGTAACTGCTACAACTAGAGATTGTATGTTGTTTGAAAAGAAAAAATGGGTTGAGCTTGCTCAAATTCGAAATTTAATCTCTGGTTATGAAGAAGTTGATATGTGTTTGAGAGCATTAGCTTTTAAGAAACAAAATGTTTTTGTTCCTTATTCAGAATGTAGATTAATGAAGAGTAGTGTGATTAAACGTGATTCGATTGAATTTAAATCACAATATTACAATGAAATCGAAAATGACATTCGTTTAAATGCGAATTGGAAAAATTTAAATTTGGCGTGAGGTAGAAGTTATGGATAATATAAAAGTATTAGCAGGTAAAGTTAAAACTACAATTCAACGTGATGGGGTAGGTTCTGTTGCAAAAAAGTCAGTAATGTATTTAAAAACAGAAAGACAGCGTCGAATTTTAGAAAAGAGTATAGGAAAGAGTTTTAAAGATGTATTGTTCATTAATGGAGTAAATTATAATGATTTACCGCATCCGCCTCGTTATAGAGTTAAACACCAAATAGAACAATTGTTATTGAATAATGTTGAATGTGATGAAATTTTTTATACAAATCTAGATATGAATCTAGTACGTATGTATCGTGTTTTTGTTGTATATCGTTGCTGGATTACACCAGAATTAAAAGCATTTATTGAAAAAGCACATAGCTTAAATAAAATTGTACTTTATGATATTGATGATTTGGTTATTGATACAAAGTATACGGATTTAATAAAATACTTAGATACTTTTTCACCACAAGATAGAGCAAATTATGATGAGAGTGTTCGTAACTATGGTCGTGCTTTAAAACTTTGTGATGGAGCTATTACAACAACTGAAAGATTAGCAGAGGAATTAAAGAACTATGTTCCTCAAGTGTATGTAAATCGAAATACGGCGTCTTTAAAAATGGTTGAGTTTAGCGAAAAGGCATATTCTGAACAGTCTAAAAAAGAAAAGACAAATGTAGTAAAATTAGGCTATTTTAGTGGAAGTATAACACACAATGATGATTTTAATATGATTAAAGAGAGTGTTCTTAAAGTGATGAAAGAACATTCGAACGTAGAACTTCATATTGTTGGTTTGTTAGATGTTCCTGAAGAATTTGAGGAAGTAAAAGATAGAATTATTGCGCATCCATTTACGAAGTGGCAAGAATTACCGGCTTTAATTGCTTCGATTGATATTAACTTGGCCCCTTTAACAGATACGATTTTTAATGAAGCAAAATCTGAAAACAAATGGGTAGAAGCTGCATTAGTTAGAGTTGTTACGATTGCAAGTAACTTAGGTGCATTTAAGAAAATGATTAAACCTGATATTACAGGTGTATTGTGTGATACTTCTGAAGATTGGTATGTTAAATTATCAGAATTAGTTACAGATACTGAAAAGAGAAACTCTATTGCATTAAATGCTTATAATTATTGTATTAAAAATTGTGTAACACTTTATACAGGTTATGGTTTAAAAGGATTTATTGAATCCGTACAAACACCAAATTTAATGATGGTATTGCCAGCATTGAATATTAGTGGTGGCATAATGGTTGCTTTCGAACATTGTAAGACTTTAAAGAACGCTGGATATGATATCACAATTGTAAATGATGATTTTGATGATTCAAAATGGATTACTTTTGCAGGTGTTGAATTTCCTGTTATCGCAAGTCGTAAATTTAAATTTAGAGGTAAAATAGATAAGGCTGTGGCAACAATGTGGTCAACTGTTGCATTTCTTGAAAAGAATATTAATATTAAAGATCGTTATTATTTGGTACAAAATTTTGAAACAGATTTCTATGAATTTGGAGATAGTTTAAAAGAAAAAGCAAACATTAGTTATTCTCCAAGAGTGGATGTTAAATTCTTGACAATTTCAAAATGGTGTGAAGATTGGTTAGACACTCGTTATCATAAAAAATCTATGTATTTACCTAATGGACTTCATACAGAGGTATATACTTCACATAAGAGAAGTATGGATGGAAAAATTCGTATTTTAGTTGAGGGTGATAATAAAGTTTACTATAAAAATGTAGATGAAAGTTTTAAAATCACAAATGAATTAGATCATGATAAATTTGAAGCTTGGTATTTATCATATAATGGAACACCAAAAGATTGGTATATTGTAGATAAATTCTATAATAAAGTTCCATTTGAAGAAGTTTCAAATATTTATAAACAGTGTGATATTTTAGTAAAAACAAGTATTCTGGAAAGTTTCTCGTATCCACCATTAGAAATGATGTCAACAGGTGGTTATGTTGTTGCAGTGCAAAATGGAGGAAACTCAGAATATCTAAAACATGGATATAACTGTTTATTCTATCCTCAAGGAAATATTGAAGAGGGTAAAAATGCAATTTTACGTATTTGTGAAGATGAAAAATTACGTGATGAATTGTATAAAAACGGTGTGCAAACTGCACAAGAAAGAGATTGGAATGCATTAGAAGATCGTATTATTAAATTCTACGAGTTTAAATAAGATAAGTGAGGGTTTTCATGAGAGATTATATTATAGGAACATTTTTAACATTGATAACAGCTATATTTATACAATTATTTGGTTGTTGTATTGTTAAAGAAGAAAAGGGATATACTTATAAATTTGTGATTGGCTATTTAGTGTACAGCTTTTTAGTAGCCATTGTAGGTATTCCAATTCAGATATTAAATCTTTCATGGAACCTTTTCTTTTGGTATATGTGTTTTTTATTGATTGGAATGTTAATTTTTATTATCTATTCAATCATCCGAAAAAGAATAATTATTAGTAGAACGTCTATTCTACAATATTTTCATGAAACTTGGTTTTTATATGTTGGCGCCATTTTATTATTAAGCTTTGCATTAACACATATTTCTATTATTTGGTTAAATAACTTATCAGATGATGCTTTCTATTTAAACAAAATAGCAACATTACCTTATATTTCGAATCCTTTCAGAACGGATTATACAACAGGTTTTTATAGTGCAAAAGGTTCTGGTTTAGCTTATAACTTAAGTACATTTGAATTAGAAGCTTCTTTCTATGCTTATATAACACAAATGAATCCAGCTTTATATGCTCGTGGATTTTTAGCATTATTTAATTACTTTGTTTTATTAAATGCGATACATGCATTCTTAGAAGTTATTATTAAAAAGAAAAATCTACAATATTTTGTGGTATCTTTCTTTTTCTTATTTGTGATGTGTGCAGGTGTATTTTTAAATGGAAGTGATGCAACATGGACAATTAAGTCAGCAGCATATTTTGGATCAGCTTTAGTTCGTGTAGGCTGCATCTTTATGGTGTTATTACCATTAATTGATTCAAATAAGCTAGATGTTAAAAAAGTTATTATTACTATTATTTCATGTGTTGTAATGATATCTAAATCGTCATGTGCTTTACCTATTTTATTTATGTTAGCATGTGGATATTTGACAGTATTATATGTGCGAAATAAAGATAAAAAGACAACTATTTATTTTATAGCTGGTTTAATATGCATTCTTGTAGCTGGAATAATTCTTCCAAATAATAAAAATATGGATTCTTATACTTTAAATTTAATCCTTTCTTATTTAAAAAATCCGCTTGTGCTTGTTTCTTTTATTTTAATGATTGTACTTTCATTTACAAATAGAACGTGTTTAAATGTTTCACTGATTATGCTCGTTTCATATTTGTTAATGTTAGTTCCTGAAATCAATGATGTCGTTGAGACTTTATCCATGTACGATTTTGTTGCAGCAAGAACCATTTATTCATTCTTTGTTTTCCAATTTATTGTGACATATGGAGTCTTGATATTATTGGTATATGATAAATATATTAAGTATATTCAACCTGTGATTATTAACTTAGTAACAGTCGCATGTGTTATGATTGTTTGTTTTTTGAGTGGCTTTGAGTATTCAGAGCCAGTGAAAGCTTTAAGAACAATTAAAAATAATATCTATTTGATTCCAAATAGTACTGTATTATTAGGAAAAACGTTAGAGAATTATTATAAAGAAAATCAACGGGTTCTAAAAATGATTATGACACCTGGAGTAAGTGTAGATAATATGGGCCACTTTTCATCTCAAATTGTTAGATCCTTTACTCCACATACAGAATCTGTTACTGGTGCGCTTCGCGTTGCTAAAGAAATTGAAAATAAAGATTCTGGCTTCTATGGTTACAATTTAGCAGATATTGATACTCTAAATAATTTTATTGTGAATCCAAATGAGGATACGTTAAATGAGCTAAATGAATTATGTAATAAATATCCAATAAATTGTGTTGTTTTAAATGATAATAATGCTAAGTCAGACCAATTAATAGAGACTATTGGTTTTAAAAAATATGATACTATAATTGATAAACAAAAGGATTCTATTGTTATAACTTATAACATATATATCAAAGAATAGAAATGGGGGATTATACATGGGGTTAAAAGTATTGGTTGTAATTCCGGCCTATAATGAGGCTTTAAATATTGAAAAAACTGTACAAGACATTCATCAAAATGCTCCCGATGTTGATTATGTAGTTGTGAATGATGGCTCTAAAGATAACACTTTAGAAGTTATTCAAAAGAATAATTTTAATCACATTGATGGATTTTGTAATTTAGGATTGTTTGGAGCGGTTCAAACTGGCTTTAAATTAGCAATGAAAGAAGATTATGATGTTGTTATACAATTTGATGGTGATGGTCAGCATTCAGCTAAATTTATTGATGTGATGGTTAAAGAAATCGAAAATGGAAATGATATTGTGATTGGTTCTCGTTTTGTAACTGAAAAGAAACCTTTTACGGCTCGTATGATTGGAAGTCGTTTAATTGCTAGTGCGATAAAATTGGTAACTGGTAATAAAATAATGGATCCAACAAGTGGATTTAGAGCCTATGGCAAAGCTTGTATTAAAGATTATGCGTTGGATATGAATAATCCTCCTGAACCGGATACATTGGTTTATATGTATCGGAAGAATAGAAAAATCAAGGAGATTCAAGTTCAAATGTCTGAACGTGAATTTGGAGTCTTATTTGAATTTAGTGAATACAATCAAATATATGAGTCGAATGATGGTTTCAATCTTTTTGATTCAACCGTTTAGAAAGGTGTAGATTATGGGATTAAAATTACAATTAGTTTTTATCTTCGCAAGTTTAATGACATTTGTTTTTGTAATTAAGAAAATTCAAAAACATGGATTAAATATTGATGATGCGATTATGTGGATCTTATGGTCTATTCTTCTTCTGATTATTAGTGTATTTCCACAAATTCCTACTTGGATTTCAAAACAATTAGGATTCATGTCTACGAGTAATTTCATCTTCTGTGTATTTATTTTCTTTTTGTATATTATGTTGTTTACGCAGACTGCACAAATATCAAAATTAAAAGAGAAACAAAAAGAATTGATTCAAAAATTAAGTATTAAAGAATATGAAGAAAATAAGAGATGAAGTTAAAATGATTTCAATATTAATGTCTACATATAAAGAAGAAGAGAGATTGTTACGACAGTCAATTGAATCGATTTTAAATCAAACGTATACGAATTTTGAATATATCATTATATTGGATTATCCAGATAATGAAACGCATAAAAGAGTGATTCATGAGTATGCTTCAAAGGATGATCGAATTCAATTTTATATCAATGAGAAGAATATGGGGCTTACTGATTCTTTAAATCGTGGAATTTCTTTATGTCATGGTGACTATATTGCGCGTATGGATGCGGATGATATAAGTTTACCGGATCGTTTAGAAAGACAATTGAATTATTTAGAGAAAAATGATTTTGATTTGATTGGTGGAATAACTGAAATGATCAATGAGGATGGTACATTGTTATATAGTATTAAGAGTGTGCCAACTAAGCCTGAAAAGATCAATAAAGCTTTGTGTTATGGACAATGTATTGCCCATCCTACTTGGCTTGGTAAAAAGGTTGTATTTGATTGTTTAGATGGATATCGTAAAATGCCTTTATGTGAGGATTATGATTTTACTTTAAGAGCAGTTTTAAATGGATTTAAAATTTCAAATTTAAATGAGCCTGTTTTAAAGTATCGTATGACGTCAAATTCTATTTCAAGAAATAATTTGTTTGAGC
>OBAR01002382.1_pt1 | contig 13232 bp, 10 predicted proteins | sample 1517911 | NCBI WGS metagenome assembly OBAR01 (sample SAMN04571709, study PRJEB22368) | human gut metagenome | biome: human gut; material: stool | host: Homo sapiens | place: Luxembourg | collected 2012-10-26
CAGTCGGCGATAAAGTCAAAGTAAAAGTCATTGCCATCAAAGACGGCAAACTCAGTCTCTCCATGAAGGCACTCGACGATGTTGCCGCCGAAGAAATTCAGGAAGAAACCATCGAACTCCCGGAGACAGAGGAAGTGACAACGACACTGGGATCGCTGTTTAAAAATATTAAGCTGAACTAAAGTTGCATCAAAAAACAGACTTTCCATTCTCACGCATTCCTGCGTGTATCTGGAAAGTCTGCTTTCTATTATAAGAATTCTATTAGCCCTTTACAGCTCCAATCACAATACCTTTCACAAAGTATTTCTGGAAGAATGGATACACAACCAGAATTGGAAGTGCTCCCATAACTGCAACGGCCATTTTGATACCAGTTGCCGGAAGTGTAATGCTTTGTGTCAATGCTCCTCCTGAAGCACCGCTCATTAGATACTGCACATCCAGAAGCATCTTATTCAGCAGAACCTGAATACTGTACAGTTTATCGTTGTTGATATAGTACAGACCATTCAACCAGTCATTCCAGTATCCGAGGCCGACCAGAAGTGCCAGTGTAGCAATAATCGGCGTAGACATCGGAAGAACAATTTTTGCCAGAATTCTCCACTCACCTGGATGACCGCATCAGGAATGTTGGTGGTGAAATACGTTCTCATCATGATGACATAGAAAGCTCCCATCAGAAGATTTGGAACAATCAGTGCCCAGATGGTATTTTTAATATGAAAGATTCCAGTCCACATCATATAGGACGGTACCAAGCCACCGTTGAACAACATCGTAAAGAAAATCACAAAGGAGAAAAATGCTTTTCCCGGAAGCTCTTTTCTTGACAGTGGATAGGCAAACAATGTTGTCAGAGTCAGGTTTGCCACGGTTCCGACTACCGTTACCAGTGCGGAAATGATATAACCTCTTACAATACTGCCTGAATCTACCAGCAGTGTTTTGTATGCATCAAAACTGATTTCACGCGGCCAGAAAGAATATCCATATTTTAATAGAATGTTCTCTTTGGTGATTGATGACATAATCAGCAGAATAAACGGGACGATACACATAACGGACAGTAAGATCATAATCACATTAGCTGCAATCTGAAAGCTTTTATTTCTTTCAACCATTTTTCATACTCTCCCTTCGCTTAGAATAATGCACTGTTTTCGTCCAGTCTTCGAACAATCAGGTTTGCAATCAGTACCAGTGCAAATCCTACCAGTGATTGATAAAGACCTGCGGCAGATGCCATACCAATGTTATTCAGCTCCATCAATCCACGATATACGTAAGTATCGATGGTGTTAGTCACATCGATCAACGGTCCGCTGTTCATTGGTACCTGATAGAACAGTCCGAAATCTGAATAGAAAATACGTCCTACACTCATCAGCGTCAAGGTGATAATGGTTGTTTTCAATCCCGGTAGTGTGATATGTACAATTCTCTGCCAGCGGTTTGCACCGTCGATAGATGCAGACTCGTAAAGACTGGCATCCAATCCTACTACCGTTGCATAATAGATAATGCAGTTATATCCCAGGTTTTTCCATATATTGACAAAAATCAAAATGAATGGCCAATATTTCGCATTGGAATACCATCCAATTGCCTCTTTTCCCATCGGTTTCAGAATACTGTTGTTAATAAATCCCGCATCTGTACTCAGGAATCCATATACCAAATAGCTGACAACGACGATAGAAATCAGAAACGGTACCAGAATTAGGGTCTGGTATACTTTCTTTCCCATCGTGGAACGGATCTCATTCAGCAGAATTGCTACTGCAATTGCAAGGACTGTTCCAAGCACGATAAAAATAATGTTATATCCCAGTGTATTTCTTGTAATTGTCCAAGCATCTTTTGTCTTAAACAAAAACTCAAAGTTTTTAAGACCTGTAAACGGGCTTTTGAAGATTCCCAGACTGTAATTATATTTCTTGAATGCAATGATAATTCCAGCCATAGGCATATAGTTATTGATAAATAAGTATACAAGCCCCGGAAGCAGCATCAGATACATGGGAATAAATCTGCGAATTTTACCCCAATTTCTTTTCATCTTCCCAGCCTCCATTATTTGTTGGCTTCCAGCCAATCATCTAACTGTCTCTGCTTCTCAGCGATGATGGTATCTGCTCCTGCTGCTTTCAACTCATCCAGGAATTTCGGAATGGTAGTTTCTGGATCCAGGGAACCGCACTCCAGTGCAGGACCATATTTGGCAGTTACGTTTGCGCATGCAGTTACTTCGTTCTGTACATCTGTGTTGTCCCATGCAAAACCTTTGGCCGGAGAAACAACCGCATTGTTGTTGAACTCCTGGGTCTGATCCCAGATGTCCGGATCATTTCCTTCCCATACATAGGAAATTGCCTCATTCGGCCAAGCCCATGGAAGACTGGTATAACCTGTGTTACTTGCTGTTACACCGTCTGGGTAGTTGATGACACCGTTGTCTTTGTCTGTAAACTCATAATGAGTTCCTTCCAGACCATTGATAAGAATATTTGCCAAATCCGGGTTTGTGTAGATTTCGTTTAATACCTGTACAGCTCTTTCCGGTTTATCACTGTTATGCGGAACATACCATACAATGTCAACACGTGTTGTGGTAGTATATGGTTCTACCAGATCCAAAACAACGATTTCTTTTCCGGACTCTTTTTCGATCTCCTGCTCGATACCTGGTTTTGTATTTGTAAAACGTCCAAAACCTTTACCAGAACCAATCAGACTATTTGCCATTTCAGTAGAAGTGGAAGCATCCGGCATGATCAGACCTTTCTGCGCCCAGTCATAGCGAAGTTTCATTTCGTTCATATATTTATCTGTTGCGTAGTAATTAATAACTTCTGTGCTGTCAGAAGATACACTTTCTAAAGATCCGATGTCTCCACCAAGGTCATCTGAATTTGCCATAAGGCTCATGGAACCCACATGAGAAACAATGGGATATACATCTGGATACATTTCTTTTACTTTTTCAAGGAGCGGCTCCAACTCCTCTTCTGTTTTAATAGAACTATAGTCAATTCCGGTTGCATCTGCCATCTCTTTATTCATAGCAAATCCCCATCCCGTTGCTTTCTCTTTATTGGACGGAACACCATAAATATTGCCGTTAAAGGTTACACATTTCCAGTCGGATTCGCTGATCTCAGATTTCATATCGCTGCCATAGCTGTCCAGATAATCCGTAATTGGAAGGATCTGTCCGCTGCTGATTGCAGATGTTACATTTCCACAATACTCATACATCAGATCCAATTTTTCAGAAGATGCCAATGTCAGGTTTACCTGCTGATCATAGCTTCCAAAACCAACTCTTGTTACTTCAATTTTTGTATTGAATTTTTCCTCTGTGATTTTGCTTGCTGCTTCAGAAATTTTTGCGCAGTCATCTGTACTTGCATCACCAGGTGCCAGAATTTTTACTGTATAGCTGTCATTATTGCTACTTTCTGCGCTCTTAGAAGATGAACCCTGTGCAGAGCTTGCATCGCTTCCGCAACCTGCCAGCATACTTCCCGCCATAACAGAAACAAGTAAAAATGTCATTGCTTTTTTCTTATTCATTACATTTCTCTCCTTTATCCTATCAAAGAAGTATCTCTTTCTCTATAAAATCTGTGACTTTCTCTTTATATATTGTGACATACCACTGTAACTTTCGTTATTTTAACGAATCTGTATACTTATTTCTTGAAAACACACGACATCTATATTAGAATAAATGGCATGTTCCAACAATTGGAACGCTCACACGATTTTTCTTATATTGTTATATTCTTGGAGGCTCTTATGTTATCTCGTAAAAATTTTTACATCTCATCAAAAATTTTTTTCACCCTTATAAGCCTTATCATGCTTATTCCGCTTACATTTCTGACGATATTTTTTGATTTCTACTCGCTTCGCCTGCTGAACCGCGAAATCGCTTCTGCAAACCGAAATGCTCTGTTTCTCTATCAGGAACAGTTAGAAGCAGATCTTTCCCAGATAGAAACCTCAATGGCACAGGACTGGGCTCAGAACTGGAATTATCAGAAACTAAAATATAAACTTGATCCGCTCGATGTTCATTTAAATACACTCTCCATTGTGAATAAAGCACGGGAACAGCTTGCTCTGACAGAATGTCTCGGTGCTGTCTATATTTATTCTGCTCCCAATGATGTCTGCCGCTGTGCCTATCAGGACTGCTATTCCTATGAAGAATTAATAACAATGCAGAATTATGTAAAATCCCTTGATTTTGAATCAACTTCCAAATCCTGGTTTTACGATAAAGTCGGTGATAAATACTTTTTGGTTCGCCTTCTCGGTTTTTCCAATGCCTACAGTGTTTCTCTAGTAGATTTTGACCTGGTCATGGCTCCATCTCGCCTCGCCACACAAACGCATAAAACTAGTTCACTCGTCTATCTTTCCAATGACGGAACCGTATTAAATCCTTCTAAAACCATTACAGAAAATAAACTGACCTTTTCGCCTGAAGACAATAACCACGTCAAAAAAGGACAAAAAGAAAACTTTTTTGTTGTACAGGATCGCTTAAAATATGCTGATATTACCATGCTTTACCTTTCCTCTTACCAGGGAAGCCAGTTTTATTTAAATGCGACACAGATGTTTGCCATCATTGCCTCTGTGCTGGCACTGCTTTTGATTCCGTTCATGTGTTTTTTGGCCATCAAAATTTACTTTTCTCCATTAAGAGATGCAATCACTACCATGGAGAATATTCGAAACGGTAAATTGAACTCAAAACTGCAGGAAACACAGTTTATCCGTGAATTTTCCGTCTTTAATTCCACTTTTAACCGAATGATGGATGAAATTCACCATCTGAAAATCCGCACTTATGAAAATAAGCTGACCATTCAAAAATCTCAGCTGCAATATTTTCAAATTCAGTTGAAGCCTCATTTTTATCTGAACTGCCTGAAAACTCTTTACGGTATGATTCAACAGAATAAAGGAAACGATGCACAGCAAATGATTTTATATGTTTCCCAGTATATCCGCTATACCTTCCGCGACAACAGCAGTCTTGTGCCACTGCAGACGGAACTGAATCAGGTACAGAATTATTATAAACTTCAGAAGCTAAACACAAGAGATTCTTCTGAGCTGACCATTTCTGCCGATCCCGCTGTTTCAAAGTTTCCGGTTCCCATGCTCTGCATTCAGACATTCGTCGAAAATTCTTTTAAGCATGGGCGAATCTCCAGCCAGCCGCTCAATGTACACATTTCCGTACAGCTGACAGAGACTGAAGAAGGAAATTATTTAAATATCAGTATTCAGGATAACGGAACCGGATTTCCGGACGAATTTCTGCAGTCCTTTCTGCAACATACAGAAGATGCAGTAACCGGACAGCACATCGGTATACACAATCTCCGTCAACGACTTACCTTACTTTACGGTGACCAGGCCGGACTGATCTGTATGAACAATTCCTCCGGCGCCATGACAGAAATTATCCTGCCCATCCAGGAAGAACCAAATACCAGTTCAGAAACTAAAAGTAGCTTACTCTCAAACGAAAATTTGTTTTCATTATCCTAGAAAGAGGAGGAATCCCGAATGAATGTATTGATTATTGATGACCAACCCGATGTTGTCGCCGGTATTCATTCCGGCATCAACTGGGATGCGCTTTCCATCCGACAGGTTTTCTGTGCTAACGACATTATCCGTGCGCGTGAAATTCTTTCAAACAATTCCGTGGATATCATGCTCTGCGATATCGAAATGCCGCTCGGCAGCGGTCTTGAACTTTATGAATGGGTTGCGGAGCATTTTCCAGAAATCAAATGTATTTTTCTCACCTCACATGAAGATTTTTCCTATGCACAAAAAGCACTGCAACTCGGCGGATTCGATTATCTGATTCAGCCCGCTCCCTACAGTGCAATTGAGGTTTCCATTCAGAAAGCAGTCCTGCAAATTCAAAAGGAAAGAAAGGAAAAATTTTACAGTGAATATGGAAACTATTTCAGCAAACGCGAAATGGATCTTCTTGATGTGCTTTTAAATGAATTTTTGCAGAAACAGCCTGCAGAACCGCAGAATATCCTGAGTTTTCTGGACACGATCTCCATAAAACTCGATCCCGACTGTTCCTGTGTTCTGACTTTGATTGATATTCTCGAACAGGACACGCCACATCCAGTTCGTGACCTTTCTCTCCTCCGCTCTATCCTGCAGAATGTCGTTTTCGAGCTGTTTGAGCCGTTCACTAAAAAACTGCTTTTCTGCCATGTCCACGAACAGGTTTTTGCCCTTATTTTATACGAAACCGATAATTTCACAAAAGATCAGGTGCAAATTTATTTGCATACTTTTGTGGAAGCCGCTTCACAGTATCTCCACTTTAAAATAGCATGCTACTGTGCTCATTCTGCAAATTTTCTTCTGCTACCAGATAAAATACAGCAACTTTTGGAACAGCGCAGTGAAAATGCGGCAAACTATAGTGGTATTTTTTATCAGAAATCCAGCATTTCCCAGGTTCCCTACACCCCTCCGGATTTTGTCCACTGGAATGTCATGCTCTCCTCTGGTTATTACGATGCCGTCCGTGCAGACATGCATGATTATCTGCTCCGCCAAAAAGAATCCGGTCATGTAAACCAGAAAATGCTCAGTCTCTTTTTACAGGATTTTCTTCAGATCTTCTATCAGATTCTGAACCATCACCACATCGGTGCACACGGTGTTTTTGAAAAAGAATACGATATTCACGCTCTGAACAACTCCTGTCATTCCATAGAAGAGATGCATAAACTGCTTGATTTTTCCGTTGATTATCTAAAAAGCCTTCAAATTAGCGCAGAACCAGGTGTTTCACAGATCGACCAGGTGATAAATTTTATTCAGAAAAATATTCACCAGAATGTTACCCGCACCGAAATCGCACATCAGGTATACATGAACCCGGAATACCTCTCCCGGCTTTTCAAAAAGGTAAAAGGAATTTCACTTTCTGACTATATCGTGCAGGAAAAACTGAAAATTGCGATTTCCCTGCTTGAGGGAACCAATCTCCCGGTCAGTGTAATTGCAACGAATATCGGCTACACGAATTTTTCTTATTTTACACAGGTATTCAAAAAAGTCTACGGAATTTCTCCGAGTGAATACCGTCAAAAGAAAAAATAATGCAAAAATAGTACTGCGGAGCGTAAAGTTTTCCCAAATAAATGTTAATACCCGGGTATAACGAAAATACGTTCCGCAGTATTTTATTTTTGCATTACTGTTTTATCTTCAAACAAGTTTTTATACCGGCATCGCCGCCACAAAATAATACATCACAATAAAATGACAGAAGCTGCCACCCATCACAAACAGATGGAAAATTTCATGTGTTCCGAACTTTTTATGCTTCGCATTAAACATCGGCATTTTTAAGGAGTAAATCACCCCGCCGACCGTATAAATGATGCCGCCCGCCAGCAACCATCCAAATGCCGGCCGTGAAAGAGCCAGAAACAGCGGATGAAATGCCAGTACACACAGCCATCCCATTGCGATATACAACACTGAGGAAAACCACTTCGGACAGTTGATCCAGAATGCCTTGACGAGAATCCCGCCAATCGCTGCCGCCCACACCAGTGCACAGAGTGCAATTCCCGTCCGTCCATGCAGTGCAATCAGGCAGATCGGTGTGTAGCTTCCCGCAATCAGCACTGAAATCATCATATGATCAAACTTTTTCAGTCGACGGTTCACCTTCCCGTTTACATCAAACGTGTGATACACGGTGCTCGCCAGATACAGCAAAATCATACTCAGCATAAACACTGTCATTGCGACCACATGCAGATGATCCGGCTCCCGCGCCGCCTTCAAAAGCAACGGCAGCGTTCCCACCACCGCTAGGATCAGCGCAGTCCCATGTGTAATCGCACTGCCAGGATCCTTGATTCCATTTTTTCTGATATACTTCATTCTGCCCACTCCTTTCCTGTCAGAAACGCTGTTTTATTTCAATTACCGTCTCACATAGTTTTTATTACTACTTGTTGCCGTTTCTTTTATTATAACAGGATGAAATTATTTTGCAAGTCAAAATATCTGGTTTCTTCCGGAATCGTTCGACACATTTTCACAAAAAAACAGACTTTCCGCATCCACACATTATTGTGTCTGTTCGAAAAGTCTGTTTTTGATTCTTATTTCGCCTTGATCAGCTTCCATTTCTCTGTCCGCGAAAGCTGTTTAATCTCCCACTCCCGCCGCATCGCCTCTTCTTTGGAGGAATATGTTTCAAAATACACCAGTTTTACCGGTCTCCGGCTTTTGGTGTATTTGGCACCTTTTCCCACATTGTGTGTCTCAACGCGGTGCTCAAGATTGTTGGTCCAGCCGGTGTAAAGTGTTCCATCGCTGCATTCCACGATGTAAGTGAAATTTTTCGGATGTTCCTGCACCTTACTGCATTGCCAGCTCATCTACAGCCAGTTTCAGCGCACCCATGATACCCTGATTGTCGTTCAGGCTTGGAAGTACAATGTAGCTGTCGAGATCCTCAAGTTCTTTTGTTACAAGATATCCGTTCAGCTGTTTCTTTACTTCTTCTCTTACGAGCGGCATCATATGCTCCTGATGCATAACGCCTCCGCCCAAAACGATTCTCTGCGGGGAGAGCAGCATGATGCAGTCTACAAGTGCCTGTCCGATATAGTAAGCCTCAAGCTCCCATACCTCTTTTTTGTCTGCCAGCTCAATACCTTTTTTGCCCCAGCGTGCTTCAATGGCAGGACCTGCAGCAAGGCCTTCCAGGCAGTTGCTGTGATACGGGCATTTTCCGCCGTAAGTATCTTTCGGATGTCTGGTCAGCAGAACGTGTCCGCCTTCCGGATGAAGCATGCCGTGCAACAGCTTGCCATTGGAAATAATTCCCATTCCAACGCCCGTTCCGATGGTGATGTAAATGCTGTTGTCCAGACCTTTTGTGATTCCCCAGGTAGCCTCACCCAGTGCAGAACCGTTTACATCGGTATCAAATCCAACCGGGATGTCCAGTGCATCTGCGAAAGCGCCTACGATGTTGTAGTTCTTCCATGCTAATTTGGGAGTTGTGGTAATGTAACCATATGTTTCGGATTTTCTGTTCAGGTCGATCGGTCCAAAGCAACCGATTCCCAGTGCCTGAATGTCCTTCTCTTTGAAATACTCAATCATTTTCGGAACGGTAATTTCCGGTGTCTCGGTCGGGATAGAAATTCTCTCATAAATTTCTCCATTTGCGTTTCCAATTGCGCAGACCATCTTTGTTCCGCCTGCTTCTAATGCTCCAAGTCTCATTGTGTTTTTCTCCTCTCTTATGCTTCTGGATTTGAGCAGATTACAGAAAGTTTTCCTTCAAATCTGCATCCATTAAAATTAGCCGGTATAATAAAGTGAGTACCTTTCTTAACCGGAATACCGTTTACAGTACCCTCTCCGGCGATTACACTTACATTAGTATAATATTTTTTCGCATCTAAGGTGAATACACCGTCGATGTCGTATTTATCTACAGAGTAGAACTTGCATGTTACAAAATGGGTATGTACCGCGCCCGGGATTTCCTCTGTAAAGGTATCAATATCTGCCGGTTTAAACGGAGCCTCGATAACATCGATACTCTGCTCTACATGAAGCTGTCTCGGTTTGCCGTTCTGCAGTCTGTCATAATCGTATACACGATAGGTGATATCGCTGCTCTGCTGTGTCTCCAGAATCAGTGTGCCGCCTTTGATGGCATGTACGCATCCCGGATTGATCTGGAAGAAATCTCCCTTATGTACCGGCACTTTGCGGATGAAATCGCTCCACTCATGATTGCGGATCATTTTCTCCACTTCTGCCTTGTCTTTTGCATTGTGTCCGATAACAATTTCTGTACCCGGTTCGCAGTCCAGCACGTACCAGCACTCGGTCTTTCCAAGAGATCCATTCTCATGCTCTCCTGCATAAGCATCATCTGGATGAACCTGGATGCTCAGATCATTTTTTGCATCAATGATCTTGATCAGCAGCGGAACCTGGCTTCCCGGGTAATTTCCGAAAATTTCCGGCTCCTTGTTCCAGAGCTCACCTAATGTTTTTCCATCAAATCTTCCGCCTGCCACACGGCTCATTCCGTTGGCATGTCCGCTGATCGCCCAGCACTCGCCGGTTGTATCGCTCGGAATTTCGTAATCAAATACGTCTCTTAACTTTGTTCCACCCCAGATTGCTTCTTTGAACACCGGGTCCATAAATAAAAGCTCCATATTTTTCTAATCCTCCTTGTTTTCAGGATCTGTCCACTACGTCTATTTTAACCGATAACAGCCAAAAACGAAACCCCTAAAATGACAAACTTTCACATTTTCTGTAACCGGTTACTTTCCTTTTATTCCGCCCTTTTTCTATATCAAAACAATCCTGTTTGTTATATGTAAAGCTGACTGTTTTCAGCCAGCCTTTTTTATAAAAAGCAATCGAAAAACGGTATTTTACCATCCGCGGTCTGCGCCGCCTTTTTTGTATTCAAAACCTGTAAAAAAGATTCGATTGCGAATCCTACACTTTATAATACTTTCCCGCATCCCATTTCGTGCAGGTCCTCTTTTTTATTCCGAAATTGCCGGGAGATATGCCATAGGATCAATGGCTTTTCCATCTTTTTTCATCTCAAAGAAAAGATTGCTTCCCTCTTTTACATAATATTTCGTCGGTGCTGCAACTGCTCCGATCCGTGCTGCTTTCTGAACTTTCTGGCCTGCCTCGAGGGAAACGTCTGTGAGCTGTCCGTAGATGGCTTCGTATCCATTTCCAAGATTCATGGTGACGGTGAGGCCGGTTCTTGCATCATTTTCCACACTCACAACTTCTCCGTCCGCTGCCGCCAGAACCGGAGTTCCTTCTGCCGCCGAGAAAACAACGCCTGGATTGCACTGGTAAAGATCCAGTGTCGGGAAATAAACGGTATTTTCCATGTTATACGGAATCAGAACTGTTCCAGTAACCGGCAGTTCCATGATTGTCGCTTCGCTGAACATCAGATCCTGTGCAGCCCCTGCTGTCTCAACTGCCGTTTCCTGATTTTCTGCAGAATCCACAGTTCCGGATGCTGCACTCGTTTCTTCATTCGCCGCTGTTTCTCCTGATCCTGTTTCTCCGTTCTGATCCGCCGCTGTTCCGTTTACCGCCTGCGCGTCCTGTCTTTCTGTATTCCCATCTGATTCTTCCGGTGTATTCTGAGCCGTCTCTGCATCTGCTTCTGGATTTCCCACCGCCTCTTCTTCACACGCCGCTTCCATTTCCGGCGCCTGTTCCAGACTGTTTTCCACATCATCTGCCTGATCCTGTACGGCACGCGTTCCGTCTGCATCTCCCGTCGTCTCCTCCGTCTGCTGTTCTGTAGTTCCGGTGCTTTCGTCCTCTGTAAGCTGTGCCGTCTCTCCCTGTTTCGCCTGATCTGCCTTACCGTTTCTCGCATCCTGCTGCCAGGTCAGCACTCCGCCTGCAATCATCATTGCCAGTGCCGCTGTGATCACGCCGATTCTCAACTTGTCTCTTTTCATGTTCTTACCACCTCTGCTGATATCTTTTTAAGCATTTCAGAGGCGTTTTTCGATTTCTCGCTCTCCTCCTGCTTTTCTACAGTAAGCAGTATTTCCCATCCGGCGCGATCTATACACAAAAACCGGATTTTTCCTTTCTGTTATCCACAATTTCTCCTCCGTGCTTTTTCATTTTGTGGAAAACATCTGCCGTTTCTGCGCACTTCGTGCAAAACATCCCCATCATTATCCACACTTTATTTTTGTCGTGTCAGGCGGATATTCGCAATGGTAATAGGAGACTTCCTTCATTTGGTTAAAAAAGAGCTGGAGACGGGAAAATTCCCAGTTCCAGCTCTTTTTTTTTGTTGTAATCTTTTTATTGCAGTCTTCCATACACCGTACTCGCATCCGCAATGCTGTCCACCGCAGATCCCGAATCCGTCATCGCCTCTGCCGTAACGAGTATGTACTCTTCTCCCCCGTATTCTGCAAAGCTGACCAGGCACTGACCCGCCTCATCGGTAAATCCGGTCTTTCCGCCTTCAATGACTGCCCCGTTCTCCAGTGTCGTACTCATCTCATAGCTGGTAAACCGGTGGAGCATCGTATCATACAGCGTAATTCCCTCCGGGTGTGATGCGGTAGCCTCCGTTGTGTAAACCTCCCTCGTCACGATCTCGCGAAACGTATCACTCTTCAGACACTCACTCATCAGCACCGCAATATCACGGCAGGTAGAATAATGGTTGTCGTTATGCAGTCCCGTGCAGTTCTCAAAATGCGTATTGGTAAGTCCCAGTTCTTCTGCTTTCTGGTTCATCATGGCCACAAAACCTTCTTCCGATCCGCCGACTGCTCTCGCCAATGTCTCACAGGCATCTGCGCCGGATGGCAGCAGCACACCATAGAGAAGATCACGAACCGTCGGCTGTTCGTACGGATTAAATCCCGCTACCGACGCATCCTGTGCCGTCAGTTCCTCGAAGATGTCCTCCGGAACCGTAATCGTCTCGTTCAGATCCGGAAGATTTTCAATGGTAAGCAGCGCTGTCATAATCTTTGTCATCGACGCCGGATAAATTCTCTCATCTCCGCCCAGATTCATCATCTCAGCCAGATCGCTTTCCCGCACCAGCAGGGCATGCTGACTGTTCAGACCATCTGACGAAATCTGCTGTACCGGCTCAGGCGTCGGTGTAATCTCCTCCTCCGGGCTGGAATCCGATATCGGCTCTGAACTGTCCCCAACAAGAGAGGATGACGAAACCGAAGAGGATGCACTTGCGTTTCCATCCGTCTGTTTTTTCTCGTTCTTCTGCATCTGATATCCAAGCACGCCAATCAATCCGATAATGATAACAAGCAGAACACTTAAAATCACTTTCTGCTGAAACTGGCGTCTTCGTCTTTTGTTTTTCTTTTTTTGTGCCATAAACAGATTCCTCCGTTCTTTTTTATTCTTTCAAAGCATAGTACATTTCCTGCTCTTTTGCAAGATTTTCGCCGTAACCTTAAGATAAACATAATCAAAATTGGTCCGGTGGACCAATTTGGGATATGCAGAACAAAAAAAGAACCCTCGAAAGGGTTCCACATAGTGAAGCATCGGGGATTCGAACCCCGGACAACTTGATTAAAAGTCAAGTGCTCTACCGACTGAGCTAATGCTCC
>OBAR01002386.1_pt1 | contig 13226 bp, 17 predicted proteins | sample 1517911 | NCBI WGS metagenome assembly OBAR01 (sample SAMN04571709, study PRJEB22368) | human gut metagenome | biome: human gut; material: stool | host: Homo sapiens | place: Luxembourg | collected 2012-10-26
CAACACAACTTTTTCTCACATTTTTCATTCCCCACTAACATTTTTTGATAATTTCTAACATTTTCAAGCATTTTGAAAAATCTAACAAAAAACGCTTGACAAATCAAAATTTTTGTGATTTTACATGTTGCACCGAAAACCATGGTTAAGTTTTTGGTTATGGCCGAAAATTCGTTAGGATATATGAACGGTTATTCATATTTTCAAATAATATTTATACAAATATATGAATACTATACATTTTCATTTTATTGTTATTTGCATTCGTTTATTGTAAATTTTTATCATTTATCAATGAAAATAAAAAACATTTGAATTATACTTGATTTTTTTTCGGTGTGGGTGTATAATGGAAGCAACAAAACAAAGAGAGGTAAAACTTATGGACAAAATTTTTGACTTGTTAGATCTGTATGGCATTCGTGATTATTGCGATGTATCGTGCACACCTGAGTTGCTATATTCAATTGAATTTAAGTATAAAGGCTATTATACAACGTTTTCTTTTTTCGAATATGAATTTGGTACGTCCGAGTGTTATTATATTGAAAAAATAATTTCGAACTTATCCGCCCTTGTGAAAGCCTTCTGAAGAGTCTTTGCAAATTAAGACGAAACGCCGTGAGGCGTCAAGGCTGTTGCCCTATAACGTAGATTTACAACTGAATATTACCTTGATTTTTCATTACATGAAAGGCAAAAGGAGAGTATAGACATGCGATTGTATAAGTGTAGCGCCACATGTAGTACAAGTGATTTATTCAGTTATAATACGCGTCTATTTTGGATAGACGGCACGTATTATATCCTATATTTATATCCGTCAAATACAAGTAAAATGCATATACGAAAGTATATTCAATGGTTGCATGACAATGATTATGCCACGCTTGCGGATATTGTTCAACATATGTATAACTTGGGGATTAAATCCAAAAAGCCATTTGTTGTATATGGTTTGATAGCGAATAAATATGAATCTGTTGATGATTACCATCATTTCGTAAAATAAAAATTTTTATCGCTTTTCATGTCATGAGAAATCAGGGGCGCGGATTTTTCAAATACTTTATAAAGGATATTAACAAATATGAAAAGTTACGAACAAGCATTAGAGGCATTAAAGGCAAAATATGAGGCACAAACGCACGCTGTAGGCGATCTGAGAGCGAAAGCAATAGATTTTATCGACGCATGCGAAAAAGCCCCTGCAAGCGCGCGAAACGAGCTTAAAACGGTTATAAAACGTTTGAAAGCCTTTTCAGAGGGAAAGACCTATCAAGAATATTTGGAGGGCTTGAACGATGAAAGCAACGATTAAAAAATACGTTTTAAGGACTTGCAAAGGCGCGAACGGTAGTTTCCAAGTGCTGGATATTTTCGTGGACGTTGTCAACGATAAAAACGAAGTAAGGACATACCGGGGGCAAATGGGCGCGGAATACGCAAAAAAATACTTTGCATATTGCGGAATAACGACCAAAGACACAATTGGCACGCCGTGTGAAATTTCGTTGGTGAAAGAGCAATATACAACGAAAGACGGAGAACAACGACAAGTTACAAAAATCAAATATTTCAATTTGCTTGATGAAAATAACAAACCTATAATTATGTATAAAAATAAGGTCGATGAATTAGATTTCTAATTAACAAATTTTACAATAGATAACCGGTTAACATAGCGCCCATGTTAAGCGGTTATTTTTTGCGTTTTTAGAGTGTTAAAAATTTTCGTTAAAAATTAACATTGTTAAATCAGTGTTAAAAATTAACATTTTGTTTAGCATTTACGCGTGTGCCCTCGCGCGCGCGTAAGAGAGAAAACTTCAGTAAAACATAAAATCTATTTTGGAGGTATACCCCATGACAGAAAATGGAAATATAGAGGGGGAGGTTAAAAAATCAAGCAAATACCCCCCCACATTCACGCATATTGTGCAAATTTCATATCATGAATTTAGTTATATGACACATTCCCAATTAATGTATATGCTTAGAGATTGTAAAGACAATACAAAAATTATAATACAAGCTGCATTAGGAGAAATGTCAATATATAAACGTACAGGATATTATACGGTTTCTTGTTGTAATGAGGTCGTAGAAATTGGAAATTGTAATTATATATCAAGAATAGCCAGAATTATTTGGAAAGTAATTAATTTGATTGAAATGGAGGTAGACTCCAATGAGATTTCCGACTAAATTCAATAAGGTATTAAAAGAATTATATACGCCAGATGAAATAAAAGAAATTAAATCTTTTATAAATCAAACACAGGTTTTTAAGGAAAGCTATAATAAGCATGCAAATAACTTGAATTTACCAACGCTCCCTAATATAACAAATTACGGAATGCGCCAAAAAGAATATATAAAAAATGCGTTGCAAACATATAAAAGCGAAATTAAAACATATTCCGAAACAGGTAGAACCACAACAGAACTTAAGGATATTCTAAATTTATCAAACGATTTATATACAGTGGGATTTGATATTAGTCCAGATAATTTATTAAATTTTTCAGATAATGACTTAAATCGTTTATATAATCTTGTTTCCGATTTTTTGTTTTACGTTGATATGGATTTTTATATCGAATATAAAAAGCAAGAGATATTATCAGAAATTTATGATGATATAGCTCAAATATTAAAAAAATATGGATTTTGATTTTAGACGGTATAAACATATATATGCAGCAGACTTTGAGACATCAACGGAAGCATGGAATTGTGAGGCGCGTGTTTGGCTGTGGGATATATGTGATAAAGACTATAAGCATAGAACAGGAACAAGCATTAATTATTTCATGAATTATATTATACGTACGTCATATAAATGTTTATATTTTTTCCGTAATTTAGCATATGACGGTAGCTACATAATAACGTGGTTGTTTAATAATGGTTATAAACATGTTAATAAGAAATCCGATGAAATGTTGCCTTTTGAATTTCACACAGTAATAAGTGATATGGGATTGCATTATGCTTATGAAATTGTGGGGCGTATGGGGCAACATGTTACAATAATGGATAGCCTTAAAACTGTTAATATGAGTATACACGATAGTGCTATAATGTACGATTTACCTATAAAAAAGGGCGAAATTGATTATGATAAATTTAGAGAAATAGGCTATAAACCTACCGACGAGGAAATAGCGTACATACATAATGATACTGAAATAGACATGAGAACAATACAGAAAAATATTGAAATGGGAGGCGTAAAATTTACGCAAGCAGGAAATGCAAGAAGCGAATTTATAAAGGGAATAGGTAAGAAAAATTATGATATTAATTTCCCTTTTCTGCAACAAATAGAAGAAACTAATATACGAAAAGCATATCGCGGTGGATATGTATATTGCAATCCTAAATATCAAAATAGAGTAATATATAATATGATGTCATTAGATAAAAACAGTATGTATCCTGCGCAAATGTTACATGAATATATGCCGCATGGTTTTCCTATGTGGTATAGTGGAAAATATGATGATAAATATTCAGGTAAATATCCGATATACATACAGCATATTAAAGTATCATTTGAGTTAAAACCGAATGCAGTACCTACAATAGCGCGCAGGAATGGATTTTTGTCGTCGGATAATTTATATTTGAACTCATCTAACGGTTTAATGTTTGATTTATGGCTTGCAAACCCTGATTTAGAATTATTATATATGTGTTACGATATAATAGAAATAGAATACATTGAGGGGTATATGTTCAAAGCTGTTAAGGGCATAGAAATTACACCGAATGAAGCTAAAAATATGGATAAGTTTGAAATAATAGATGAGGACGGAAAAGGTAGTTTATTTTATGATTATATTCATAAATGGAGATTAGGAAAAGAAACACATACAGGGGCAGCGCGTTCATATGATAAACGTATGCAAAATGCGCTTTACGGTACATTCGGAACGAATCCGAAAAGAGATAGTAAAGAGCCATATTTGGAAAATGGGGTGCTGCGTTTTTCATTAATAGAAGGGGAGTATTCAAAAACAAAATCATATATCCCCATAGCTGTATTTGTAACAGCGTGGGCACGATATAATCTTATAAAATATATATTAAAAAATATTGATAAATTTGTGTATTGTGATACAGATAGTTTATACGTTTTAGACGACATAAACTTAAATAATATACCTATACATTCCACTTTATACGATTATTTTAAGATTGAACATTATATCTATAAGTTTAAGTGTGTAGGAGCAAAACGTTATATCTATTGGGGGTGGGAACCTAAAACTCCCACTGTATGGAATAAATACGTTACATGTTGCGGCGCAGATGAAAATATAAAGAAACAAATGGATTTCGATAATTTTAATTTAGGTCAAGAATTTCAAGGTAAAAAACAGGTTAAAAGTGCAATAGGCGGTAAAGTAATAGGAATAACAACTTATAGATTAGGCAAAATAAAAAAAGAGGGATAAAACCCTCTTTTATTGTGTAACTAATTTAGATATTAATAGGAACATTGAACCAATCTTTTGAGAACTAAACCTCACCATTCCGTGAGAATACATTATTGACCATGTAATCATTTGTCCGTTACAATCTTTAATGAAATTAGTATCTATTGACATATCACTTGTTGTTACCGATATAACTGGATATGCAGGATTAAATTTATATTTGTCCGTGAAATATAATATTCCATGATTATCTCTCCATACGGTTATTTTAGTTGATAGATATTTGATATTATAAACCATTGTTGAATGTAAAGGCCTATCAGAAATAAAACTCTCGTCAATACTATCCATAGCGATATTTTGAGTAGTATAGTTTTCATATTCAGTATTTTTAGAAAGTTTACCTAAAATACTATCTTGTTTTTCTTTTACGGTATCCTCCGATGTATCAAAATAATAGAATAAATCTCTATTACGATTTTTATAGTATCGAGTTGTGAATGGTATATTAAGTTGTTCATTATATGGGTTGGTCAATGTGTCATTATTGCCTAACATGATAATCCAAAATTCGCGTCGCCTGAATATTGTTTCCATAAGTCGAAAGAATATAGCGGGCTCGTGTATTCCGTATTCACCGCCTTTATATTTTCCACGTGATTTTGCTACATATTCATCAAATAACACAACATCGCAATCCTCTATCTGAATGCCTTTAACATTGTTCAATGTAGTATAATACGCACATTCATGCCATTTATTATCAACCTGTATAGATATTATATTTGACCTATGCTTTTCATCTTGTATCCAATCAAATCTATCTCCATAAGCATTCCGTAATGAAGGGAGTAATCCCATATTAAGGGCTAATTCCATTTCAATATCGGAACGTCTGAGATATAAAAATTTTTTACCTGTATTCTTAAAACGGTCAAATAGATATGCAAGCCAATAAGTTGTTTTACCTCTCCCTGCAATACCATTAACAATATGGCAATGATAATCCTTATTTCCTATTTGATAATTCTCTTGATTAATATAAAATAAATTTTTATCCATTATAGTTCAGTCTCCATTACAAAAAACATTATCGTGGGTAATTCATAGTTATCGTTGTTTGCATCTAAGTAACGAATTGATAACCCGTCATCTGAATATATACATAATATATCTTTTTCCGCGAATTTACCAGGTGCAGCAAGCCCTTCATCACTATTCGTATATAAATTATCTGACAGCATTACAGCAAACTCTTCATTAGTCTTTTGACCTGTTCCATACGAATTTTTTGACATCATTATCCCTCTTAAATGACAAGGATCGGTGGGTTCAGTTGCATAAAAAGAGATAAAATATATGGGATCCTTTATAACATCAGTAGTCATAGCAAACGTGCCACTTTTATTAGGGAAAGAATAAGTATTCGAACCCTTTGTTACACTATTTGCACCGTAATTTGTAGTATCTCCTGCTACAACACCATTTTTTGCATATATAACATTATTAAATGTATTAGTGCCTGTATAGGTATTGTCATCTTCCAATTTGGGTAAAGTGTCAGAATTTGGAACATCGGAAGTAAGAGCGAAAATGCCACTTTTATTAGGGAAAGAATAAGTATTCGAACCCTTTGTTACACTATTTGCACCGTAATTTGTAGTATCTCCTGCTACAACACCATTTTTTGCATATATAACATTATTAAATGTATTAGTGCCTGTATAGGTATTGTCATCTTCCAATTTGGGTAAAGTGTCAGAATTTGGAACATCGGAAGTAAGAGCGAAAATGCCACTTTTATTAGGGAAAGAATAAGTATTCGAACCCTTTGTTACACTATTTGCACCGTAATTTGTAGTATCTCCTGCTACAACACCATTTTTTGCATATATAACATTATTAAATGTATTAGTGCCTGTATAGGTATTGTCATCTTCCAATTTGGGTAAAGTGTCAGAATTTGGAACATCGGAAGTAAGAGCGAAAATGCCACTTTTATTAGGGAAAGAATAAGTATTCGAACCCTTTGTTACACTATTTGCACCGTAATTTGTAGTATCTCCTGCTACAACACCATTTTTTGCATATATAGAATTATTAAACGTATTTTCGCCCGTGAAAGTATTATTTCCTGCTGCGTCTAGTTTACCTGCTAATGCATTATCTACGTAACTTTTAGGTGTAGGATTTCCATTTTCGGTTGGAGAATTAACAACAAAGTTTGAGTTATCATCCCTATATACAAAAGTGTTAGGCGACGGATTACTAGTATATGCAACATTATTTTGAATCCTATTAGAGTCAACAATATAAACTGTAGCTTCCCAATTGGATTTATCTAATTTATTGTTTAATTCATCTTTTGTTGCTAAATTAGTAACATCAGGTATTTTAGCTTCAACGTCGGCGATATTTTCCATATTAGCCACATTTTCACCGGAAATGCCTTTCTTTACGTCGGACGTTCCGTTTGCACGTCTTGCCATAATATTTGTAGACGTTTGGTTAGCTAATTCGCTATACGGTAAATTACTTTCTAATCCATTTGCTTGGGTATACACTACATAGCTCGACGCAGGAGAAGATATTACACTACGTTTATTATTTAATTGTTTTGTGACACTTGTCTTAAATTCCTCAAATTCTTGATTAGTGACAAAGTCATTATGGTCTACTGTAATAACAATAGGTGTAAACGCTTTTCCGTCAAGTGTGTTGCCCGTAATCGTGAAAACAATGTTTCCGCCTTCTTCTGTAACAGCTACTTGTATTGTATTAATGTCGGCAGTAATTTTCAGAAATTCATTAAAATATTGCACAACTGCATTGCACAACTCATCAGGAGCAAGAGGAACACGTGAGCCCTTTGTTGTTGCATATTTAATTGCTATTTGCTTCAAATTTTCTATTGTCATTTTTTGCTACCTCACTTTCAATATTTTGTAATTGTTCGTTTATATAAGCAACAATAGCATTGCATGCTTCGTCTGCTTGTAACGGTATCGCACTGCCTCTATTGTATGCGTAATCAATAGCAATCTCTCTGAATGTTTTATATGTTAACATTTATATCCTCCCTAATAATTAAGAGGGGTTATTCGCCCCTCCTAAATAAGTTACTTTGCCACGTTAACTTTTTTAGTCATGGCTACTTCTTTATTAATTAATTTCGTCCAATAATCAGCGTCATATTCGATACTTGCGGAAATACAATCGTTCTTGATTTGAGACAATACCCACGATTTCTTGCTGGTACCTTCCGTGAACATCTTTTCGGCGTCCTGTATATACTGCACAACATTATTATAAATGTCAAGTAATACAGTAGGCTTTTTGTCGGAAGGTGCTGCAATTAATTCTTTGACTTTCTTCCAAAGATACAAAATCATAGGAATAATGACAACTACAAGAATAGAAAGACAAGTACCTACAAGCTGGACAATTTGAAGAAATTTATCCATTATAAAACCTCCATAAATAAATTATCAAAACAATGTATCCAATCATTACGGATTGCAGTATTTTCAAGCACTTTTCTTATTTCATCACCTGTACTATAAATAGTAGTATTATTGTTGTTATGCACAAGACTTTCATCGCGGGTGCGATTATCTGTATTATTATCAGTTGAAGTAGTAGTACCTGTTGTATCAGTAGTTGTATTCATTATTTCAACATTTCTACCTTTATTTACAGTATTACTATTCAAATCAGGTGTAACAGTGTTTTCTTTTGTTTGTATATTATTATCCTGTATCTTATTTGTATCAGTATAATTTCCTGTCGTTGTCATTGCTGGATATTCAAGATTATTTTGTATAAGCAATTCATACTTATCTATATTTCTTTCCCAGCATGAATTAAGACGTTGTACAAACATGTCATCACTATCAAAACCTATTTCAGAATAAAACCAATAATTGACGAATATATTATATAATTCAATTTGTATTTCGTTTAATTCTTTCGGAGTAAACTCAACACTATCTTGTGAAAAACTACCTATTAACTGAGTTGTTTTGTAATCCGTGTTGAACTGTGCTATTACTCTCTTCAACGTTCTGCCTATTGAATAAAGAACCTTGAACATTTTTAGCAAATTCCTCCTTATTATCTTTCAAGTTAATATTTACTTTGAACATTTTGTTAACTTTTTCTATCGCTTTTTCACGAGCTAATTTTGCAGAATTATAATAGGAGTTTATTATTTCGTTACCTGCATTAACTTCGTCTACAAGCAATCTTTCTTTCTTTTCTATTGCAGTATTATTATATCCAAAATATTGAAAAATTCTATTCTCATATACTTGAAAATCCGTTGTTAATTTATCTCCAATAAATTCTATTTTACTGTCATACGCATAAGAGTTAAACGGTCTGCTTTCAGTAAGTATTTTTGTTTTCTTATCCGTTGCAGTACCTCGTATACGTATTTTAATGTAGTCACTAAATTCGCTAAGTTGCCTTACAAATGTTTCCGCGCTCTTCTTTTCGTCCTCGTCTATCTCCATAATAAGCGGTTGACGTTGACGCCGTATGTTTTGTAAGTGCGTTTTATCCAGTTCCATGATATATTTCATATTATACATCACGTGTAAAAACGGAATAGAAAAGAAAGCGTCATTCGGCATTATTACACTGTTATATTCAGTATAGTCTTTACGATAGTTATTAAAACCAACAACTGTCCACTCAGTAGGAAAACCTGTGATATTAAACTTCCATTGCCCTGTAACAGGTAAACATTGAAGCCCTAATTTGTCGTCCTCAAACCACGCAAGAGCAGGTGAGAAAAACATCATAACCTCTAATTGCGAATTAAATCCAACAATTCTTTGTGTCTGCTCAGGCAAATTTTCATACTCGAAACGAGAACAGAATATATCAATATATTTCTGTAAAAACAACCATTCGTCTATGTCAATATTTGGTCTATATGGATAATTTTGAGAACCAAATATAGCAAATATATTGTCAAAATACATTTTATACCTCTTAAAAAACTTGCATATTAATTACACCGTCTAACTTAAAAATGGTATCATTATCCACATAACTAAATAACCATACACCATTTAGCAACATTTCTTTTATGCTATTAATAACATTTTGAGGTTGAGATATTGTTACTCGAACAGTATCACATCGGATATAATTAAAATATTTACGCTTATGATTAATTAATATGTCATATGGCTCTAAATATGTAGAATATCCATATCTTATTAAATGTTCGTTTATCTCATCTATATTAGATTGATATAGAGGCTCAATAGTGCACCCACATAATGACGACGTTCCTACAAGTGTACCTTCATAATTAGGAGATATTTGAGTATTACCGCCTAATGCAACATCTCTCATTATATCGGCAGAATTCAATAATCCTCCTAAAACACCTACTCCCATGGTATAATTAGCCATGCCTTCATTTATAAAAGCGGTATTTGAAACTTCACCTTTCTTATTTGGAGCATACAAATTTGCGATAGTATTATTTCCGCTTACTAACGGAGTTGTCACACTACTTACAGACTGAAAAACCGCTAAACTTTGGTCTATCCAATTCTGAGTAGAAAAAGGTTGAAATATATTATAGGCTTGAATAACTCTTAACTCAGCAAGTCCGTCGTTAGACACATCTTTTATGCCTAAATAATAACCACCTGTATTAGGCGAAACATTTACAACAAAATCATCGGTAGATTTTACAAGATGATAATGTATAATACAACCACCTTTTTGAGAAACAATACAATTAGTTATATAAGGCTCACAATGAAGTTTAGACATACCATTTTCTTTGAACCAATCATAATCAATAGTAGTCCTATCCTTATATGTATCTGATGTTAAAGGATAAATTTTACTGTTAGCTCCGAATGTAGATAATAACGTATTAGAAAATTTTGTTAAATCATACGACGGAGGAACGATTGCAGTACATTTATTAGTAGACCCGTCAACATCAAACTGTATTGTATTGCACGATGTATTAAACAAAACAACTCCCGCTTCGTTGAAATCCCATTCATACCCACAAAAATCAGCTATAAACATTCCGGCTATTTCGTCGCCTGTTATTGTATTTACAGGATAATCAATTAAATCTTGATTAAACAAATTTAAAGCACTAAACCCGTAACCTATAAATGTTCCGTGATAAAACGGAATGACAGCTACACCGAACGGAGTTGGTAATATATTCGTGCTCCAATCATCTGTTTCTGAATTATATATCTTAGGCTCAACAAATAAAGCCGGGGTTTGAGTCGAAAGTAAATTACGCTTAAAAATTATATACAAAAATTGTATTCCGCGCTTATATTTACTATCTTTCAAAAAACCTTGATTATAAACTTGCTTTGTTACATGGAACGCATTTACCGACTCTTCCATTGTATCATCAGTATATTCCATAGTACAAGATATTAAATTTTTATTTTCATTATCTTGCACCCAATCATTTACATGCGCACGCCCTACTTCTCCGAAAATATTCTTAGTTATAACATTTTCAAAATCACTACCATAATATGTTTGTAAAGTAGTCCACCAATCTATTGTATAATATATTCTAAAACAATCAGTGTTAAGCTCATTTACTTCAAATCTGTCTATAAATGCAGCATAATAATTACGCTCTTTTGTTACTTTTATAACATCAGGATAAACAATAAAATAAGCAAAATTCTTTTTGTCTAAATTAGGAAACTCAACATCAATAAAATTGCATGCTTCATAAAATCCGTCAATCTTTATAGTATTATCAGGATTATTATTGTTCAATTCCCAATTACGCAAATCTCCGCTTGACATAAAACGTTTATCCCGTGTAGGGCAATTATCACTATAAAATTGTAAATTAAGTGTTGCCATAATAAATTACCCACCCTAACCCGCGCCGTGCATTAGCGCGCACCACTACACAGGAGAACTTATGAGACGTTAGTATATTACTTACCGTCTGAAAGTACAAACCTGATTATATTCTTATGCAACGAATAACCAAACAAATCACCCTGCGTCAAGAAAGTATTCCAATATCCAACACCATAAGGGTTCCAGATATTATCAAAACGATTTTCAAGCCAACGATAAATTTTAATACCGCGTTTATCAGCAAGAGTAGCAAACTGTCCGGTTGTTGCAGCGTCAGTTCCGAAACCGTCAATAAGCTGCACTTCACAACCGAAATCAAGGTCCTTATGATATGCATTATACTGTGACGAAACAATTTCGTTATGAATACCTGCTGCCATAAACAACACAAGGTCATCTCTCTTAGACGATACAAGTTTACCCTGCTTGTTATACTTAGTTGTATTCCACTTAAACGCTTCTACATAATTACGAATCGTCTTTACAATTTGAATACTCTCGGCAGCGGTCATTGTAGAGCCTGCCACAACACAAGAAACATCAGTTCCAGAAGGATAAATAGTCGAACTTGCAAGCATGTTTCTAAAAATCAAATACTTATCAAGTTTAGCACTTTCAGGAAGAACGCTTCTAATTGTCTGAATGAAATTCATTGCATAGCCTTCACTGATGAAAGCACGCTTGAATACATCATAAGCAGTCGTTACATGATATTGCAAAAGAGTTTTGAGTGTATAATACGACGGAGCAATAGAAGCATAATTAATTTTGAAAGGGTCATAATTAACAAATTTATAATCCGACTGAGTATCAAAAGTAGGTAGATTATTTACTTCATCGGCTTTCATTGCTTCTACATAATCGTCCTCAATGATACCACCAAAAGGCAAATAACCTTTATCATACTGTGAAGCGTCAAAATTATTATACTCAAACTTATAAATCTCTTGCTTCCCAATCTTATCCACTAAAACATTATAAACTGCATTTTCAATTTCAGTAGGAAAAGTAGTTGTTCCATAATTACCTGCTGTAATTACAGATTTTACGCTATTAGGAATACGGTCAGCATATTCAGGTGTCGCGAATATGCTCTGCATAGCTCCAATAAGTCCACTAACTGCCATTGTTAACCTCCAAATTTATCTTTACAAATTTTATCAAAATCATCTACCGAAGGGTTCGGCGGATTATCTCCACTGTGACCTGTAAGAAATGATATATAATCATCTTTTAATTTATCATGATTATTCTTTTCACTATCGTATTTAGACTTAAAATCATCTCTTTCAGCTGTAAGAGCTTTTATTTTTTCTTCGCTCTCTGTCTTATATTTATTAAGTTCTTCATCAAATTTATCTGATTTAGCTTTAAGAAGCTCATATTCTTTATCGTCTATTTCCATCATATTCCTCTCCTACTTTTTCAGTATTTTTACCGTTAATTCTAATAGGCTCACCGTGATTAGAATATATGTACTCTCCGACACTCTTATGCTGTAAAGTTGCTTTACGTGTTTTATCCAGGTCATTACCTACGCATAAATCAAGCAATTCCGTTGCTACACCCTTTTTATATTTCATGTTGCACCTCTATTAATAAAATTTGGTTAGATAGGAAGCAGGCAAGCATAGCACTGCTTCAATATGGGTGCGGAGCTTCTACCACCGGCTATCACCTATCATTCATATTGTTTACTGCTTTCCTATCTTTCCTATACCTATTGTATCATAAATTTTCAAAAAAGTCAAGCGTTTTTCGTATGAGAATACTCATATTCTGTGAAAATTCTGTGAAAAATATAGAAAATTGTTTAAAAAACTTAACAAAATGTTAGAAATTATCAAAAAATGTTAGTTTGGAATGAAAAATGTGAGAAAAAGTTGTGTTGGG
>OBAR01002387.1_pt1 | contig 13221 bp, 10 predicted proteins | sample 1517911 | NCBI WGS metagenome assembly OBAR01 (sample SAMN04571709, study PRJEB22368) | human gut metagenome | biome: human gut; material: stool | host: Homo sapiens | place: Luxembourg | collected 2012-10-26
CGTTTTCTTTCAGGTCGTTATACATTCTCTGGATGTGGATGGACGAGAGCTGCTTAAGCTTGATCGCGCCGATGGCCGGGATGATGTGGTGTTCAATGATCCCCCTCATAGCCCTTGGCGGTGTTGTAGCGGATGATGTGGCTGTAGATCAGATTGCGGTATCCGCCCTCGGTGTTGCCGTTCCACTTTTGTCGGTTAGTGGTAAACCAGTGGACGCTCCATTGCCCAACCGTGAGATTATTTTCTTTCTGCATATCATCGCCTCCTTTTTGGCAAACGAACAATATCACAGAAAGCAGGAAATAGCTACTGAAAAGAATATAAAATAGATGACGATTTCGAACTCGACATTATTCCAATCCAGAAAAATGTTTGGAAAGGATGCTCTTTATCTCCTCAATGTCCGAGACCACACTTTCGACTTCCGCAGACGAGTCTACACCTTGGCCTCCGGCAATTAAGGTTTCGATGGATTGTAGCGTTTCTGTTATCTCGGTTAACAATTCTGCCGAAATCTGTTCTCCAACGACATCATCCAGAGTTTCTTTGATCTCTAAAACTTGCTGACTCAGTGCATTCAGTTCAGCATGGTATGCCTGCGGCTCGTTTGTGGTGAATGGAACAGCAGTTGTAGGAAAGGAGCCCAAGAAGCCTTGTAACCGCTGCAAATCAACACAAAAAGGAGCTGATTCTTATAAAATCTCTATTTGAAGAAATGGGCGGCACTTACCATCAGGAGGGTGATTACCTCATCCCGAACCTTGCGCTGCCAGATGAACCGGAATACTAGATCGGCAAGTACGGGCGTATGCGTCGCAGCTATCTGAAAGAACATCGCCCTGTTCTCTACGCAAACTACCTTACGAGCGGAACACTGCATTGGCACCTTGCCGAGATCGACCAAGCCTGCAACGAGCGTATGGAAATCATCGTTTCTGCAATGGTGAAGCAAGAAGGCGTGACCGAAGCACTCAAAGCTGCCGATCAAATGGAATGGGTGCGCCGGATGAACAGCATCCGCAGCCGTGCGGAGGAAATCGTTCTGACCGAGCTTGTATATGAATGACAAATGCCCGTTATTGGCAGCATGGCCGATAACGGGCATTATCTTTATTCTTTAGGCGGTATAAACTTATACTTGCCCTTTCCAAAGCCACTGACAGGCTCAATCAAATCCGCATTTTTCAGTTTTGTAATGAGATTCCCTGCGGCAGTAACAGAATCCTTTGTGATAGCAGCGATGTCAGATCGGCCAAAGACGCCATCAGCGCCCATATTTGCAAATACTGCTTTCGCCTTTGCAATCGTACCTTGGCTTGCGTTCAGCCGGTCAATCGCAACCTCAATCGCAACATTTTCGTTCTCGATCGTAACCTTGTTTGCGGTTGCCGCAGTTCCGTAATTCAGATTATAGAGCGTAACTTGAAAAGAACTGGCATCCGAATAGAATTTAGGCTCCAGCTCATCGCGGTAATTGTGAGCAGCGCGGTAGGTTTCCGTGATCTGCTTAAAACCACTGCCCTGCCGCTCCATATAGCCCAATCTGCCGAAAATATCTGCAAGGACGGGATTGTGGCGCGTAGAGGAGAAACCGCAGGCACATGAGCTACAGTCAAAGGGCAAATACAGCTGTGAACGCTAAAATGAATGCTATTCACTTGCGTCAGTTGTACCGCTCCCTGTACTCGCCGGGGTTGCATCCGGCGTACTGCCGGAAGACTCGTGAAAAATGGCTGGGTGATGAAAAACCGAGATACAAAGCGATTGCAGCGGACGATTTTCCGGAATAGCGGAGGAGACGTTTGGCCTCCTCCGTTTTTTCTCGGAGAATAAAATCGGTCAGGGATTGTCCGCTTTCCTGCTTAAACTTAGCCGATAGATAGGGGCGGCTCATGTACAGAGCGTCCGCTATTTTCTCCGCCTTAATCGGCTCGGAAATATGGTGCTGGATATAGTTCCGTACCGCCAACACCAGAGCCGTGGGCTGCTTTCCCTGCCGAATCCGGTCTACCCGTTCCGTGAACTCTAAAACCATATGATACTGAAGATTGGTCAGTTGATTCGGCGTATTAAGAAGCTCTGCCTTTTGAATAAAGGCGTCGCTGAGCGAGAAAGCGTCCTCCACATCCATGCCGCCCTGAATGGCAGCGCGGGAGACCAGTGTCACCGATACTACAAAGGTGTTTTTGACCTGCCGGAGCTGGTCTGCTGCCAAGGTACCGCCACGAATGGCAGGAGCAGAGGAAAGCCACCGCTTCATGGCAGAGCAATCCCCCTTGCGTACCATATGGAGAAGCTGCTGCTCGGCATCAAAGGAGTTGTGAACATTCGGATGTTCCTGCACATCGGCAAGGACTGCATCCATACGATGTGCGCTTTGCTGCGTTTCCAGAAGCTGCTTCAGCCCCTGCTGATCCGACTCTGTGATGGAGATATCCTCCAGCGTCAGTTTTTCGTTGTTCCAGACGTAGTTGATGGTACACAGCATTTGCAGGATGCTTTCTACCGGCATTCGGACGATGCTTTTCATCCCCGCAATGAAATCCTCCATATCCTCCGGCGAAACATCGGCACGAAATGCAAGTTCCCGTAGCTCCGCCTCGCTGTTGGCTACCTGTCGGGTGGGGCCGATGATCAGCTTTTTCATGCCGTGATTGACGATTCCATAGAAATTAAAATGCCGGGTGGCATAGTAGCCCACATGGGACCCAATCGCCCACAGCCTATCCTTGTAGACGACGATGGGGTCCTTGGGCAAATGAACCGTTGAATAGAAAAATTCAAGCTCGTCTCCATCATAAAGCCGGATAGGAACTCCGGAAAGACTGCCCATTACTGAGCACAGATAATTCATGTCAAGTTCTTCCATCCTGCGCCTCCTTAAAACCGATACTATTATATAATATGCAGTACGATTTTGCAATGCAGTTTCTGCCTTTATCGTTATAATATAAGCGTAAGATATTAGATTAGGAGGCGAGTTTTGGTGAAAATAGAGAACATACTCGCAGCGATGACGACGGAGGAAAAGGCGGCGTTGGTATCCGGTACGGATTTTATGTACACCAACCCCATCCCCCGGCTGCACGTTCCGGCGCTACGAATGTCTGACGGGCCTCACGGACTTCGCGTGCAGAAGGAAGCGGGCGACAACGGCGTTACCGGCAGCGAACCGGCCACCGCATTTCCCACTGCCGTCACCACAGCTTCCGGCTGGAATCCGGAAAACCTGCGGAAAATGGGTGAAGCCATTGCCGAGGAATGCAAATATTACGGTGTGAACATTCTGCTTGGCCCGGGAGCAAACATCAAGCGCAATCCCCTTTGCGGCAGAAACTTTGAGTATTTTTCCGAAGATCCCCTGCTGGCCGGTAAGCTGGCAGCGGCAGAAATCCAAGGTGTGCAGAGTCAGAGCGTAGGCGTATCCATGAAGCACTTTGCCCTGAACAACAGCGAGAACTACCGCTTCATGGGCGGCAGCATCGCCGATCTGCGGGTCATTCACGAGCTGTATCTGCGTGTGTTTAAAATTGCGGTCAAAGAGGCGCACCCGGTCAGCATCATGTGCGCCTACAACAAGATCAACGGCGAATACTGCTGTCAGAACAAGTGGCTGCTAACGGATATGCTGCGCACGGAGTGGGGCTTTGACGGCCTTGTAATGACCGACTGGGGTGCCACCCATAACCGGCTGAAAATGCTGGCGGCGGGCTGTGATCTGGAAATGCCGGGAGATGCTGCTATCTGCCGCAAATGGATTTTGGACGGTGTGAAGAGCGGCGCTCTATCTGCGGCAGAGTTAGACAAGGCTGCCGGGAATGTGCTTCGGCTGATGGAAAGAACTGCTATTACGAAAGTGGCTTCTGCTGATTGGGACAAGCACCACGCCCTTGCAGCGGAAATCGCCGCAGATTGCGCCGTGCTGCTGAAAAATGACGGTCTGCTTCCCCTGAACAAGGCGGAAAAGGTTCTGGTCATCGGAGACCTGTTTGACCGGATGCGCTATCAGGGGGCGGGCAGCTCCATGATTACGCCCGCCAGATTGACCACGCCCCGGAACGCTTTTGACGAGATGGGCATTTCCTATGCCTTCTGCCGTGGCTGTGAGGAGAACAAAACCGAGGCGGACGCTTCTCTGGTGGCCGAAGCGGTGGAGAAAGCGTCCCAGTATGAAAAAATCCTCGTGTTTGCCGGTCTGACCGACTATGTGGAAAGCGAGGGCGGCGACCGGGAGAATATGTGTCTGCCGGAGAATCAGCTGGCGCTTTTGGAGGCTCTGGTCAAAGCCGGGAAGCGGGTGGCGGTGGTGCTCTTCGGCGGAGCGCCGGTGGAACTGCCCTTTGCGGATTCCGTCAGCGCCATCCTTAATATGTACCTGCCGGGACAGAACGGTGGAACCGCTGCGGCATGGCTGTTGTTTGGCGAGGCCAATCCCGGTGGACGGCTGGCGGAGACGTGGCCCATGGCCTATGCCGACGTGCCCTTCGGGGATTCTTTCGGGAAAACGCAAAACGAAGTCTACAAAGAAAGCGTCTATGTGGGCTATCGCTACTATCTGACCGCAAATAAAAAAGTGCGGTATCCTTTCGGCTATGGACTGTCCTATACGACCTTTGACTGGGAGGATATGCAGATTACAGACCTTGGGAAGCGGATTCAGGTATCCTGTACCGTGAAAAACACCGGAACACGGGACTGCGCAGAGGTGGTGCAGCTCTATGTCGCCGCACCCGAAAGCGCCGTCTGGAAACCCAAACGGGAGCTGCGCGCCTTTGCCAAGGTCTACCTGAAGGCAGGCGAGCAGCGCCGGGTTGAGTTATCCTTTGACAAGGATGATCTGCGGTATTTTGACATTCACAGAAATGATTGGGTCATGGAGCAAGGCACATATGAGCTTTTACTGTGCTCTGATTGCGAGGCAGTGAAATTACATGACACCATTGTGCTGGACGGCGAAACTGCAGCTTCGCCCTATGATGCAGACGTCGATGCAGTGTACCGCCGAGCTGCGTTAGCAGGTGTGACCGATTCCCTGTTTACGCAGATGAGCGGACTGCAAATTCCGCCGCTGCCGCCCAAAACGCCCATCCGGCTGGAATCCCGCTTCTCCGATCTGCAAGCCACGTTTATGGGCAGAATCCTCTACAATGCTGTGCTGGGGGTAGCCCGGAAGCAGATGAAGGAGGCCCTGCGGCTGCCCCCCGGAGAAAAACGGGACAACCAGATTAAGGGAGCGCAGTTCTTAGAGCGGATCCTCAGCTCCAACTCGCTGATTACCATGTCCATGTCAGCGGCAAATTCTTTCCCTTATAGCTTTGCGGAGGGCTTTGCCGCCCTTGCCAACGGGCACATTCTCCGGGGAGCAAGGTGCTTCCTGACCAAAATCAAAGTACCGGCGCTGCCGAAGGAACAGGAGAAATAGAATATGAAAACAACAACGCACAAGCTGCCTGCTAGCCGGATTCGATCCGAGAACGTCACCGCAAAGGAAAAATGGCTGGGGTATCTGCTGGGGCCCGCCGGGGCACTGCTGCTCAACGCCGTATTGGCTACTTACCTCAATGTCTACTATACCGATGTGCTCAAGCTGACCGGCGTATGGGGCGGCGCTTTTCTGGTGGTTTTCCCCATCATCTCCAAAATCGTTGATGCCATCACCAATGTAGCCATGGGCTACATCATTGACCGCACCCGCACCAAAGAGGGTAAGGCCCGGCCGTGGCTGCTGCTGTCTGCACCGCTGCTGGCGGTTACAGGGATTCTGCTGTTCACGGTGCCCAGCGGCTCCGAAACTGTGCAGGTCATTTGGCTCATGGTCAGCTATAACCTGTTCTATTCCTTCGCCTATACGATTTTCAACATGAGCCACAATCTGATGGTCCCGCTTTCCACACGGGACACCACCCAGCGCGGCAGCCTCTCGGTATTCAACCAGATTGCCACCATCATGATGAGCGGTATTCTGGTGGCGCTGGTATTCCCCATGGTCATCATGCCTGCCATCGGCGCAGACAAGAGCAAGTGGATCGTCCTGATGAGCGTGCTGTCTATTCTGGCGCTGCCGCTGACCTTGTTGGAATACTTCTTCACCAAGGAGCGGGTCACGCTGGAAAATCAGGGCACAGAAGAAGCTGCCATTCCATTCCGGGCTCAGCTCAAGGCGATTTTCACGGATCGCTATATGCTCATCATCTATGCCTATTTCCTGATCTATACCTTCGGCACCAGCATCAAAAATCTGAGCCTCGTCTATTTCTGCAACTATGTGCTTGGTACCTACAACGACGGCATTACCCAGACCCTGATTTCGGTGATCGGCGGCATTCCCATGGGCATCGGCATTTTTGCCGTGTGGCCGTTGGCAAAAAAATTCGGCAAACGGAATGTAACCTTAGTGGGATTTATTTTGTACGCTATCGGCAGCGCGGTGTGCTGGCTGTTCCCCACCAACATGGTTATTATGCTCGTCGGGCAGTTTATTAAGAATATCGGCGGTCTGCCATGCTCCTATGTATTTATGGCGCTGTTTGCGGATGTACTGGATCATGTGGAGTGGCGCAGCGGCATCCGCTGTGACGGCATTGCCATGAGCGTGTACAACATCATTGCAGTCGCTATGGTGGGAATCTGTACCGGCATTTTCAACGGAATGCTCTCCCAATCCGGGTATGTCGCTCCCTCTGTTGTAGGCGGCGTGACGGTGGCAGCAGAACAGTCGGCAGCCGTAAAAAGTGCAATCACATTCGGCTTTGTTGGGCTGGAGGTCATTACCGGTATCATTCTTGCTGTCCTGCTGGTATTCCTGAATGTCGAAAAGAATATCGACAAAGAGCAGGCGGAGATCAAGGCCCGCCGGGAAAAGGGGTCTGCCGAATGAAAGCAATCCGACCGAGAACAGAATACCTGAAGAACCCGCTTGGAATTGACATGGAGCACCCTCGGTTGCTGTGGAACTGTGAGGGCGGAAAGACGCAGACCGCATTTCAGATTCTGGCCGAGACGGACGGAAAAAACGTGTGGGACAGCGGAAAAGTTTCTTCCGCTTCCATGCACGCCGACTATCCCGAACAGCTTATCTCCCGGCAGCAGGTCTGCTGGAAGGTTCGGCTCTGGGATGAAAATGAGAACTGCGGCGATTGGTCGGAGGAAGCCTTCTTCGAAATGGGGCTGCTGTCCCATTCAGATTGGCAGGCTAACTGGATTGCCGGAGACTATTCTGTCCGCAAAAAGCAGCGCTATCCCGTAGAATGCTTCCGCAAGACTTTTTCGGCGGAGCGCGTAGCCAAGGCCCGCCTGTATATCACCGCCTGCGGCCTGTATGAGGCACGGCTCAATGGACGGCGCATCGGAGATTTTGTGCTGGCTCCTGGCTCCACTGACTACCGCAAACGCATCCAGTATCAGACCTATGACGTGACCGAGCTGCTCCAAAGCGGAGAGAACGATTTAACCGTAGAGCTGGCAGACGGCTGGTATCGCGGCTCCAGCGGTGCCAAAGGCCGCACCAACACCTATGGTACACAGAGCAAGCTGTTGGCACAGCTGGAGCTGACCCATACAGATGGGCGTATGGAGACAGTCTGCACCGATGAAAGCTGGTGGTGGAGCAACGACGGCCCAATCCGCTTTGCCGACCTCAAGGACGGCGAGGTAGTGGATGCAAGATTTGCACCCTCCTATTCCGGGAAAGCCCGAAGGATAAAATACACCGCCAATCTCACCGCTTCCGACAATGTCCCGGTCATGGAGCGGGAGCGTTTTTCTCCGGTGGAGCGAATCACCACCCCCAGCGGAAAAACCGTGCTGAAGTTTCCCCAGAATCTCTCCGGCTATCTTTCCTTCCGCCTGACGGCACACGAGGGGCAAAAAGTTCACATCACACTGGGCGAAATGCTCGGCGATGACGGAGAACTGACCCTGAAGAATATCCAGTGCGTGCATCACGGCAAGCGTACCCCGCTGCAGGAGTTGGACTATACCTGCAAGGCGGGACGGAACGAATATACGCCGAAGTTTTTTTATGGCGGCTTTCAGTATGCGCAGGTGGATACGGACATCCCATTTGAGGCGGAAGACTTCACTGCCGTGGCGGTGTACAGCGCTTTTGAAGAAGCGGGGGATTTTGAATGCTCGCATCCGCTCATCAATCATCTCTATCGCAATACCCGCTGGTCACTGAAAAGTAATTCCACAGACCTTCCCTCCGACTGTCCCACCCGGGAGAGGATGGGCTGGACCGGCGACAGCCAGATTTTCTTCAACACGGCCTCTTATCTGGTGGACTACGCGGCCTTTGCCCGCAAGCACGTCCGGGACATGTACGACCGGCAATGGAACAGCGGCCGACTGCCCCAGATTGCGCCCTATGCACACGAGGACTGGTTCATGTGGGTTATGAACGGCTCTGTAGGCTGGGCTTGTGCCGGCGTGTATATTCCCCTGTATTTCTATCGGAAATACGGCGATGACCGGCTGCTGCGGGCGTATTACGACGGAATGCTCCGCTATGCGGATTTTATGATTCGCCGGGCGGGAAAATGGGGCGGCGTATACGCCAAGCCTATGCACCTGTCCCACAAGAACCGGAAATATGCCGTCAACTGCGGCCAGTCCTACGGGGAGTGGGCAGAGCCCAACGACGTGATGGCCTTCCAGTGGTATGACTTTGCCGCACCCCATCCGGAGGAATCCACCGCCTACACCTATTTCACCCTGAAGCGGGTGCTGGAGGCGGCGGAGATTCTAGGAAAGCCCGAAACGCCGCAGCTCAAGCGCATCCGGGAATACAGCGAGGGAGCCAGACGAGCCTATCAGGAGCTGGTTACCAAGGAGAAATTCACGCTGGACACCGACCGTCAGGCCAAGCTGGTGCGGCCTCTGTACATGGGCCTTCTGACGGAGGAACAGACCAAATTCGCCGAAAAGCGGCTTATCCAAGCCATGGAACACTACGGCTGGCGGCTGGGCACGGGCTTTCTTTCTACACCGCTGATTCTGGACGTGCTGGCGGAGCTGGATATTTCCTATGCCTATCGGCTGTTGGAAAATGAGGAAATGCCCGGGTGGTTGTTCATGCCCAAATCCGGCGCTACCACCATCTGGGAAGCATGGGAGGGCAACACTACGAAAGACAAGGGTATTGCCTCCCTGAACCATTACTCCAAGGGCGCAGCCTGCGAGTGGTTGACGAACACCATGTGCGGTATTCGGTTGGACGGTGAAAACCACTTTGTGCTTGCGCCCCGACCGGGCGGCAGCATCACCTTTGCCAGAGCGTCCTATCAGAGCGTTTACGGCAGCGTGAAAACGGACTGGGCAGAAACGGAAACCGGCTATCGACTGGCGGTCACGATTCCTGCCAATACCACGGCGGAGGTTATTCTTCCGGATGGAAGCCGCCGCACGGCAGAAGCAGGAACACATCAATACGAATGGAAGAAAGCATGAGAAAATATTACCTTGCCATTGACATTGGCGCATCCTCCGGGCGGCACATCGTCGGCTGGCGCGAGGACGGAGAAATCAAGGCAAAGGAAGTCTACCGTTTCCCGAATGGCGTACAGGAGCAGGACGGCCATTTGATATGGGACATAGACGCACTGCTTTCCCATGTGAAAGCGGGCATCGCGGCGGCAAAGACGGAATTTTCGAGCATCATCAGCCTGTCCATTGACACTTGGGGCGTGGATTATGTGCTGCTGCGGGGCGAAGTGCATGTGCTGCCCGTCTATGCCTACCGGGACAGCCGGACGGAAGCGGTGATTCCGCAGGTGTACTCGATTCTGCCCTTTTCGGAGCTGTACCGCAGAACAGGGATTCAATTTCAGCCTTTCAACACCATCTATCAGCTTTACGCCGACAAGTTGGCCGGGCGGCTGGAGGGCGTGACAGACTTTCTCATGCTGCCGGAGTATCTTTTGTGGCGGCTCTGCGGCATAAAGGCGAAGGAGTACACCAACGCCACCACCACAGGACTGGTCAGCGCCAAATCCGGAGAATTTGACGCTGAGATTATTTCCCGATTGGGTCTGCCGCCGATGTTCCCAAAGCTGCAAAAGCCGGGAGCGCTGCTTGGAGAATATGAGGGAATCCAATGCGTCCTGTGTGCAACGCACGACACGGCTTCGGCGGTGGAGGGCATTCCCATGGAGGAAAATGCGCCCTACATTTCCTCTGGTACATGGTCGCTTTTGGGCGTCAAGACACCGAAACCGTTGACGGATGCAGCAAGTCAGGCCGCCAACTATTCCAACGAGGGCGGCGTGGACTACAACCGCTATCAAAAAAACATCATGGGAATGTGGCTGGTGAATCGTCTGAAAGATGAACTTTGCCCGCAGATGCCGTTCCCGGAAATCGTCAGGCTGGCGGAAGATAGCGGTTTTGACGAGACGGTGGATGCCAACGCCCCGGAATTTCTCTCGCCGGTCAGCATGAAGGCGGCGTTTGACGCGGCACTGGACAGGAAACCGCAGAGCGTAGGAGATTATTTCCGCTGTGCCTATCGCTCATTGGCGTTTAGCTATGGGGAGGCACTTGCAGAACTGGAAGCCAACACCGGGAGCCGATACGACCGACTATATATCGTCGGCGGTGGGGCAAAAAATGACTTTCTCAATCAATTGACCGCACGGGCCACGGGCAAGCAGATCATCGCCCTGCCCATCGAGGCAACAGCACTGGGCAATCTGAAAATTCAAATGGAGGCAGACCAATGAGCTACACAGAGGCAAAGAAAGCATATGAAGCCTTGGAAATCAATGTCGAAGCAGTGCTGGAAAAGCTGAAAACCGTGCCGGTTTCCCTGCACTGCTGGCAGGGCGACGACGTGCGCGGCTTTGACACCGACCCTGCCAAGCCGCTCACGGGCGGCATCCAGACCACCGGCAATTATCCCGGCCGCGCGAGAACGCCGCAGGAGCTGATGGCAGACATCGAGGAAGTCCTGAAGCTCTGCCCCGGCACAAAGAAGCTGAATCTTCACGCCAACTATGCCATTTTTGAGGACGGCGAGTGGGCCGACCGGGACAGGCTGGAGCCGAAGCACTTTGCGCCGTGGGCGGAATTTTGCAAAAAGCACGGCCTCGGTGCGGACTTCAATCCGACGTTTTTCTCCCATCCCAAATGCGACCCGCTGACGCTGAGCTCTCCCAATGAGGCCACGCGGCGCTTCTGGATTGACCACGGCAAGGCGTGCGTGCGCATTTCGCAATATCTGGCAGACGAGCTGGGTCAGCCCTGCACGATGAATATCTGGACGGGCGACGGCTTCAAGGACATTCCTGCCGACCGCCTCGGGCCGAGAATGCGCTATAAGGAGTCCATCGACGAGATCCTGTCCGAGCCGTATGATTTCAACAAGGTCAAGCCCTGCATCGAGAGCAAGGTGTTCGGCATCGGTGTGGAGAGCTACACCGTCGGCTCTGCGGAGTTCGCCCTGAGCTACGCCGCCATGCATCGGGGAAAATGCATCCCCCTGATGGACAACGGCCACTATCATCCCACCGAGGTCGTGAGCGACAAAATTCCGGCGCTTCTGACCTTCTTCCCGGAAATCGCGCTGCACATTACCCGCCCTGTCCGCTGGGACAGCGACCACGTGGTGCTGTTCGATGATGAGACGAAGGAGCTTTGCAAGGAAATCGTCCGCTGCGGCGGTCTGGACGGGCGGGTGCATATGGCGCTGGACTATTTTGACGCTTCCGTCAACCGCATTGCCGCGTGGGCAACGGGTCTGCGCAATGTGCAGAAGGCACTGCTGAACGCCCTCTTGATGCCGGACATGACCGCAGAGCAGAACGCGGGCAATTTCACCGATCTGCTCGTCCGTCAGGAGGAGCTGAAAACCATGCCCTTCGGCGAAATCTGGGATGAATACTGCCGCCGCTGCGGTGTGCCGGAGGATGGTCAGTGGCTGCCGGAGGTCCGCAAATATGAAAATGAAATTCTGAGTAGGAGGGGATAAGGAAATGAATGATATTTTTACGGCTCCGTTTCTGACGGAGATGCGGCAGACCGCCGCCAATATGTACCGATTGGGCTGGGATGAGCGTAACGGCGGCAATATCAGCCTGCTGCTGGATGAAGCTGAGGTGCAGAAATATCTGGATACAACGCACATCCTGCGCACGCTGCCTCTGGGGTTTGATGCGGCGGCTCTGGTCGGAAAATATTTTCTGGTCACCGGCACCGGTAAGTATTTTAAGAATGTGGACGGCGCCCCGGAGACAAATCTGGGCCTTGTCCGTATTTCTAATGACGGACAGCACACAGAGCTGCTCTGGGGCTATAAAGACGGAGGCCGGTTTACCTCGGAATTTCCTGCGCATCTAATGAGCCATATGGCCAGATTGAAAATTGACCCGGAAAACCGGGTAATCATGCACTGCCATCCCACGAACCTGCTGGCAATGACCTATGTGCATGAGCTTTCCAATCAGGCATTCAGCCATACCCTCTGGCAGATGAGCACCGAGTGCATCGTGGTGTTCCCTGAGGGCGTAGGCGTGCTGCCGTGGATGCTCTGCGGCACCAATGAGATTGGTGAAGCTACCGCGAAGAAAATGCAGGATTATCGGCTGGTTGTCTGGTCTATGCACGGCATTTATGGTGCGGGCAAGACTATGGACGAAGCGTTCGGCCTGATTGAAACCGCAGAAAAAGCGGCTCAAATCTATATGCTCACTGCCCATCTGCCCCGCATCAATACCATTACGGACAACCAGCTCAAGCTGTTGGCAGAGGCATTCAAGGTGGATTACCGCAAGGAATTTCTGAAATAAGGTCAAAGGTAAAACAAAGAGGATCACAATGGCAATCCGCACCGTTGTGGTCCTCTTGCAGCTTTACATTAAAAAACGAATTACAATCCCAATAAGTAAGGGCGTTCAAGATAAGCGAACACCACGGTGAAAATGCCCTTGACAAATTTAGTCTCAGAAGCGGATTTTAGAAAAGTATTGCCGGGATCACGGCTATACAGCCATCCGCCACTACGACGAGGACGACGGATATTCGGGAACCAACTTCAACCGGCCCGGATTCCAGCGGATGCTTGCCGACATCAAGGCGGGCAAGATCAAGCGCGTTGTCGTTAAGGATATGAGCCGGTTCGGGCGTAACTATTTGCAAGTCGGAATGTATACGGAAATGCTGTTTCCAGAGTACGGCGTCCACTTTATTGCCGTCAATGACGGTGTGGACAGTGTGCGCGGGGACAGC
>OBAR01002396.1_pt1 | contig 13176 bp, 17 predicted proteins | sample 1517911 | NCBI WGS metagenome assembly OBAR01 (sample SAMN04571709, study PRJEB22368) | human gut metagenome | biome: human gut; material: stool | host: Homo sapiens | place: Luxembourg | collected 2012-10-26
GTGCCGCTGAGACTTTGTATCATGCCGCAGCGAGACAGCTCGGAACGAAAGGCTAGTGGGCCATCCGGGGTGGAGCCACGATATAGTCGAGGGCCAGGGAAGGATTTCGCCGCACCTCCGGGTCGTGAGAGGAAACGCCGGTGAACTGCCGGCCAGGGGTATTCCGCTGCCGTTGGGCATTGACCTCCTTGACCCGTTGGATCACCTCAAACAGCCTGGCTCGACCGGAAATGCCATAAGACTTCAGGGAAGGTGTGACCGCCAGACAGATGGTCTTTTCAGTGCGGCTCAGGTCCGCCACCACGAGGTTGGTGTCCAGTGGATTCAGCCCACGCTCGATGCACTCCACACTTGCGTAAAACGATTTTAGATCACAGCAAATGTAGGTTCGCTCCTTCATGCTTCGGTCACCCCTTCCTCTTTATCTTCCAACACATTTTCAAAGCCATTATAGCACATTTGTTCTGGTTGTTCTATTGTGAAAAAACACCATCTTATGCCCATTGGAAAACCAGCACAGAATGCTGTGATTCCTATACTCCAAGATCCAGCCATGAAATTGATGGTAGCATTTCCTGAACAATCCCTCAAAGGTCGTTGCTTTCAAAAGCCACCGGCTGGCATCGACTCGAATTCGTTCCTTATAGTTTTTAGGGAAATAATAGCATAATCTTTTATCATTTTCTCGAAGACCTGCAATTTTTGAAAACACAGTTTCAAGCTTATCCAAAGGTATATCGTCTACTGTTATCGTGTTCGGCGGTGACTTCGGCAGGTATTCTCCCTGATCTGAAAATATATAAGCATCGGCACAATGGGAGAATCCGGCTTCGGTCCTTTTATATAATACGATTTTATCAAAATTTATATTGGTTTCATAATTGATGAAAGACAGGAAATCAAATAACGCCAGATAATATTGCGGTAATTCTTCACAAGACTGCTTAATGCCTGATTTGAGCTCAAATGAAAAAACAGCATTGATATTACCAAGATTTGATTTACCCGCTTGGGTTATCACATAGCGCGACACATTTAATTTGCATGTGCATTCTTTGTAGTCAAACGAAATCTCAGTCTCATCAAACGGTTTGAGCTTTATTGCCATACTACCGTCCCAACTCTTCCAATCAAAATCAGTCGATATTGCCCTCTGCGGAGGATAGAAGGAGTTTAGGGCATCCGAATAAAATGATACCTTCTCAAAGGTGAAATCATATGGATTACCTATGTTTCCACTGGACAAAACATATCCTATAGGGTAAAACCATACTTTTTGATATAACGATGAGAAGGAGAATCTGCATTTAAGAAATAAAATCTGCCTGTTGTCTGAAGTAACACCGAAAATAGATTTTTCTTCATCGATGTTTTGAAAGTCTCTACAGCATTCCCATGCGGCACCAACGATGTTAACTCTGCGCCCCTCAAGGAAAAAAGGATATGATTTATCCTTGTGCTTTATTGAACCATAAATAATTGATGACATATCCCTTACTCCTTCATCTTCGTTTTGTTCTTATCTCTTGATTCCATAGGAGATATTCGAGCTCTGACACTGAAAATTTTCTGTTGCTATAACAGTCTGATGAAATAAAAAGTTGATTGTACCGGATCTGTCATTTTTCAGTTCCATTCTTTCATCAGAAGAAAGTCGCGGATATTCCGGTGCTTGATCCCGTTCCTGCTCATGTCAAACTCGTCGAGGGATACGACATACTTGGGGAAATTGTCCTGGATGCCATCGTATGCACCGAACTCCCGTTTCACAGTATCTTCAGAGGCCAGCAGGTATGTTACCTGCACATAGAGTTTTTCTCCTCTTTTTTCGCATACAAAGTCAATTTCTTTTTCTCCTGCTCTGCCTACTGTGACAACATAACCCCGTCGCAGCAGTTCCATGTAGACAATGTTTTCGAGGATCAGGTTGATGTCCTTCATGTTCCCGCCGAACACAGCCTCCCGAATGCCGTGATCCGCAATATAATACTTTTCGTTGGAGGCCAGTATCTGCTTGCCCTGCAGGTCTTGGCGCTTTACCTGATAGAAGAGATATGCGTCACAGCAGTACCGCACATAGTTCAGGATGGTTTCCGCCGCGACAGTCCGCTGCTCATTTTTGAAAAACTTAGCCAGAGAGGACGCTGAGAAAACCGTTCCGACATTTGCGGTCATATACGCGATGATGCGCTCCAGCAAATCAATATCCCGAATCTTGTTCCTTTTTACGATATCCTTGAGCTGCACAGAATTGAATAGATCTGTGAGATACTGTCGGGAGGGTTCTTCCTCGTACCGGAGGTTGGCCAGATAGGGCATTCCTCCGGCCAGCAGGTATTTTTGAAAGCATTGCTGGATCGAATCGCTTGGTGCGATTGTGTGGTACAGTTCCAGGAATTCAGCGAAGGAGAATGGGTAAATCACAAACTCCACATACCGTCCGCCAATATAAGTGGCCAGTTCACCGGACAGCAGTTTTGCGTTGGAGCCCGTAATGTAGATATCGCAGTCCAGCGCCACTCGCAAAGAATTGACGCACTTTTCCCAGCCCTCTACTTCCTGGATCTCGTCAAAAAACAGATACGCTTTTCCCTCGATGCCCTCTGCCCGTTTTATGATCTCATCGTGCAGAGCCGTTGCGGTCTGCAGATGGGAGTACCGCATATCTTCAAAATTGATTGAGATCATCTGAGACGGGGCAACACCAGCCTCCGCCAGTTCCTCTTTGATCAGTTCCAGCATCACCGACTTACCGGAGCGGCGAATGCCGGTCATTACCTTAATCAGTTCGCCCCCAATGAAGGGACGGATGCGGTTCATATACAGTTCTCGTTTGATCATGATTGGAGCGCCTCCTTTCTATCGTTGACCTCAGTATATCCCATTTACAACTGAAAATCAACTGATATAATCTAATTTTATCAGTTATAACTTATAAAATTAGTCGTATGTTGGCGCAAACACTGTACACAGCTTTTCAATTTCTCTCAAAGAAGCCCCCGAATGCACTCACTTTCCAGTTCAACGATGTCGCCTATCGGTATCCTTAAGCCATCAACCAGAATCAATACCTGATCCGCCTCATGGATTCTTTTCAGCCTCCCGGTTGATACGATATACCGGCCGCCGTCTTTCTTTGCGTCGGGCTGGAACCAGGTCACCGTGATTTCCGGCCGCTCTTTGATCCGCTCCAACAGCAGTTGCTGTTTTAAGTCCAAGGCTGCCCTTGCGTCCTCATCTAACTCCATACGCTGGTCAGTCAGCCGTGCCGTTTCCGCAAGTGCGGCGCTGTGGCCGGACAGGGCCGCGAAGGGCGCAAACTGAGCCGCACGGTCTGAGAGCGGCATCCTCGGGTGCTTGGCTGAGGTAGGATGCGGCAGGCTGATGATATCATCATATGGTCCGGTCATGCTTTGTGGCCTCCGATTTGGTTGTTTCTCTCCTTGGCTGTGGCGCCGTCCTCCAGATTCAGCCCTTTGAGGATGGCGTTCTTGCCAAAACGCTTTTTGATGCCCAGCATGGTTTCCTGGAGTTTTCTCTCCCGTGCATAGGCAGTGTCAGCCTCTTTTTTCTGCTTTTCCTTTGCCGAGTAGTCCATAAACAGGTCGATCTGCTCCGGCAGATCCTCCGGCACAGAAGACTCGTCCAGCAGGCGATTGGCGCAGAGAGTCAGCCGGCGGGCCAGCAGGGTTTTATCTACGATCCGGTCATACAGGCTGGTGGCTGCCTTGAGCAGCTCCTCGCCGGAGGAAGTATATCCGTCCAGATTGACTGTACCATGAGCATGCTTGGGAATTTTGCGCCCATAGCGGTCCGTGGTGACCTCTCCGGTGTAGGCTGTACCCTTGAGGTTTTCGATGTCATAGCCTACTGTGAGGACCAGTTGGTTGGTCGCAAGCCGCTTATCTACCAATTCCAGCGCCAGTGCATCGGCCATCTCCTGGATGACCAGCCTTGCCTTTTCAAATGGGTATGGGTACTGCAGGATCTGCCCGGAGACGATGCTCTTGTTTTCTGGTTTGTATGCCTTAATGTCCGCAATGGTGCAGGGTTCCCAGCCCCAGGCGTGGTCAATAAGCAGCTCCGCGTTTACTCCGAACAGTTTATAGAGCAGTTCCTCGTTGTGGTAGTCCGTGGATTTGCCGATGGAGCACCGGGCAATATCTCCCATGGTGTACAGGCCGTGTGCCTCCAGCTTGGCGGCATAGCCTTTTCCAACCCTCCAGAAGTCGGTGAGCGGACGGTGGGTCCAGAAGGAGCGGCGATAGCCCATCTCATCCAGTTCTGCGATGCGGACGCCGTATTCATCGGCGGGGACATGCTTCGCGCCAATGTCCATGGCGACCTTGGCCAGATACAGATTCGTCCCAATGCCCGCCGCAGCGGTGATACCGGTCGTCTGCAGAATGTCGAGGATGATTTTCCGGGCAAATTCACGGGCCGACAGATGGTAGGTCTGCAGGTAGCTGGTGGCGTCGATGAACACCTCATCGATGCTGTATGGGTAGATGTCCTCCGGCGCCACATGCTTGAGGTAAACACTGTAGACGCGGGTGCTCCAGTCAATATAGTGGGCCATCCGGGGTGGAGCCACGATATAGTCGAGGGCCAGGGAAGGATTTCGCCGCACCTCCGGGTCGTGAGAGGAAACGCCGGTGAACTGCCGGCCAGGGGTATTCCGCTGCCGTTGGGCATTGACCTCCTTGACCCGTTGGATCACCTCAAACAGCCTGGCTCGACCGGAAATGCCATAAGACTTCAGGGAAGGTGTGACCGCCAGACAGATGGTCTTTTCAGTGCGGCTCAGGTCCGCCACCACGAGGTTGGTGTCCAGTGGATTCAGCCCACGCTCGATGCACTCCACACTTGCGTAAAACGATTTTAGATCACAGCAAATGTAGGTTCGCTCCTTCATGCTTCGGTCACCCCTTCCTCTTTATCTTCCAACACATTTTCAAAGCCATTATAGCACATTTGTTCTGGTTGTTCTATTGTGAAAAAACACCATCTTGTACCCATTGGAAAACCAGCACAGAATGCTGTGATTTCTAAAGCGATATGCCTCCATCTTTCTGCCGCAACTGTAAAAGAGAGCCGCCAGTCTGGAAACCGGCGGCTCTCTTTTGTCAGTCATTTTTTCTCTCTGCTTGTTCCTCCAGGGCAAGGAAATGGTCGAAGTCGCTTTCAAACATGCGATCCTGCACAATCCGGTATTTTTCAAACTCGCTCTCTGCGAAGGCTTTGGCGATCTCATGCGTCACCCGGCCGGTGTCGTGGAGGATCTCATGCTCATTGAATTCCAGGAAGCGATTCAGCCGCTGTGACCAGTCCTGCATGGTCATAGGGATATGGCGGCCTGCCTGGTATTCCGCATAGTCCAGGTACATGGTCACAATGCGTTCCAGCGCCTGCAGTTCCTCTCTGGAAAGATAGTTCTTAGCAATGGACACATCATACTTCTGTATTTTTCCGTTTGGATACTGCTCCCAGGAAGTTAAGCCCATGTGAGGTTTTTCAGCGTTGGCTCGCTCCACAATCAACTCCGCCGCAGTATGACGGTGGATCGCCCAGTGGAGTTTGTTCTGTACCTCGGAAAAAAACAGGCGTGTGGTTTTGGCTGATTTATCATAATCCAGAGCCGTGGCGTAGATGTCGGTGATCTTTTGGTAGAACTTGCGTTCAGACATCCGAATCTCCCGGATCTGCTCCAGAAGGTGGTCGAAGTATTCCTTGGTAAGTACACTACCCCCGTTTTTCAACCGGTCACTGTCCATGGCCCAGCCCTGAATGGTGTAGTCCTTAACGATGGTATTGGCCCACTTGCGGAACTGGACCGCCCGGTCATTGTTGACCTTGAATCCAACCGCAATGATCATCTGCAGATTGTAGTGCTTCACCTGGCGGCTAACCTGACGGGAGCCCTCAGTTTGAACTATCCGGAAATTCCGGATAGTTGCCTCCTCTGTCAGCTCACCATCCTCATAGATCTTCTGGATGTGCTCATTGATTGTCCGAACATCCACATCATAGAGAGCCGACATCATCTTCTGGGTCAGCCAGATATTCTCATCCTCATAGCGCATTTCCATGCTCTCTGTACTGTCACCGGTAGCGGCCACAAAGGTCAGGTATTCCGCTGCGCTGGATCGGATCGCCTGTTCTTGTTTATCGTTCCGCACTGCAACGCCTTCTTTCTTCTGTATCAATTCCATATTGGGCCAGCAGTTTCCGAGCTTCGGCTTCTCCCTCCGGTGTGATGAGGGCGGGATAGGTTCGCCCGGCAGCGTTGATCAGCCCTTCCTCTGAAAGTTTGTTCAGCAGGTCGTGATCATAGCCCTTCCAGCATCGGCGGACAAGGGGATACTTTTCCAGTTCCTTTTTCTTGACCGCCCGCATTTCCGGTGTATCCCGTTCCTCCCAGGAGGTCAGGTACATCAGCATGAGGGTCAATTCCCGAATGGTTTTCTTCTGTTTTTCCGGCATTAGCCTGTCCTCCAATCTTTTTGACTTACTACCATCATATCACAGGACGGGCTGTTCGTCTATTCCACAATCATTCCGGGATATACATCGGACCACTCCGTATGCGTCATTACTCCGCTGCTGGGAGCGCAGTGGGCGAGAACGCAGTCCGCTGTCCAGTTGACCCATTCCGAGTTCACCAGAGCCTCTTGGTATTCCTCAGTCCAGCCACGGACTGTATTATGGACTTATTACATCATCATTCCTGTACATATTTCTTCGCCTGTTTCATCTTCCGCACCCATCATTCCTATAAAAGAGGACTCCATATACTCGTCATAAGCCCGTGCGTATCTCTCGTACTTCTCACCGCCGGTTTCTTTCAGAACGGTTTCATCAAATGTCCATAAAGGGTAGGAGCAGAACCCACTTTCTTTGTAGAGCCCAGTATCTTTAGCAAATCCACGATTGAGCAGCTGCGGCGCAAAGGGACAGTTGTTTATATCGACATATGCACTGTTTTTCAAGCCAATAAATTCTTCAAAAGATTTTGTAAGAATAGCGAACTGTTCTTTCTCATCTGCTCCTTGGATAGGCATATCAAGAACAATCGCAAGGCCAGGCAGTTCTTTGCCCATAAAATCATAAACCGTGTACAATTCCACCCTCGGCTCCAATATAACGGGCGTCTCAAAATAATCTTTAATTTCAAATGTCATTTTTTCCTCCTGATAACAAAATATCACCTATGCTCTACCATATATGTAAAATCGCTTTTTCCCTTTGTGTAGCCTATCTCTTTGCTCATTTGGCGTCTTCCACTCCGTTCAGAATAAAAGACCAGGGAATGCTGGTTACCCACTCCCTGATCCATTGCGATTAAAAACCCAGTTCAGATATCTTTTCCCACTGGAGGATGTATTTCTGATCTATGATTCGATTCTCATGGTAATGGCCGAAAAACCAGTAGGCGAATTTACACCGCTGGCTGACCATTTCAAGAAAGTCCGTCAGTTCATCCGTTCCATAGGATGGATTGATCTCCTGCACCACACCGCTGGGAGCGCAGTGGGTGAGAACACAGTCTACCGTCCAGTTGACCCGTTCCAAGTTTGCCAGGGCTTCTTGGTACTCCTCCAAGCTGGGCATCTCCTCCTCCCACCAGCTCACGCCTTTGACCCGGAACATGGACCGCATCCGGCGCATCAGCCAATACTGGCGCTCGAAGTCCGGAGCGGCGGGATCAAGGATTCCATCCTGAATATCATGGGAGGCCGCACCGCCCATTGTGAACCAGGCGAGGCCGCCGAAGTCGAAGACCTGTCCCCGCATAAGGTGCAGGACATGCTCCCGCACAACATGGACCCGTCCGCCATTCCATTCTTTTTCTGGTAGAGTGTTCAGCAAGTCAAAATTCTCATGGTTCCCATCCACGAACAGGGTGGTGAAGGGCTTCTTGTTCAGCCAGTCCAACCAATATTGATCTTTCTGGCTTCCATCCCACAGTCCTCCAAAATCACCCGCGATGACCACATAGTCCCCCCGGCTCATCTCCTTCTGCTGTGGGAAGTATTTGCTCCCAAAGCGTTGGAAGTCGCCGTGAGTATCACCCGTAATATAAATTGCCATTCCATCGCACCTCGATTTACAGGGTCATTTGCTGCTGCCCTGGCAGTGGGGAGCTAATTTCTGCATCGGTTGCCGTGCGGACACCAGGACCGTTCCTGGTTTTCGTTGTCACCAGCAGGCCATCTTGAACAAGCTGCTCCATCAGTTCGCCCACGAAGCGGTTGGCAAGATTATGCTTGCCTTCTTTATCACAGAGCCTGTGTACAGAGAACTTTTGAGCGACATTTAAAGCAACCGGGCCTGTGATATACAGGTTTTTCCGTTTTGTCCGGCACCGTTCCAGAATTTCATGTGTGATCTCCTCGCGCTTGGTCTCCAACTGTGCCAGATATTCCTCATCGGTAATATCCCAATACCTCTCGTAGCAGTCGAAGCCATAGCAGCAGAACGATTTCGCATCCTTCAGCAGATCTTGGATGGCTGGGATCTCGTCCATCTCTATAATACCACTAAAGTTCATCGGATGCAGTATAACTCCTGCCAGCCTTTCGTAACGGTATCGGATGTGCTGTCCCCACCGGGCTGTAGATCCCAGCCCGCACTCTGGAACAGGCTGCGGCTTTCTTCATGAAATTTGGCGGCGTCAGTCTCAGCCGGCCAGCCGGAATCGAACTGATAGCGGCTGCGAATCCGGAAGTAAACTTTTCGGTACTCCACTCTTGCTTCACCTCGTTTTCCTATTCCCAAGTGCTTTTTCAAACAATACCACAAGTAAGGCGGCAACATCTATTCACCAATACCAACAGAATAAATGTTCATAAATTGACCTATTCTACCGATATCCTTCCACCAGACCGACGCTGACCCCAAGCGCCCAGTCAATCTGTTTCATCTCGGAGGTGTCCAATGCTCCAACGCGCTCTCTGAGCCTGGACTTATCAATAGTGCGAAGTTGCTCCAAGAGGATAACGGAACCACAGCTCAATCCATTCGCTTGCCTATTCAAACAAACATGTGTAGGCAGCCGCGGTTTTCCCATCTTGCTGGTGATGGGGGCTGCGATCACTGTGGGGCTGTGGCGGTTGCCTACATTGTTCTGCAGAATGAGTACCGGACGGATACCACCTTGCTCAGACCCGATGACTGGCCGCAGGTCAGCATAGTAAATGTCACCACGGCTGATTTCCTGTCTGCAATATGTTTTCACAGAATACACCTCCTCAGCATATTGGGCTTAATATCACAAAAATAGGGACCGCCTCCGCATCTCCCGCATCTGGTTGGAATGGCTGCTCATACGGCATGTTCCGGTCAGTAAACGGGTTTTGGACAGAAGCGATCCCCATAGCTTCTGATATTAAGACTTCACATTTGTGTTGTCTTTCTTTGGCGCTTGTATTCGACACTACTTCCCCAAGCGCAGGAGCCTGTGCCATTGGCATCAGCTCCATAGGGCGACCATCTGAACCGCGGCTGGCTTCACCGCGTCATGGGACTCTCACCCCCGGCAGGATCTCTGTCGGCCGCCCTCATTGCTTGATCCCCATTTCGGTGGGGGCTGTGACTGGACGGAAGTATCATTATCCCTGGCGGAGTCATTGCGATACAGCTTGCCACAGGCTGTTTTTTGGACGGATGGACCCGCTTAGCACCTTATTTGGCCGTCGTTGATAGAGGGGAAATCCGTCAGGCTGTCATAACCGAACAAAAATGTATAGGTGACTTCGTTTGCAGCCTGTACCAGAACCTCTACAGATGGTTTTCGCGCATCCTCCAGCGTCGCTTGCCCCTGTTCAGCAGGGGCCCCGTCAGGAAAGTATTCAGACAATCGGATATTCGGTTTTCAAGGAACAAGTGAGAAGCATTTCCTTCTCGCTTGTATAGGGGAAGGTGTCGGCATTTTAATAACCCTCCAATTTCAATTTTCTAAAAGTTTTTTCAAAGACTTGAGAATACGGACTTTCCGTTTATGCACTGCAGGCTGTGAAACGCCAATCTCTCTTGCATAGTCAAGTTCACTTTGTCCCTTAAAAAACAACCCCTGTACCAATGCCTGATCCGCAGCAGGCAACGCTGAGATCGCTTGGTACAGGGCCTCTTTCTTTATTTGTTCAAGGATGATGTGTTCCGGAGTGTTGATGGCGTCAATAAACTCCCGGAAATTTTCATAGGCGCCATCCTGACTTCCGATCATCCCACTCGTCTGGATCTCATGGTCAAAAAAGCTCTGATCATTGTCCTTGATATTCCACCGGGTTCTGCAGTAAGTGCGATAGACCTCCTCTGTCACTATGACTTCCTCATATTCCTGAGTGCAGGTGTTAAAAACAATAAGGGTAAACTTCCCGTTGGATTCCATGTGCCTTTCCTCCAAATTTCAAGATTTTGATGGCGAATCAAAATCTTGAAATCAGGGGTACTTGGCGATATAAGCCTCCCAGCCCATGCCGGCCCTCCCAGTGCCGGGCAGAAAAATAGCCGGGGACGCATTTCTGCATCCCCGGCCGATCCCCGCCGCCATATTGCGGCAGGAATACAGAGGGCCGGGACACTTTACAGCGTCCCGGCCCTTGTCAGCTGGTCCTATTCATTTTTGCGCATACCTGCCACTGTACTGAGTATAGCAGAGGCAAAGTCGGAAGGGAGTAGGGATTTCGTCGGTTTTTCATCGGGAATCAGTCGGGATAAAGTCGGGGCATCTCCAATTCTTCCTGAAGTTCCGGCACAGCATAACCAAAAAGGCAGAGGGACAATAAGAAGATCGCCTCGCGCTTTCGGTCATAGAATCAAACTTGGTCTCTATGATAGTTTCAATGGGAACTGCCTGGGGAGGCCCGTCCAACAAAGCGGGATCATACTCTTGCAGGATCTTCCGTCCAATGGTTTCAATTGCGTCCAATCGATACTTTGGTACAGACAAGAAAATCCCCCCTTAGTTCTGGCGGTTCTGTAGCATTTCCATAAATGCCTTCCATTCCTCATCGGTAGCATCTACTTCCTTTGCCACTCTCAATGCTGCGCGGACGATGTCATGCTGGCGGATATAGTCAGGCAGATCGGCCGGAACCGTCTGCCTGGAATCTGCGGCCAGATCCAGCAGCATTTCATGCTCCTGCTTATCCAATTCCAGAAAAGAAGAGATCCGCTCTACAAATGCTCCCTCTGGCGCTGGCCGGCGACCCTGCTCAATATCACACAGGTACCCATTGGAGATACCGAGGTGTTTCGCGGTATCCCGGAGATTTAATTTGGCCTCTTTGCGCCGTGTGCTGATGAAAGCTCCAAAGGTCACTGGTCTCCCTCCTTCATAGAGTTTCGCTGGTTTGCGAACATCTTGTTTATATTATAACTGGCACATCTGTTCGACACAAGGGCAAAAAAGAAAGCAGAGGCCAGGTGTTAAAATTCCATAACACCTGGTCCCTGTTTTAGAGAAACCTGTGGGCGATCCGCTTCATTTCTTCCACACACTCATGAGGTGCTATGATCTGAATCCCGCCCATAAATTTGAATACCCATCCGTAAAAGGTGCCGCTTGGGTCGACTTCAATGTTTGCCGTAAAGTGTTCCTCGTCATATGTGCGGGTTGGTACAGCTTCTCCATAATGGTCTATGATGGTTTTCATCAGCTTGTTCTCACAGAGCAGTTCAACAGAAACTGTGCGGTCAGCAGCAAACATATCAACGATCTTGTTGGTGTAGCCCGCCACATCAAAGTCTTCATCGGGGGTAAAGCCGGAGGGAAGTATCTTGATCCCCGACAGACGGTCTACTCGAAAGTGGGCCATCCGCTGGTGTTTGTGAGAAAAGCCAATCAGGTAATAGTGGTCATTCTTCCATTCCAAAGCGTAAGGGTCCAGTTGATAGAGATAACCGCCATGTTTGAGAACTCGTTTTTTCTCGGGCGTATATTCATAATACTGGAACTGTATCTGCCGCTTTTCCAAGATTGCCGTTTGGATGGCATCAATGATGTAATAGACTTGCTCATTGTCCGGTTTCACCCGGCTGGACAGGCTGGCGAGCTGCCGAAGCTGCTCTGCCTGATGTGTGCTGGTCAGACGGCATAATTTCTGTACCAGTTCCTCGGATTTCCTGGCAGAAATGATCTTCGAGGATGCTACTGCGTCTGTCAGCATTTTCAGTTCTGGATACTCAAACAGGCGGCTTCCCATAAAATATTGGTTTTGGGTACTCTTGACCACCACAATATCAATTCCTGCATCGATCAGCGCATTGGTATCCGCGTAAACAGTCTGCCGCACTGCCTGAATTCCTTTTTCATTCAGATGGGCAATGATGTCAGATACTGTGGCGGGATGGTTTTCATCAGTCCGCTCATAGAGAAACTGGAGCAATTCCAGTATCCGCATATTTGTTGAATTCTGCATACTTCACCTCCTCGATTCTTAAAATGGTCTATTTTGTATGGTGTCCAGTCCCAAAGACCAGGAACAGGGCAACCACACAGAGAAGCAGGCCCATCCAATTCCGGTCTATGATCAGCTTGATTACCGCCGCAAGCAGCAGACCGCCCACCAGGAGCACAACGCCGTTCATTCAGCGTCCTCCCGAGGCATATTTCCCCATGTGGATGTCCAGCACTTCTCTGGGCGGCTGGATCAGCGCGTCCTCATACTGGCACTTCCACTGAATCTCCCGGCTCATCTGGCCATCCGCCACGCCGTCTATGGTTTCCCCATCCTGAATGGGGTTATCATGCTCCAATATGTACGATGCCACATTGTAGGCGTGGTTTACCACCCAGTTGGGGTCCATGTTGTGGAAGTGGTACTGGAGGTCGGGCAGGAACAGGGTGCTCATGCCCACCGTGTCGATGAGCATATCCTCGGTGCCCTCAATGTTGAAGAAGCGGACATTGACCCCGAAGCGAATGAAACGGTCCGACCCCTCAATCTGGTGAGAACGCACATCCTCCGCCAGAAACAGCTTGCCGCAGTTCTGGAAATAGAATGCCTCACAGGTGGGGTACAGCTCCGCCAGAGCCTCCAGAAAGTCGGCATCCAGGTTGGCACGCTCCAGCGCCGGAAGCGCCGCAGCCAGCATATCGGTGGCCACCACCTGATATTTGCACTCCCGGAAGATCCGCTCCCGGTCCTCCTGGCAGTCCCACATCTGGCTCAT
>OBAR01002415.1_pt1 | contig 13084 bp, 9 predicted proteins | sample 1517911 | NCBI WGS metagenome assembly OBAR01 (sample SAMN04571709, study PRJEB22368) | human gut metagenome | biome: human gut; material: stool | host: Homo sapiens | place: Luxembourg | collected 2012-10-26
ACATTTTATGTATGAATTAGTTGGCTGATTTTATAGTATTTACTGAATGTCCCTATTTAACAAATTGAAGTTTTCCCGCTAAAACCGGACTTCAACCTGTTAAATAGCTTTCCTATCAGGTAAACCCCAATTCTTAGTTCATTCTCATAGCACGGAATACTTTCCCTCCGCTTCGTTTTTCCCCTTCTTTATTATATTTTTCTTCTTCCATCTTGGATTTATCGGCTCCCAGCGTGTCACCGATCTTGGTTTGCAGACGAGCTTTGGAATTCATCAGATTTGCTTTGGAGAAAAAATCCGGCGTCACCGCACAAACCTCGTCAATCCATTTGATTCCCTCTTCCACCAAAGCCTTGTCATCGCAAAGTGTAAGGGCTTCGATATTGTTCTGGAAATAATTCAGGTCAGCTCCAGAGCGGAACATATTATAACTCAACACTTCCTTCATTTTATCCAGTAAACCGCGGAAATCTCCTTTCCGGATATAAGCAGCCGTATAAAGCTGTGCCAAAGCTGCCGGAACTCCTGCATAATCGACACTGAGCAGATAGCCGATCAATTCTTCATTCCGCTTTTCATCAAAAGTCTGCCCCATGCCCGGACGCCAATGTGTCAATGCCATTGTCGCCCCCATAATACTATTGTCTAATTTATAGTCAACCACCTCTTTACCGGCCACCGCATAAAATTTATCCCGATTCTGCATGACTTTTTTCAAAGGACCTGACAATGGATCACTGACATACTTTTTCACCAAATCCCAGTTCTCTTTGGTAGCCAACTGCTCCTCAGAAAGGGTATTCAGGTATTCGGAAGCCACCTTTCCCTGTTCTTCCTGCATGTAGGCGGAAGCCAAGGCAGCCAGATAACGGCCCAAAAACTCGCCGTTTCTCTCTCCGGCTTCGTAACGTTTCGTCAAACCGGTCAGGTTGTTCTGCGGATCACCGGCTGTTTTGGCACCCTCCACCAACCATTCTGCGCTACCGGCACCGACCATCCGGTGCACCACCTGTTGTGTTGCCGGATCAACGAACACCAACGTAGGGAATGCCTTCACGCCGAACTGCGTTTTCAGTATAATGCCGTCCTCGTCTTTTTCCATATCATACTTTGCATTCACAAAGGTCTGATTAAAGTAATCGGCTACTTCATCCTTAGTAAACACATTATTCGCCAGCATCTTACACGGGCCGCACCAGGAAGTGTAACAGTCTACGAAAATCAGCTTTTTCTCCTTCTTTGCTTTTTTCACAATCTGCTTCCACACTTTGGTCTGCTCGAAATTGATACTGCGGTTTTGAGCCTCCGCACCAAATAGAATTCCGGCAACCAACATAACCAATAAAAATACTTTTTTCATAATCCTTTTTTATTTCAATGAGTATTCAAATATACAACATCAAATTTTAATTACATCCCCATCGCCGGCATAGCCACGCTTTTCTTAGCGCCACCATTCACCATCTCTTCCAGCTTGTCCATCAGTTTCTGTCCCCGCAGGTTCTTGCCCACTATACGGCCTTCCTGATCCAAGACCAAAATATAGGGAATTCCGGAGAACTGATACAGTTTCATCACATCCTTTCCGGCCTTGGGAGCCTGTACCTGTGCCCAAGGCATATTCTCATCCTTCATGGCTTTTCTCCAGGCATTGCCATCCTTGTCAATGGAAACACTCAGGAACTCGACCCCTTTCTCGTTATAAGCCTCGAAAGCCTCTTTCAGATGGGGAATTTCCTGACGGCAAGGTCCACACCAAGAAGCCCAGAAATCAAGCACTAAAATCTTGCCTTTAAAGTCCTGAGGTCCCAGGTTTTTATTTCCATCCGGAGTCGGATATGAAAACTCGGGAGCCACCTTACCTTCAGCCAGACGCTCTTTTTGAGCCTTCGCCTCAGCCATATCCGCTTTATATTTTTTCAACGGTGCATAATCCGGGTTCTTAGCTTCCAATTTAGCCAGCACCTGCTCTACCAATGCGGCATTCTCATTTCCGCGCAGCATCGGCAACACTGCCAGCACACTATTCCGGTCGGCATAATGCTCGGCAATATACTTGCTCCGGGCTCTGGACTCGTCGCCCAGCATGTCATAAAATTTCATGGAAGTTTCCTGCTTCGCCTGCATATCCAATCCCTCAATCCGATATACTCCCTGCGAAACACCGATCATCAGCTGATAGCCCCGGTAACTGTCCCAGTTCAACAAGTTCATCACCTCATTGTTAGGACCTCCGTTGATGTGTACATACGGCGGGTTTTTGATTTTAATCCGGGCCGTATCCATACCGCGGAAATTGATTTCCAAATCTTCATCTTCTGCCCAGAACTGCACGGACTGCCATTTCTGGCACTCTAACGTATACACACCGGGACGATCCACTTTCATGGTAAACTGGTAAGTCCCGTCAGCATTCACTTTACAGGAGTCGATAATGGTCTTGTCAAAACCGTTCCGTTCCACAATCTCCATGTTAAACTGATTGTCCGGAAACTGTACTTTACCTTTTTAGGAGCTGCACAGGATGCTACTAAAAGGCATCCGCCCAACACTGCATTTAAAACTCTTTTCATACTTTATTTCTACTTATTTTTCTTGATAATCCTGTTTCAAATCATTAGCCACTCTTTCAAAATAAACTTTAAACGACATCGGTCCTTCTTTCGATTTTGCCGCAGCATCATCCATCCATTTGGCCACCCTCAACCGCAAAGTCTGGTCTTTGCACAAACGGTTCACACGCAATCCCCAATTGTAAAGGATCACATCCCCCACAGAACCCGATTTCAATTTTACATCACCCAAGTCGACATAAGTTTCCCAGTCGCCCAATTTCTCCGCATTGTTCATCCGGGCATCGGAAATAATGTCTTCAACACCTTCTACATCCGTCTTTTTCAAACGCTTGCAATAACGGTTAAACCCTTTTTTGTCAAAAGTCGCCTCCTCTCCCTGACCGGTCACAAAGCGGTTCGCCCCGATGATATAAACCACGCGGATTTTGTTTTTTACCTCTTTCTCACCGATGACTTGGGCCAATTCATTGCGATGTTCATACACATAGGCAAACACATCCGAATCCACATCCTCAACATATTTGGCGAACAGGTCCCAATATTTCCGCTCACTCAATTTCGCCTTGTCCAAGGTAGCGAAATAATCCAGACAGACCTTTTCGGTCACTTCTCCCCGATTGGCCAAATCCAAGGCGCTCATATATGTTTCGATGAACTCCGGTTCCCGGTTTCCCGCTTTGTAGGCTTTCTCCAAAGAAGCCACCCCTTGGCCATCCAACGCCAAACCGGCCTGTTTCAATAGTTCTTCCGCAGGCATTCCGCCAACGATACAATGTTGTAACTCACCGTCTCCATTCAGGAAAAGAAGTGTCGGGAATGCGTTCACGCCATATTGTTTTTTCAAGGCCGGTCCCTCACCTTTTTCCATATCCACCTTAGCATTCACAAACTTTTCATTAAAGAAAGCAGCCACATCGGGATCGGTAAAGACCTCCTTCGCCAACATCTTGCACGGCCCGCACCAAGAAGTATAACAATCCATAAAAATCAGTTTATTTTCCTTCTTAGCCTGTTCCAGCACCTCTTGCCAAGTCCCTTTGAAAAAGGCGATACCTTCTGCTTTCTTCAATGCCTCCTCTCCATAACCGATGAAAGCATCTGCTTCCGTATAGCCCCCTGCCAAATGAACCAACTTACCGTTACCGTTCAAGAACAGGAAAGCCGGATAGCCACGTACCGCATATTTCTCCGCCAGCTCTTTTTCTTTACCGAAATCAATTTTTAAGTTAATGAAATGCTCGTTGTAGAAATCAGCTACTTTGTCCAAGGTAAACACATTCTTTCCCATCATCACGCACGGCTGGCACCAAGCGGTATAAGCGTCAATGAAAACCAATTTATTCTCTTTCTTGGCTTTTTCCAATGCCTCTTTCAAACCCATCTCCTCAAAAACAATGGAGCGTTTATTGTTCCTTTTCACCTCAGCCTGCTCCCAAGCCTTTTTCCCTCTTTCCAAGAAAAGTTCCGGATTTTTAGGCAACAGAAACGGACTGACCGTACCCAAAATATCACCGTTCGGCATGAAGAAAGCGTAAGTAGGATACATATTCATCACTAATTTCGGAGCAAAAGCCTTGCCCTCTTCGGTAGCCATATCGATACGGATGGCCACCACATGCTGTTTGCAAAACTCCAGGTTGGCAGGCACTTTCTGCCATACAGCCTCTTCTTTATCTTTTTGTTTCTGCGCCTCTGCCGTAGCGGGTTTCCGCATGGCATCCACCAAAATAATCTTATTCTCTTTCTGCGCCAACTCCGCTGCTTGCTCCCATGTCAAACTACAGAACATAGACTTCTTTTGAGCTGTCGCTGAAAAAGTATTAAATAAAACAATCAATAAAACGTACAATACAATGCCACTATTTCTCATAACTCAATTATAAAAAGGAATTAGCTGAATAGAATATTTACTCAACCAATCCCTTTAACTTTAATTTTTATAATACATGTCTTTGATGATTCCAAATCCGGTATATTCCTGTGATTTTCCCGATGACAAACCAGACATTTCATTGAATATCACTTTATACACTTTCCCTTCGTTACCCTTTTGGGTCGCCACAAACAACACCTTCCCATTCAACACTTTATCAGAGGAATTACTATACAATTTCATTTGTACAATTTTCTCTCCAGATCCAACAGAAAAGAATTCCGAAGCAGTCTCTCCGCCAAAACGCCAACTATATATTTTAGAATCTGTCGCATAAAACATATAATTACCTCGTATTCCAAAAGTATAATGAACTGCATGAGATATCTCCGGCAGGTGCCCCAAATCAAGCAGAGCAACAGGTACCGGTTCACTCATTGCTAGATTTACACGAAACATGGATAAATCACCGGTTTCATTTTTCATAATTAAACAAGTCTCACCGTCCTTACCTTCGCCCATGTATACATATTTTAAACTCGGATCAATAGCACCAACATCAAAAATACCTGTTGAAATAGGAGCAAAAAGATTTCCCCATTTATCAACCGTCAAAAAACGATTATTCTCCATATCAAATAATACCGCATTATTATCTCCAGCTATTTGAATTGGAACTATAGCAGGGGCAGCTTTATATTTTAACGACTCTGAAATATCCTTAAATTTAGACCATCCATACGCACGATATCCAATTGCATAAATTATGTGATTATTCACCAGCACCTCTGTATTATATCCCCTAGGAATATAGTTTGCTGCTTGAGGATTAACAACATCCAAAGTAACATTAAATAAATCAGCGTAACTCATCTTTGGACGCTCCATGTAAGTAGAAGCGTTCATAATATAAGCACCATCATCCGAATAAACGTATAAATTGGGCTGTTGTGGACATAAGCCTATAAAACGACTATTCCGCATCTTCTTGCCGCCATTATTTACAGAAAAATAATTAGCTACAATACGCCCATCCCCACCTTCCACAATGTCAGCATCACGAATAATATGAATATCCCCGTTACCGGAAACATCTTCATCCAATACAATCCAACCATTAACAGCAGAAATTATAAATTCGAACTTTTGTTCCGTTAATGCTCCTGTTTTCTTATTTCGTACTTTATATATCAACCAATAGTCTCTCGGCGAATCTACAATTTGATAGTCTAAATTTTGCGTCATAGCCAACGTATCTGCCTGCTCATAATGGTATGTCGTTCCTTGGGGATCCTGAGGAAAACGAAACCATATAAATTCATAATCAGCTGCTGTAGTACCAGCTAAAAATTCTACTTCTGGTATCAATGAAATTTTTTCATTTTCCAAACAAACAAACTTATTACCATGGTCTGTCACTCCCGGAATTGATTTTATCACCGCTTCACCTATTTCTTTATACTCATAATTTCCTTCGTCATCAAAACAAGAAGTAAATACTCCAATTGACAGTAATAAAAAACACAATTGTATATACCTAAATATTCTCATAACTAATCTATTTACATATTAATAACCAGTCCCGAATTTCATGGTTTTACCATCATCATCTAAACGAGGATTGTCTGCCAAGATACTATTCAATCTATTTGCCAATTCCATATATCCCAAATATCCATAAGCTCCCGCATAATCTGATATATCAATAACTCCTAATTGTTCAAATACAAAAGCATACTTAGCTTGCGTACATTTTCCCAAAGCATACCCAGCAGCCCAACCGGTGTTATCAACCCATTGGGTCGGAAAACCAATCATCAATTTCACTAACAACTCATCATACACACCTCCGACAAAATCGCCACCTTCAGCAATCACCAAGTCGCACATCAATGGTTCTTCGGTCAATCCTTCCCGATACACTTTACACTCAATCACCGTATCCAAACGGCCAGCCTCCATAGTTACCTGCATAGGAAGATCAAAATTAGTTCCCTGTACTGCCGTATGTTCCTTTCCGAAACCAAATTTTATCACTCGATCAACATCCGCAACCTCTCCCTGAACAGCCAATTTAATCTTAAATGTTTTCTCTTGATCGGTCTCTCCTTTCACGAAAGTACCATCACCATTGCTTAGAGTCATATTAATAGCAACAGCACCTTCATAAAAACCGACTTTATCTTCTTGACAAGCTGTAAATAAACATACCAAGAATACACTTAATAAACTTATTTGTAATTTTTTCATAACTATCCTCCATTATTTTATTGACGTTGGCCCAAATCGATCTCATCATCCGGCATCGGAAGTACATAAGCCGCGTTGGCAGTGGCAATCATTTTGGTATTTATTCGTTTGTGATAGAAAAACACTTGGCCTTCGCCTATCAATTCACGATAATACTCCATTTCCAATTCTTTCTGCAATTCTTCTTTTGAAAGATTAGAAAGTCCTGGCAACCCCCGATATGCACGCAACATATTCAAGGTAGTAATTGCCTCTCCAATATTGGAATCTTTCAGTGCTTCGGTCGCAATATAGTACATTTCGGCAATCCGAATACCAGGCATCCTATCCCGTTTAGGTCTCACCAAACCCTGACCAGACACATAAACAGATTCTAATTGCCAAAACTTTGTCAATACATTAGCCGAACCACTGTAAATTTCATACAAAGCATTACGATAATCATCCGGTTCATATAATTCCGCTGGAAGTATACGGCTAATCAAAGGTGTTGATGTTTCGCGAAAATAACCTTTAATATACTCTCCCAACTTGTTTGTATTAAATGCAAACAAATGCTCTGTTGAGAACGTCCGGTCACGAAGTTCTATTGTCGTCGTTGTAATATCTTCAGTCTTCACCCAAGGAAACAAATCACTGTTTTGTTGAGCTAAAATTACCTCATTCGCAGCATCATAAGCATCCTTTGTATTCCCTGCATACAAACAGATTCTTGCTTTCAATCCTACTGCCGCATAATAATTCAAATGGAAATTCCGGTTTGCCAAATACCCGTTATCCATTCCCGTTATATCTTTACCGGTAAGGATGGGATCTTCTTTCAACAATGCTATCGCAGCATTCACATCTTCCAAAGCATATTCCACAAATTTCGCAGGAGTTAACTGAGGCGCAATTGCAGGACGAGCTTCTTTCACATAAGGGATTGCCGGTTTTGCTTCTGAACTAAAATCATAAGGTGCAAACAAACGCAACAAATCAAAATGAATATAAGCACGCATAGCCAAAGCCTCTCCACGTACTACTGCGTAGTAATCCCCTAACACTTCTTTTTTTAACTCTGTATATTCTATTAAGGTATTGACATTAGCTACACTCTCATACATTTTATTCCACGCCTGGTCAATTAAAACTTTCGATGCAGACTGTTCATAATTGTAATTTTGCAAATAACTATAAGCTGTATAAGAATTATCTAATGTCGCTCCTTTTCCCCACTCTTGCCCCAATACTCCCACCATACCATAAGTCAATTCCCTACCATATAATTCCGGTTGACACAATCCGATATAACAACCTGCCAAAGCAGATTTAAAACCATCCAGCGTCGCAAACAAACTAGCAGCTTCTTCTTCTGTCTTAGGTTTGACATCTAACCAATCATTACAAGAAGTCAATCCCGACAAGGATACGATTGTTAAAAAAACGACCCCTATTCTATATATTTTTTTCTTTATCATCTCTATATCTTTTAAATACTATTCATACCAAACTATCAGAATGTTGCTTGCAAAGAGAAAGAACATGACCGAGCAAAAGGATATTCAATACCTCTTTCCGCTTTCACCGTAGCCGCTCTGAAAACATCATTCATGTAAAATTGAATCTTTAATCTTTCAATACCGCTTTTTTTCAAAAAATCACAAAAACGGAAATCATATCCCACATTCAATGAAGTCATCTTCAATTCTTTCAAGTCCTGCACAAAACGAGAGGTTGGACGTGTCAATGGATCATAAGGACTAAACTTCCTAAAACGAGCAGCCTGTCCCGGTTCGTTCCAACGATCAGTCAACATACGTTTATCCACATTGTATTGGATATCAACATTTTCCACTTTATTAACCAAAGTCTGATTATAATATTGTCCTCCTACTTTGTAGAAGAATGACGTATTTACACTGAAACCCTTCCATTCAAAATTGAATCCGAAAGTTCCGCTTAATTTCGGCTGTTCATCTCCGACAACCACTTGGTTTTCTGCACGCCATCCGTATACCATCTTTCCTTTGGGATCCAAAAATACTTCTTTACCCGTTGCCGGATCGATGCCTAACGAACGTACTGCCCAAATAGCATCCATGGATTGTCCTTCCGCATAACGGACTGACGGTTTCGTAATGGCTGAATTCTCTTCCAAATTCGGATTACCCCCCCCACCACCTGTTTTATCTGCATCTCTGTCCTTATTCATCAAAGACAAAGCATCTGATATCTTGGTAATCCGGTTTTTATTATGCATACCTGATGTGAACACGGAAAAATACAAATCACGTTCCGCATCTCTAACGATACGGTAATTCACCTTGAATTCCACACCTTTATTCTTAGTTTCTCCCAAGTTTTCCGTGTAACTACGAAAACCTGCAGATGGAGGTAAAGATACCGGTGTCAACAAATTCTGCGTTTTTTTGATATAACAATCAAAGGTAACATCCAAAGCATCCATCAAAGTAATATCCACACCAATGTTATTATCTTGTGTTTTTTGCCATTGCAAATCCGGATTAGCCAATCCCATCAAATAAGAACCAATAATATTATCATAATTCTCATTATAGTATTTATAAGAAGCTATTGCTTGATAAGAATTGAAGTTCTGCGAACCGGAATATCCTGTTGATGCCCGGAAACGCAACTGGTTCAATACCGTAACATTTTCCATAAAATGTTCCTTATGTAAATTCCAACCGATACCAGCAGACCAGAAATGTCCCCAACGTTTGTCACTACCGAACAAGGAAGATGCATTAGCCCGATAAGTCGCATCCAACAAATAACGGTTGTCAAACGAATAGTTCATAGACAATAAGACACTCATTTCACGCGCCAAAGACTCACTTCCAGAAGGTGCTCCTTCCAAATACTCTTTAGCATGTGTAATGTAATCCATCTTGTCGTTTGCAAAACCACGAGCACCGAATGTTACCGTATTATATTTACGTTCGCTGGCACTCCACTGGGCATTGGCAAAAATAACATTTCTGCCAAACTCCTTGGAGTAATTAGCTGAAATATCCGTATTGTACTCAAAACGCTTACCATTACTCATCGTGTACTCTCCCCGCTTAAAATAATCCTCTGAATCCTGAGAAATATCCTTAAATTTAGTGTGGTCACGAGGATAAAAAACCTCAGAATCATCTTTCTGTGAAATCAAGCCCAATCGTCCTTTAAATCGCATTCCCGAAAAAGCCTCCCACTCTATATAAAAATTATTCGTGAAGTCAAAGTAAGAAGATTGATTCTTTGTATTTATACTTGCATTCGCTAAAGGATTATAAATAGGTTTTGTACCTTGAAAATTTGCTTTTTCATAATTACTCAATACCTCTTTGACAGAGCCATCTTCATTATAAGCCCGCCAATAAGGATTCAAACGGGCATATTCTGAGAATGTTCCGTAGGGTGATTCTTTCGATTTATTAAAAGTCACTGAAAGTTGTTCTGTAAAAAGGAGTGATTTGTATCGATATGATAAATTAAAACCGGCAGAAATTACTTCACGACTAGAACCTTTCATGACACCAGCCACATTATTATATTGAAAATCGATCCCATAACGAACCACATCATCTCCTCCTTCGAACATCAAAGAATGTTTATGCCCTACACCTACTCGCAACGGCTTATCCAACCAATAAGTATTCACACCCCTCAATACTTCCTTATATAATGCCTCATACTTTTCATCATACATTTGCTGTGTATAGGGATGTCCAAATTGATCCGTATAGATGCCTGCTCGTTTTTCTATTTCCAACTTCTCCGCAGCATCCGCCAAATTATAGCTGGAAAGATCAGGCATCTGAAGATTCAGGTTTCCGGTATAAGAAACCCTCATTTTCCCTTTTTCCGGTGCTAAAGTTTCAATCACAACCACCCCATTCGCACCTTTGGAACCATACAATGCCTTGGCCGTAGCATCTTTTAACAAAGTGATAGAAGCCACCCGGTTCATATCCATATCCATTACTTTTTCAATGCTTTGTTCAAAACCATCTACAATAAACAATGGCTGGTTCGGGTTAGTTTGATACTTGTCTTTCATATCCGTAAAACTGGACGCCCCTCGCATTTGAATCTCCGGCATTCGGTTAGGATCGGAACCGAAATCATTACTCTCGATGACTTGGAAAGAAGGATCTATATTCTTCAACGATTGCAGGATGTTCTGATTGCCTACCCGCTGCAATTCTTCTTTCTTTATCGTAGTTACAGCACCGGTGTAGCTGTCCGCTTTACGGGTAAACATACCGGTCACTACCACCTCTTCCATCTCCGAAGTCTGAGGCTCCAAATAAATCGTAACGGAATTATCCGCTCTTAAAGTGACGAATTGGGAGGCATAACCGATAAAGGTGATTTCCAATTCCTTGTTATCTTCCAATACAGTCAGCTTGAAAGACCCGTCGATATCGGCAGCCGTAGTTCCTTTGATTTTGACGGTTGCTCCAGGCAACGGTTCTTTCGTGTTTTTATCCAACACTTTACCGGTAATCACCCGACTTTTCTGTTGAGGCGCACTCTGTTCCCCTTTGCGAATCACCACATGGTTATTCACAATGCTGTAGTTTATTCCTTTACCTTTCAGGCAATAGTCCAAAATATTGCCGATCTCTTCATTCGTAAAATCCACATCCAATGTGCCTAACTGCTCCACATCCCGCGTGTTGTACACAAAGGCCAAATCCGTCCGTTTTTCGATCTCTACAAACAGCTGTTTCACGCTGATATTGTCCATCTTTATACTTAAACGAGTCCGCTGAGAAAATCCGTTTGCCTGTATCTGCAAACAGAAAAATGTTAAAATTAGAGAAAGTTTAGTCATAAGGCATAATTTTCTCACTTTTTCTCTTGAGTAACAAATACCCTTAAGCTTTTTTTTCATACATTTGAAATTTAGTTAATAATTGGTTTTTCAATTATGCTTAAAAGAAGGAACCGCACACGGCCAAATGGACGGTTCCTCTTTTTTATTTAGCCACCACAGTCACATTCTTTCCCTGGATTGCAAAATCCAGTCGCCCCGTTCTTTTCAGTATATCAAAAATATCTTCCACCCGATCAAATTTCCGGAGTTTCGCCGTCAAGGTCATCCGTCTCGATTCCTCCGACCGGCAGTCGTATGTAAAATCATACCAACGGGACAATTCCTTCATGATATCATCCAGGGTTTTCTCCCGATAAATAAAATAACCATCCTTCCAGGCAGTATAAAGATCCGTATCCACCTCCCGAACCCGAATTCCATCCGCCTCTATGACAGCCTGTTGTCCCGGCGTCAGATCACATTCCCGTCCTGCATCATGAATCCGGACAGCACCTTTCACCAAAGTAGTTGCCACGACCTCATCCTGATAATTCCGGACATTGAACTCTGTCCCTAATACAGTGATCCGGGAATCTCCAACACAAACGACAAAAGGCTTGCCCGCCTGTTTGGATACCGAAAAATAAGCCTCTCCTTTCAAGTGTACTTCCCGCTCATGTTCCGGGAAATGTACAGGATAATGCAATTCAGACTCCGCATTCAACCATACTTTTGTTCCGTCTGCCAATACCACAGCATATTCTCCGCCCCGTGGAGTAATCAAACGGTTATATTCTCCGGCTGTTTCTTTTGCATGCTTTTCTCCGTATACCAGTGTATTCCCTTCTTTTTTCACTGTCGTATTTCCAGCCAACAAGGTCTCTTCCGCTTCATCTCCCAACACCACTTTTTCATCGGAACCCAACACCAGAATGGCTTTTTTCCCTCCGGGCTCGATATTTCCTTCCACAACATACGCCTGATCTTTGTCCTGATCACGACGCATAAAAACATAACCGACAGCAATCATCAATACCACCAAAGCAGCATATCCGGCTATCCGGGTCCATAAAAACAAATGTTTGACCGACATTCGGTGAAACAGACGATGTTCTACTTTCTTCCAAGCCTCCCCGGTCTGGTAACGCTGTACACATCCGGCTTGTATCCAATCTTGTCTGTATGCATGAAATAGAAGAAAATGCTGCTCTGATTCTTCCAGCCATTTTTGCAGGACCAACAACTCCTCTTCAGAAGCTGTACCTTCCAGAGAACTGATGATCAAGTGTTGTATATCGGTTTCGTTATCTTTAAAATTGTCCATAAATACTGAAATTTGTATCTAAGACAACTCTATTTTTAAAACTACTTACAGATTTTTGAAAAAATATGACTTTTTCAGTTAAAACAGTGACAACGGTCAGACTTACCCCCTTCATCTCACGGCAGAGTTAACCGACAAAGAAAATACAAGTGGAAATTTGCAGCAATAGAAAGCCGGACTCTCCGGATTATTTCCAGGAAGAATGATCTTTCTCAAATCAAGACTAGTCTGCAATTCAGTGATAACGT